>ERZ834694.2608-NODE-2608-length-12141-cov-4.848502_pt1 | contig 12141 bp, 10 predicted proteins | sample MGYA00519691_ERZ834694 | MGnify/ENA primary metagenome ERZ834694 (study PRJEB31850, sample SAMEA3708758) | human gut metagenome | biome: human gut; feature: human-associated habitat; material: faeces | place: China | collected 2014 ... | reverse complement strand
TGAAATACTTAATTTTATGTCTATCTTTTTCAATTATCTTTCTATAGCTGTTTTCGCACTCACTGCTACAAAATTCCAAATTACTATCTAATTCTTTGCCACAATATCTACATTTTTTCATAGTAACTTCCTCGATAATTTTCAAAATTTTATCCAAAAGCTCTCGATTTGTCTTTACTTTATTCTACCATAGTTCATTTTAAAATACTATTCCAATACACACAAAACAGAAAAAAGCGATCCTTTTCGACCGCCTATTTCCACCTACATATATATCGTATTTTTCACTACAATTTCTTCTGCACTGGATTTTATATTAATCATTAATCTAACCCACTTCATCTGATCCTGTGCCTTTAATTCTTCCGTCGCACCCTGTTTTTTCACCATCTGTTCCATAAGTATTTCCACCTGCTTTCTGGCTTCCTGATCAATCTGATTCAGGTGTTCCGTCAGCTTTCCAGTCAATAGCAAGTATTGATATTTTGCTGATCTGTGTTCCTTCAGGAACTGTTTTCGCAACATTCCATATTTTCCATATATCGGTTCTTCGTAAGCGATGAATAATCACCCGGTCACGACTTTTAGGGAACTTTAAATATTCAGGTTCCCACGTTCTTCAGGTCTTACTTTTTCGATATCTATGATCCCTGTACATCTTTCTTTTATAAAGTCACTCCATGGCAGCAGCTGTTTTATGCCTGCGGGCTCATTTTTATAGTCCGGCATATACAGCAGCAAGGTGTAGAGATAATGATAGATGTTCAGGTTATTGGCTTTCGCTGTTTCTATGAGACTCAATACAATGGCACTTGCCGTTGCTCCATCAGCAGTATCATGAAACAGAAAGTTTTTACGCCCCGTTACATAGGTTTTTGCCCGACGTTCCGCTACATTATTAGAGATCTCGCATCTTCCATCCAGCAGATAATTCATAAGAGTCTCTTTATGATTAAAGGCATAGTTTACCGCTTTTTCAAGCTTACTCCCGCCAGCAGGCTCCAGGGTTTCCAACCATGTCCAGAATTCATTCCAGATGGCAGGTTCTGTTTCCTGGCGTTTCTGTTTTCGTTCCTCCTGTGGAAGTTCTTTGTAGAGACGTTCCATATAGAAAAGACGGTTACAGAATGCAACTCCTTTTTCGGCAGGGAGCAGGGAACTGTCTTCTGCAGTTCCCTGCGGAGGTTCTGCAAGTTCCTGTTCAGAATTAATGTCCAGAAGTTTCAGCTTTTTCTGACGTGCTTTTGGGACTGCTTCAAAGAACTTACGCCTGCAGTGGGCAAGACAGCAGACCAGGACAACATCTTCGATCCTGCCGTATGCACTATACCCATCACACTGGAGCATCCCAGTGAAACCATGGAGAAATTCTATCGGATAATCCCCGCTCCGTCCGGGTCTGTAATCATACAGGATGATCGGTGGTTTTCCATCAGTCCCGCTCAGGTAGATCCACATATAGGATTTTGAAGTGGCAGTTTTTCCCTCTTCATGAAGCACCTGACAGGGTACCTCGTCTGCATGGAGGATCTCTCTTGCCAGCAGTTCCTGATGCATTACTTCATAGACTGGAGAGAGATATTCCAGTGAACAGTAATTGTACCAGTGCGCTGCAGTTTCTCTTGGGACAGGCACCCCTTTTTCCATCCAGTCTTTTGACTGACGGTAAAAGGGAAGGTGCAGAAAGCTTTTCTGGTACATGACCATTGCCACCATATCCGGCGATGCGGGACTATGGGCAAGAAGCGGTGTCGGTGTTTTTGCCTCTACGATCGTTGTCTCATCCTCCTGCCGACATACAGGACACATAAGGGTTTCCTGCATGTAATGGACCCTTACCACTTTTGCCGGAGTGATACGCAGTTCTTCCCGGACAAACTTATACCCCAGGTGTTCCATCGGGGAACCACAGTCCGGACAGATCCTTTCTTCCGGGGGAACATCGCAGGAGATCTCTTTTATGGGAAGGGCCTCATACAGATCTGCACGAACAGACTTTTTTCTTCTGGTCCGTGTATGTTCTTTTACAACGGTCACCGTTTCTTCCTCCTGGATTCCTTCCTCCTGATCAGGACGCCTGGTCTTTTCGCTGGATGTTCCAAAGATCTTCCTTTTCAGTTCATCTATCGTCTCGTTCAGGTTCGCAATCGTGCTGCGGAGCTCTTTTATGGTAGCTCTGAGATCCACAATGGTCTGTTCCTGTTCTTTATTCGTGCTTAATAAAAGCTGGATCATATCTTCTGTATCATGAGGCATGGCATTTCCGTCCTTTGTTTTCTTATCCCTATTATAAAAGAAGTACGGGGATATGGCAAACAGACGGGACAGATGGTACTGTCAATCTGACGGTACCTCAGTTGTGGATATCTTTCCTAAAAAAATGAAAGATATGCCTGTATGCTCATTCTTTTAGGAAAGATATCCACCTGCTGTTTTAAAACAGATGTTTTTTTGAGTCTCATCCACATCGCATTCGAAAGGAAAAAAGAAAGCAGTGGATAAGTGTCTGGCGGCTGCCTGCTGTCACGGATATAGAAAATTTAAAATTCTCTGTTTTGCACAAAGGATCAGAAATCTTTTTTTCTGCCTGTGCCTTTGATTGCTTTAGGCTGATCGATGGAAAGACCTTCCATAAGCCACCGGAATTCCTGACGCGTCAAAAGACGGGCTTCCGAAGCATTCCGCGGCCACTGGAACCTGCCGTTTCCGTCAAGCCTTTTCTGGAGCAGCACAAAACCATCCTTATCAAAATGGAGTGCCTTAAGTTTTCGGCTATCCCTTCCGCAGAAAAGATAAACTGCATTTGCATACGGATCGAGTTCATATGTATCGCGTATGATAGCCATAAGCCCGTCGAAACTTTTTCGCATATCTGTACGTCCGGTGATAACGAAGATCTTAGACACACCGGACAGATCACCTAACATAAATCCTGCAGCGCTGATAACGTATGAAATATGGTCTCACGGTCTGCTGCGTTGGTGATCTCAATCTGGAAACTGTGATAAGTGATCTTTATAACAGAGTCTGGAATGGTATCCGTTTTGAGCTGCACTGAGGATGGGCAGACTGCCGGTTCCTCAAAAGAAAGCGGTACAACTTCCTGTTTTCCTGAGAAAGAAGAATGGACTGGTTCCGGTATCTCACAGGCTTTTTGTCGAAGTCTTCGTATCTGGTAATAAAAGTTGCTTGTATGGATATGATGTTCCTGACACCAGCATTTATCAGAAAGACCACTGGACCGGCATTCCTGGATCAGATCCAACCATTCTTTATCTGTACGTCTTGGATTTCTTTTAGGCATAAAAATTCAACTCCTGTTTTTTATTTGGAGTGAGATTAGCACAGGTACCAGAAGAACTGAAGTGAAATGGTCCTAAGTGCAAAAAACTGGAAAAGTTATAGAGATACCACTCCTTAGAGGGATTATCTCATAAATTTTGGATACTGAAAAACCGGTGGATTATTCATCGCTTACGGTTCTTCTTCATTCAACAGCAAAGATTTCATCAAATATCCATATTTTAATATAGAATTATTTTTCATAATTTTTATGTTTCCAGGCAACAGAAAAACCCCGGAAACCTTACGGTTCCGGGGTATCTTACGTTTGGACACAATGTACCTTGCGGTACTCAATATATATAATTTAAGATGTTATGCTAAAATTATTCGATGATTGTAGCAACACGTCCTGATCCTACAGTACGTCCACCTTCACGATATCAGACCGATGTATTGCGGTGTACAAATGGTGGTTTTTCGTGTGATTCGTGTGGGAAAATCCGGATTTTCCGTTGTGTCTGTATTATTTTTTTTGATTTTGTTATCATGGTGTTATCGAATCTAAATATTCTCTTCCCAAACCAGATAAAACGTAATACATTTTTCCCTTTCGTGGTTCTTTTTTTAGGTAACAATAATCTTCCTCTATTTTTTTTGCTATCCATCCTATTTTTTGCCAACTCACATCCAATTCTTGTGCTAACTCCGTTGCTGTTTTATCTTTTCTACTATATTGTAACAATTTCAGCAACTGATATTGCTCTCTCTCCAATAAATTATCCTTTTTTTCTATTTCTTCTATTTCACTTCGTTCTTCATCCGAAAGTACCCTTTTCTCCTGTATACTATTTTTACAACCACATTTTAGGCAAGTACCACCGTATTTTTTCATTAGATTATACTCTTCTTCGCTAAACTCATGCATACAGTTTTCACAATATATTTTTTTATTTTCTGACAAAAAATTTTTAATAACTGGAGTGAAATTAAAGGGCGACTCAATAAAGTATGTACGGTATTCATTTCCCTTTGGTTTTCCCCATCTTAGATTTTCATCCATACATAATCCATAATTAAGTGCATAAATAGAAACTTTTTTTCCTGACTTATTTGACATTTCATTATATTTACTAATAAAGAAATTCAATTCTAAACTACCTAAATAAGGCTCTAATTCTTGTGCAATATAAAAATGACTCGTATATGGATTATTACGCTCTTTTTGAAATATTACTGCCGTATATTGGTTTGTTCTAATATTTGTTTTAATAGTTTTTTCTTTATCGATGATTTGATTTAATAATTTGTTCAATTCTAATGACTCAATTCGTTCATTATATGTCATCTTTGCCGTTTTACTTTCTTCAAAAAATTGCACTAATCTTTCTTTATAAAAACGTTTCGATGCTTCATTTAAAATATTTAATGTAATTCGTTCTCCCTGAATTATAGATAACTCTTGCGCGTAATCTAATATAAGTCCAATATGTCTTACTACATTCATTGTCATATTGAACAAATATTTACAGTACTCTTCTTTTGATGTTTTAGTCGTATCAAAATAATAATCAAAATCTTTTCCTGTATATATTTTTAGTCTTGTATCCATTAATCTTTCTGTATATGCTACGGCCATGCTTTCCATTTCATTTCTTTTATCTCCAGCATACAGCTGAAAGTAATCCAAATATCGTATATCTACCTTTTGTCTGTCTAATTCACCTAGTTCAACTCTACCTGGATAAGCAGATATTTTTAACTTTACAAAATTATCAGAATTATTATGTAACGTATTAACAATCAAATCACAAAACATAACCAATGAAGTCTGCTCTATCTCTGAATAGTCATCTAAAATTAGAAACAATCTTCGCATTGATAATTCTTGTAATATACTTTTTATTTCTGTTACTATTGATGTTATTTCAAATATTCTTGCAAAAACCCTGTTATATTTTTTTCCGTTTTCTTCTCCCTCTGATAAGGTATTTTCCCTGTTTCCGCCTGCATTTAGAATATTTTTCTTTTTGCTCAATGAAATATCCATTTTCATAGATCTTTTGTCACAATACGACATATTATCTACATTCGAATGCATTACTTCTTGCAAAGTTTGCATTTCAATGTTGCTTAAATGATTATTATCTTGTATCCTTTTTCGTATATTTTTCAATTTATCTATAGCCTTTTGTGATTTAGATATATGTAACTTTTGTTTAAATTTCTCCCAAATTGTATCATAATTTTTACATATTTCATTTATAAGTTCATCTACAAAATCTAAAATAAATTGCCTTTGTATTGAATATTGCTCAATTTCTTCTAAATTACTGGTTTTTAAATAATTGATTGTAATATAATTTCTTTTCGCAACATCAAATATGCTTTTTACATCTATATAACACGTCATTATATCATTCTGTTTACGTAATTCATTCTGCATCCGCATAAAGATAGTTGATTTTCCTGTACCACGTCTGCCTATAAGTACAGTTGTATTATCTTTCAAACATAAATTTAAAATACCATCATTTTCAATAGGATCTACATATACCTTGTCTAATATATCTTTTCTATTTTTATCTTTTAATTCATATCGTTGATACATTTTTAATGAATCAACCATTTGATCAAAAGTTTTTTTATATTGTTCTTCCATTGTTTTCACTACCCTTTTGTCATTATTTGAACAACTTCATTTATACACTTTTTCCATTCTGGACCTTCACATATTTTTCGATAATTTTCGCAATTACACATAAGGTCTACGATTTTTTGCGGTTCCGCAAAATTTTCTGTAAAAATAAATTTAAAATATTCACTAAATTGTGTCAATGTTAACGGCACAATATGTAATTCCAAACGTTCATCTTGTGTTGTATACCAAACACCCATTCTGAATGTCTCTGCTGTATTAGAATCAATTTTATTTGCTACAAACAAACCATAAACAGGTTTTTTATATTTCTGTACCAAATCAGCAACATGTCTCCTAACAGGTTCTCCTTCCATAGCTTCTTGTCTAGAATTTGTAGATAATGTTACTTCAACAACAATAACATAATCATCAAATTCAAAAATCATATCTGGTTTTCCACCTGGTGCAGTTCCGATTGGTAAATAATCTTGATCTACATTAAACCCTCTAGCATCATATGGTTTATTAACTATATGATCTATCGCCAAAAAAGCTCTCCACAAAATCCATTCCAAATATGCTGCGGCTTCTGCTTTTGGAACATTTATTATATAATCTTCTCCCAATTCTTTACTTTTTCCATTATTTGAAATCAGTAATTTCATATACTCGTATATTTCATACCAACATTCTCTTTGATTTTGTGCATATTTTTCTTCTTTATAATGATCAATATTTTGTTTTAGATTACTTCTTACAATATTGATATTTTTCGAATTGTCTAATGTAATATCAGGTATTTCATATTTAATATTGTACATTTCCAATTCGTTTATTAAATCTTCCAACACCTTTTTAGCAATCTCTGTATTATCTGTTGGTAACGGGGCTCCTTGGCAAAGTAATTTGTACCTTTCCTTTAATGTTGCATCACTAATTACATTTTTAGTCAATTCATATGCAAGAGACTTATATTCCGGCATTACAGTTATTCCTCTTCCAGATCGCTTTAAAATTCCACTTGCACTTAAATATCTTAAATTCATGTCTGCATATTCATGAAAATTTTTCTCTTCTTTAAAATAATGCTTCCAAGCATTATGTATTAAATCTCTATCAAATTTCTTTTTGTTAATATATTTCTTTCTTCTACCTCTAATTTCCAAAATTTTATTTACAACTGTTTCCAGTTCATATTTAGGTGAACTTGTTTGTACACATACCGCAAATTCTATATAATTAATTTTATAGTCACCTGTACGTTCAAACAAATCAAACATTATCTTCAATACCCACCGTAATGGAGAATATGTCTCTCTTTCACCTAATGGTTCCATTTGAACAACTAGCCCTCTCAAAAAGCATTCTTGTTGAGCTTGAATAGTATTTGCATGATAAAATGCCCATCCAGCTGGTGTAATATCATCAATTTTTCCTATCTCTTTTTGAGAAAATCCATCTTTCTTTAAGACTTCTGGATATGCAAAACCGTATTTATTAAACATCAAACGATATTTTCTCGTAATACTGGCGTCTGCATCTTTCTTAGGATCTCCACCAATTTCCCCTGCTAATAATAATTTTTCTTTAAACAATTTTTGTTCTTGTGCAGTCCGAATTTTTCCAACCTGGTTAGATTCAACATATACTTTATATCCACCTGGTATTCGCCACGGATTTCTTACGCCAGTATTGCCTATTGACCAAATATCAATAGGATCTTTTACAATTCTTTTCTCTATTTCACCCGTTTTAAATATCTTCGTGCACTCCCATGCATTTTGAGTTATTTTTTTAATTGTAGTTTTTGCTTTTGCCATACATCTTCTCCGTTAAATCCAACAAATAAATATTCCTGTACCTTATTTCGATTTGTCTTAGCATGTTTCTGATTTCCAAAAGAATATGTATAATCTATTGGAACTACCTCTACATGTTCTTTGTATTTAGACATAATTGCAACCATTTCATCTTGTGTTGGTTGACTATTAGAAGAATAAGATACAATCAAAATACTGTCGGAAAACTTTTTAAACAACTTATCGAATGCATCTGCAGCACCTTTTCTAGTTGAAAACGGTGTCGGATATGACTTAAATTTCTTTGTTACTGTATTTTCCTGTATTTCGACACCTTTCCAATCTCGTGCCAGACCTTCGACAAAATGATATCTACGTACATATTCATTATCTGACAGTGGAGAATAATACGGTGGATCAATATATACTAAATCTGGATGCTTAATTTTTACTTCCATTGCATCTCCATGTTTAGATTTATTTTCACAACCATTATCAAAAATTGCATTATTGATACTTTCCACTGCTTCCAAAAATTGCTGTTCTAAAGATTTCTGCAAATCTTTTCTTCCGTCATTATACCGATCTCCAGTATATGTAAAAATTCCTCTTGGTCTTTTCTTTGTACAAGCTCTAATCAATGCTGTCATTGCAATTGCTTTCTTATATTGATCTCTAATAGCAGCAATATTAGTCCGCAAAACATCTATTAGCCTATTTTCCTCATCTTTATAATATAAGCCTCGAAATGTCTCTTCTACAAAATGATCAGACTCTCTTTTTTCAATCAATAATTTTTTCGCCTCGTCCAATGGCAATACAATATTATTGTTTTCTACCATTGCCTTGGTAAAAGTTGCTGACATTGCCATATAGTCATTGCTAATTACAGTCTTTCCCTGAGCTTTAAACATATAACCTACAATGCCAGAGCCAGAAAACAGATCCACTACTGAGTCAAAATTGAATTGTGAAGCAACAGCCCAAATTTGAGGTAATAATTTACTTTTAGAGCCCATATATCTAGTGGCCGGATATTTCATTACCTGTTCAGGTAAAGGTTTCGGAACTATTTTTAACATAGTTTTTTGTTTTGGCAAAATATCTACTATAATATCCTCGCCTTTTCTTTTACTTCCATTGCAGGAAATATACCTTTTGGTTTGGATAACCTCAATCTTATAATCTGCGTATAGCTCATGAACCAATGGATGATTAGAATTGGTCAATATTACATGGCAGCCTAATTCCTGTAATCTTTTGACCTCTTTTGCTAATTCTACATGATCTTCTTCATAAAATTGCTCTTTTGTATATCTCTTAAAATCCGAATATTCTGAAATTGGCAAGTACGGGGGATCTAAAAAGATAAAATCTCCCGGCTCTGCATATTCTTTCAATACTGACAAATAATCTCCACATGTTATAGTTGCTTTTTTCAGCACATCTGATGCAGCGAATAAAGATTCTTCATCGCAAAAGTTTGGAGCTTTATATTTACCAAACGGAACATTAAACTGTCCCTTCTTATTGACGCGATATAAACCATTAAAACATGTTTTATTCAAATAAATCGTTCTCGCTGCTGCTTCTTCTTTTTTCAATTTGAGCCAATCTAACGAACGTACTTCATAAAAATCTTCTTTAGTATTTTTATATTTCTTTAGATGTGAAATAACAGCCTCTACATTATCGGCAACTTGTCGATACATGTTAATCAATTCCGGATTACTATCTGCGATTATTGCTTTATCCGGGCTTAATGCAAAAAACAGTGCACCACCACCAATAAATGGCTCTATATATTTTCCATATTTTTGAGGAATTTTAGGCATGATATCCCCTAACATCTGGGTCTTCCCACCGGCCCATTTCATAATAGGCTTTGTCTGTATCTGTTTTTCTTTCTTTAAAACTTGTTCCATCACGCCTTTTCCCTTTCAATCTCTATTATTTCCATGATATCACTGATATCACATTTTAAGGCAGTGCAAATTTTCACCAACACATCCGTTGTAACATTTTCATTTTTTCCGAGTTTCGCCACCGAAGCATGGCTGATACCTGCAGCCTCACATAAATCTTTCTTTTTCATATCTCTATCAATAAGTAATTTCCATAATTTTTTATAACTGACCGCCATATTTTAACCTCTAAACCATTTTTTCTAAAATATTGCTATGCCGTTATTCTACCATGTGATTTCAGTCATATCAACATTTATTTCAGCGATCGCAGACTTTTTTACAAACATATGTTTTTATTCAATAAAGACTATTTCTTTTCAAATAGGATTATAATCGTCTGCTTTCTCCAATATAAAAATATATTCATGTGCCAGCATTAAGAATTTTCTTTCTTTTCCCTCCCAATAATCAGTAGAACGACAATTATGTTGCTCTTTTATAACAATTTCTTTGAGTTTAAATCCAGCATCAACGAATTTTTGCATAGAATTCATGCCCAGTGGTAGAACATAGCCTTTCTTCCGTATATCTCCAATCATAAATACACATATTCCTTGCTTTTTTAGTACCCTATATGATTCTTTTGCAACCTGTTCCAGTTCCTGCAAAAAATCTTTATATTTTAAATGAGAAATATCTCCTGGGATTTCTTTACTATACCGTATAATGTCTGCATATGGTGGATGTGTACAGATAAGGTCTATACTTTCGTCTTTTATAAATGATAAATTGTTTGCATTTCCTTGTTTGATGAATATTTTGGATTTTTCTTGACAAGTAAAATTTAGATTTGTGTTAGATAATTTGACGGCCTCAGAATTTATATCAACGCCAATTGCATTTCGTCCCAATAACTTTGCTTCAATTAACGTCGTGCCACTGCCTAAGAATTGATCTAGTATCCAGTCTTTTTTCTTTGAGTATCGTAAAATAATATTTCTAGGAATATACGGAGACCAGTTTCCTCTGTATTTTCCTGAATGCGTAGCCCAATTTCCTCTTTCAGGAAAAGACCATATTGTCGTATCTTCTAATTTGAATCTCTCAGGTGCTTCTCTTATAAAAATCTCCCCTTTCTTTTTCTGCTCATTATACTTCTACGGTATTTATTTGTCTATAAAAAATCTCCGTTCAAATATTAAATATCAATAAACATTTGAACAGAGATTTCTTATTCATTACAAGTATATATTTTCTTTCAATACTATTTCTTCAACATTTGCTTTGATATTATTCATCCTCCGCACCCATTCCATCTGATTCTGCATCTTCAATTCTTCCGTCACTCCCCATTGTCCAGCCATTTGCTCCACCAGCATCTCAACTTTTTCTCTGACTTCTTTATCAACCTGATTCAAATGTTCCGTCAGTCTCCCAGTCAGCACCAGATACTGATACCTGGCACTCCTGTGTTCCTTCAGAAACTGTTTTCGCATTATTCCATATTTCCCATATGTAGGTTCTTCCTCATTGATTTCCAGGTCTGGAAGATAATAATCTCCATGCAATGTGTAGCTCAATCCGTTCTTTTCATCATAAATCTGTTTCTTCATATTCTTACAACTCCATTCCTCTGTACTTTGCTTTATTCTTCTTAATTTGTGCATTGTGTTCTTCACTTCGCTCTTTTGCCCACGGTATACGATCACTTATTTTTTTCGGCATTTGCTCTTTCTGCTTTTTCGCCTCAAGCTCCGCCTGCTTCCGGATATCATCCTGCACCAGTCGTTCTACCATCTCTTTACCCAGCATGCGTAAAAGTCGGTTATATCTGTCCGCAAGCCCCTGCAGTATTTCTTTCTCACCGGATAATTTCTGATAATCTTTTTGAACTTCCGCCAGTTCCTTTTTTGTGACTTCATGCTCCTGCTTTTTCTTCTGAAACTTACTTTTCCAGTTATCTCTTTCTCTGGTGAGTTCTTTCACCTGTGCAGCCATCGCACCGATTTTATTCTTCATTTCAATGAACAATGGTTTGATTTTCTTGTCCCGGTAAGTTACCGCACGTTCCAATGCTGTAGCTTCCGGCAGAAATGTTTTTATCATTCCATATTCTTTTATTTCTTTACTGACATTATCCATCACCGGTTGCAGAAATTCTCTTCTGTCTTCCAGTTTTTTCAATTCTGTTTCTGCTTTCTCTGCACGTTTTTCCGCAACCTCTTTATCTTTCTGGAATTGTGTTTTTTCTTCTTCCAGCAACTTAATATCTGCCCTTACGTCTGCAATCTGAGAAATCAATCCTTCATTCTCTGCTGTCAGATTTTCTTTTTCCTGCTCCAGTTCCTGCACTTCCTTTTTACGTTCCTTTTTCTTGAAATTGTAAACATCTAGATGCTCTTCATGTGTACCTTTCTGTTCCCATTCAATTCCATGTTGCTTTGCGATTTCCGCCAGCACTTCCTTTTCATGGTTTATCCATTGATTCAGTTCTGTATCATGCTTATTTCCG
>ERZ834694.2607-NODE-2607-length-12145-cov-2.838296_pt1 | contig 12145 bp, 9 predicted proteins | sample MGYA00519691_ERZ834694 | MGnify/ENA primary metagenome ERZ834694 (study PRJEB31850, sample SAMEA3708758) | human gut metagenome | biome: human gut; feature: human-associated habitat; material: faeces | place: China | collected 2014 ... | reverse complement strand
CAAGCCTCGACGGCGTCATGATGGTTCTCAGCGGCATGTCGTCTCTGGAGCAACTTTTGGACAATACGTCCTATATGCGGAGTTTCGAGCCTCTGTCGGACAGGGAGCGAGCCGTCGTGACCGAGGCCGTCGGGATTATCCGTCGCTCGATAGCCATCCCGTGCACGGCATGCCGCTATTGCGTGCCGGGCTGTCCGAAGCAGATCGCCATTCCCGAGTATTTCGCGCTGTTCAATGCCGAAAAGCAGTCGCTCAACCGGGGCTTTTCGATTCAGCGAGCCTATTACGAGACTTATGCGGGTACCCGTGGAAAGGCTTCCGAGTGTATCGCTTGCCGCAAATGCGAGAAAATCTGTCCGCAGCACTTGCCGATCACGGATTATCTCAGGCAGGTCGCGGCTGCATTCGAGTCGTAGCGGCCGAACCGGCCCGATCGTCACCGGAACAGCCCGCCGACAAGGTATTTGGGAATCGTGGCTTACACGGAGCTATATTTCGGGCATTCTGTTGCGTCGCCAAAGAACACTTTTTTGCAGAACAACTCCTCAGTCCCGACGATTGTCAGGCATTGCTGCGAATCCCGGTTCCTCGAGCAGCTCGACACATGACTTGTCGGCGGATGCCGATCGATTATGTTCCTCCGCTTTGGTATATCGTCCGTATTTATGCCGACCCATGTCCGTAAGAGAGTGGTGCGAAAGCCGTGAGACCGCCCGACGGGTCCGTTTTTACGTATTCGGGACACGATCATATTTACAACTTAGATGAAATCAATTAATTTTGTAGAAACTATCGGAATATTTATTAGATGATTTAAGATTAATGAGAGGAATAAGTGTATTACTTTTAATCATGGCATTAATAGTCTTGCCGTTAATAGCTTTGCTATATTATATTGGGGTTGCTGTATGCGTTGCTGCGATAGTATGTGCGATAGTTTATGGTTGTTATTGTTTGTTTCTGTTTGTCTATTTTTTATCTCGAAAGTTCTCCAGATTGAAGGTTTCTATAAAGGAAAATATTCAGGATTGTAACGAATTGAATTTACATATAGAGAATCTAAAACATTCATACGATAAATATTATAAACAAAAATTGGATGCCGGTATATCCTCTTTTGTCGATATAAAGTATCTGGAATTATCAACGAACGGAATTTTCTAAATACAAAGAGGCAGACAATATCTATAATTGTTCAAGACAGGTCTGTGCTAATGCAAGGAATCAACCATTTAAATATATATGCAAATACTTTAAAATCAGTTGCAATGAAGATAGCCTAGCTTTCCATGAAGATTTGGTAAATAAGTTTTCAGCTATCGAACAGAGTAAGAAATCGTACATCGCGGAGCGCGAGGCATTGATAAAGTCCGTACATACTGAAGTTCCTACACTTACCATGCTTTTCAGTATGAATCGGCTCTATCGTGAACTTGGGATTCGGCCATTCGATATTGAAGATAAATATTATCCTTCTTATCGGTTTTTATATGTGAGTTCCGGTGGCAATAGTTCTCTGGAATGTACTGTGGATTTTGATGTGCCGACTTTGGAAATGTCCATTATATAGCATCCGTTATTGAAAAGAAAAATTCAATGGTGTGCCAAAGGCAACTGATGACAAACAATTTAAGAGAACAGATAAAAAGGAGGGATGGATATAAGTGTGTTTGTTGTGGAGCTTCTTTAGAGGATGAGCCACATCTGTTATTGGAAATAGACCGTATTATTCCTGTATCTAAGGGGGGCAAAACGTTGCCAGAGAATCTACAAACTTTATGTTGGCGTTGCAATAGGAGCAAAAGTGATAAACTCGTTAATTAAAACGGATTCGTTTTCACAATTATTTTTATACGACAAATATTTTTAATCCTTGTTTGTGTTTTACAAAAGTTTGATATTAAATATGTCTCTTGGGCACCATAAAGTATCGACGGGATAAACAAGTTGTCCCGTTAGTGCTTAATTATTTAATCTATTAAGGATCAGTACTTCTCCTCATTTAAGAAATTAACCCGCATTGATTATCAGTATATTATATGACAATAGACGAAATTTACGCAAACAAACCGCACCATCTAAGACGGACTGGGGCGATGGGAGGAATTGGGAAGCAAACAAATTAACCACTCTACCAATATCTAATTTTACACTATTTCTAAATACATTTTAGCCGTTAATATCAATAGGTAGAATCTTCGACAGTTCTTCTTTGAATTCATCTTTATGATTACTCCACCATTTATATAGATCACATAGATCGTATACTTTTTTAGGTATTCTTCAATCATACAAAATATAATTCTGCCGTTTCTAATTGCATATATAGCTCGGTAATTGATTTCAGTTTGGCTACCCAAAGCGTAAGTTGGAGAGGTGCAAAGTGACCCCAATGACGATGCTCTTATAAAGGAAAGACTGTTTGTTGCCGACATAATAATTGTGGTGTGTACTGCCATATATATCAATATGAATTTCTTTCCGTAATGTGCCTTCATTTGGAAAACTCAAATGAAATCTATATCTTTGAGACTGTTCCCGGATGGGAGTATCTCTTGGATGAGAGATTGCGCTGGAGTAGTGCAAGGTATCATGCAAACGAAAGTTTCTTGGCGACTTGATCATTCCTACTTGCAAGTGAATAAGTAGTTGGCATACTACCCTATTTTATTATTAATTTCGAAAGGAATGGTCAAAGAAAATTATGAACGCTAAATCAGTAATTCTCAAATCAGAGAATCAGACTCAGGTATCAGTTACAAGATCTATCGAAGGCATCTGCATCCAAAAGATTGTCATGCCAATTTCACCGCTCGGCTTCATCAATCTAATGCATCATGCAGATAGCAAAGTCAACCCTAGAAAAGCAAAGATCAATCCTATTGTCAAAGCAATTGAGGAAACATTGCAATTCTCCCCGGAGCTCTATTTCTTTAGTTCAAAAGGTATTCTACTTTCGTCCATCTATGTCGATCTTTTAGACCGCAATAGAGTGCGCCTTAGTTTTTCTGAAGAAGAAATGGAGGGAATAATGGACGGTGGACATAACGCATTTGCGTTATGTCGATTCATTGCAAATGTTATTAATGACGATAACTTGAAAACTTGGGACGATTGTATTAGATATTATCGCAATGAGGATACTTTTGCCTCGCTGAAAGTTGGATATGAATCCCACATTGGGCAACTGAAATTTTCTATTCCAATTGAAGTTATAGCTCCTGTAGATAAAGATGAAGCATCAATTGAGTATTTCTCTAATCATATACTTGAAATTTGTTCGGCAAGAAACGCCAATGTTTCGCTGAATGAAGCGACAAAGAGCAATAAGGAGGGTCTGTATGAAGATCTTAAGAGATGCTTAAAGGGGAGTTACCGTGAAAATATTGCATGGCGAAGTGGTGAACCAGGTACGATAAAATGTGACGATATCGTTGCGTTGGCCTGCCTACCCTTAATAAAATTGCATGAATGTGGTTATTTTGATGACAATCCCAACATTGGAATACTTAACCGAATAGCTATATATTCACAAAAAAGCTTGTGTGTTAAATATTACCGTAACTTAATGAAAGATAAATCCGTTTCCGAACAGCAACTCGGGAAATACGATCTTACAGACAATGCGATCAGATCTGGATTTGAACTTGTTGATGATATTGTCAGATTTTTCGACAAAATTTATTACCACTTTCCAATGGTCTATAATAGGAATTCTGGCTCTTTTGGCCGTATCACAGGAGTAGTGCAGAAGGAAAATGAAACAGGCGGTTATATCAGCAAATTTACAGGTCCATTTAATACCTATCCAAAACGATCTATATATAACTATGCGTATGGATTTTTCTATCCAATCATTTGTGCACTCACCTCATTAATGGGATTCGAGAACGGCAAGTTGAAATGGAAAATAAATCCTCTAACAATAAATTTTGAAGATGAGAAAGTGATTAATAACTTTGCATTTTATATCGATATGGTGAAGCAGGTTCAATATGACCCTCAAAAAGTTGGCAAATCCAGTCTATCATATAAAGTTGCTGATATAGTACTACAAAACATCATGAACGAAATGTTAGCATAGGAATAAAAGGATTCTACTTTGAATATAGATATAAAACTACCAGCGCGATAAACAATAAAAATTTGTTTGTCGCGCTGGTAGTTAATTGTTTAATCTATCCGAGGAACGTCAATATTCCTCCTCGTTAAAGAAATTCAACTATATTGATTATCAATATATTATGTGGTAATCAATAAAATTTACGCAAACAAACCACACCGTCTGAGACGGGCTGAGGCGATGGGAGGAATGGGTAGACAAACAAATCTGAGATTGTAAATATTATTCTGGCAGCCCTATACGTGATATAAAATAAGCAAATCTTTGACTGATTTTTTCTCGGTATAATTCGCTCAACGAACAAACTCGATTATTTATGTTTCGATATAGATACTCCGTACTAACAGTATAAAAATGTTTAAAATCGATAACCATATCTGGCAACTCAAATCCATCCTCAAAATGAAGAAAATGAAAACGGGGATCTTCATTATTCATAATTTTCTTTCCATCTGTTCTGTTCGGATTGTATTTTTGTCCGGTTTGGAAAATATCGCCCCAGTGTTGTCCGTCTTTGAACACATCAAAATTAAACAGAGGTGCGACAATCAAATGAAGCAACCTACAATCTTTATTTGAATTTTCTTTTAATTTGTCTCGTTCATCACTATTTAAATCACAATCTTGGTTCAAACATATCATAAGCGGGAAACGAATATACGAGACCGAAACGCCATCAGCTCCCTCTGTAATACATTCCACGATATCTATATCATGAAAAATATCACATTGGTTTATCCTGTTGCCTTCCGTCTTCTTTATTTTTGCTGATATTTGGGTCATTACTAGTTTGATATAATCTTATAATACGTTGTGGCTTTAATGCACTATCAAATTTATATGTTTGCGGAATATTTTGATCAATAGATTCAGGCAAATCAATATAGTTCTTTTCATCCATTATTTTAGCGTATTAAGGAAAGATTCTTTAATATAACTGATAAACATGTTGTATGCTTGATGATTAAATTGTGTGATTGACTCTTCCCATGTGTCAATTGATTGTTGTCCACCACTATACACATCTATATCCAATACAATATCATAATTTTTTATCACAGACGGATAAAATCTATTAGGGATACCATATTGAACACGTACGAGATGATCTCCTTGTTGATATTCGTGAACAATCATTGATCTAGCAATGCCTTCCCTGACAACAGTTTCCTTAATAAACTTTGCATCAGTTGGATTCAATATCTTAGAAATATCTGAAACCTTTGAGCATGAGAAGATATTAATATACCTCATTCCAATGCGTTGAGAATTAATCTCTATATCTAATGCTTTTAATTTTTCTATAACCTTTGTAAGGCATTGCATATAAGACGATTTATCTTTATACTGCTGCAGTTCTACTATAATAGATTTTTCAAAAGAATCAATTTTAAGACTGATGGTAGAAGTGCTTAAAAGATACCTAATAAAGTCTTCTTTTTTCACTTCAAAGTTGTCTATATTAACATTGTAATTTGAATGCAGTTCAGTCTTAAAGGTTGCAAACTCATCCTTCAAGGATTCAGACAACATTTTATAGTCAATCTGAATGTCTTTCGTAAAATCAATTCGAAGAATAAAATGAGAAATTTTATTGTTCTGTAAAATACGATTATTTTCCATAGACACTTATTTACTATACATATGGCAAATATATGAAAACTAATCGATTTATCGAATATAATTCCCTATATTTGTACTATTCAATCGAGGTATAATATGAAACTAAATAGGATAAAAGCAGTATTGGCAGAGAAAGGGATTTCCCAGACATGGTTGGCAAAACAACTTGGCAAGAGTTTCAGCATGGTGAATGCTTATGCATGCAATAGGATTCAACCAAACCTGGAGACCCTTCAGCAAATAGCTGTTATCCTACAGGTGGATTTAAAAGACCTGATAACCGATAAAGAAGAAAGGTAAGGCCATGGAATATAAATTCAATGAAAATACCCGAGTACAGGTCCCGGCGGCCTTGCATTTGTGTAGGCTTGGATATACATATTTGGACAATATAACAGAATATGACAGCAAGACTAATATTCTGACGGATGTGTTTTTGCGCAGCGTTCAACGTCTCAATCCGGAACTGTCCGATTTACAGGCAAAGCAATTGTTGAGTGAAATCATATTGGTACTTAACAATAATGACCTTGGAAGGGAGTTTTATTATAAACTATCTTCCAACAGTAATATAAAACTGATAGACTTCCAAAATGCCGATCGTAACGAATGGCATGTAACCACTGAATTTGAGTGTGAGGATCAGGATAGCGGAGACAGTTTTAGACCGGACATAACATGTTTTGTAAACGGGCTTCCATTAGCCTTTATTGAGGTCAAGAAGCCGAATAACCATGACGGCATTCTGGCAGAAAGGGAGCGTATTAACATGCGAATGAGTAACGAAAAATTCCGGAGATTCCTGAATGTTACTCAGTTGATGATATTTTCCAACAATCAGGAGTATGACAATGAAAGTAGAGTTCCGATTCAAGGAGCATTCTATTGCTGTACGTCCAAGAACAAAGCATTCTTCAACGTCTTCCGTGAGGCTGATAAAGGTTTTGTAGCAGGGTATCCTTATAAGGCTATATCTGACAGTACGGAAAAACAGATATTGCAACACAGGAATTGTGTGGTTATCAAGAACCTGCCTGAATATAATACAAACAAAGATATAAATACTCCGACCAACAGGATTCTAACATCGATGCTTAGTAAAGAGAGATTTCTGTTTTTACTAAGATATGGTTTTGCCTATGTGGACAGAAAGATCGAATTGGAAGACGGCAGTAAGACCACCCAGTTGGAAAAACATGTAATGCGTTATCAGCAGCTTTTTACCTCTTTTGCCATTCGAAAGAAATTGGATAATGGTATCAAGAGCGGTATTATCTGGCATACACAAGGCAGTGGAAAAACAGCCTTGGCATATTATTCCGTACGTAGTCTGACAGATTTTTATGCGGCAAAGAAAACGGCTGTGAAATTTTATTTCATTGTTGACCGTCTTGACTTGATGGAACAGGCAAAGGATGAATTTGTGGCAAGAGGGCTGTCTGTCAGAACTGCTAACAGCAGGGATGAATTGATGTCAGATATACGCAGCACGAATTTGACTGAAAATGCAGAAGGAAAAGCGGAAATAATGGTGGTCAATATACAGAAATTCAAACAGGATTCTGCCAAAATACAGATTGATTCCAATTACAGCATCCGTTTACAGCGTATATTCTTTATCGACGAAGCCCATAGAGGTTACAATCCACAGGGAAGTTTCTTGGCAAACCTATTAGCAGCCGATAAGGATGCTATAAAAATTGCTTTGACAGGCACGCCTTTGTTAAAAGAGGAGAGGGAGTCCTGGCGTGTATTCGGTGATTACATTGATACCTATTATTACGACAAGTCGATAGCAGACGGCTATACTCTGAAACTCATGCGAGAACCAGTAGAAACAATCTATAAAGAAAAAATAGAGAGTATTCTTGACAAACTGGCAGGTGGTATTGAAGTCAGAAAAAGTGATATTGACCGAAACAAGATCATTGAGCATGAATCTTACCTCAATGCATTGATAGACTATATTATTTCCGATTTCCGACGGTTCCGCATAGAACAGAATGATGATACGGTGGGGGCGATGATTGTGTGCAAGACAAATCCTCAAGCCCGTGAAATGTATCGTTTGTGGCAGGAACGTTTCAACAAGTCATTGTATATAGATGAGAAATATGATGAAAATCTGATGATGGCTGCTGAACCGATGGTTGCTTACGGACACCATACAAAACCGCTGAAGGCTTCTTTAATCTTGCATGATGAAGGGGACAAAGAAGAACGTAAGGCATACATTGATGAATACAAGAAGAAGCTATCGGTTGATATCTTGATTGTCAACCAGATGCTTCTGACTGGATTTGATGCTCCCCGATTGAAGAAACTCTATTTGGGGCGTAGCCTTGACGGGCACGATTTGTTGCAGGCATTGACAAGGGTAAACAGGCCATACCATAAATTCAAGTATGGTTATGTCGTGGATTTTGTGAATATCAAGGAAAATTTCGATGCTACGAATGACCGCTATCTGCGTGAACTGAACCGTACTGCCGATATTGAGGAAACAGGTGAAAAGAAAACAGTTGGAGAAGCTCTCATTGTTGATAAGGAGCAGATCATAGAGCAGATAAAGGAAATCCGCAATATTTTGTTCAATTACACATGCGATAATCCTGAAGAGTTCAGAAAGGAAATAGATGAGATTGAGAATAAAGAAAATCTATATACTCTCCGTTCTACTCTTGAAAATGCCAAGGCAATCATAAACCAAATAAGAGCATTTGGAGATGAAGAACTTAAAGCGAAAATCAACAGTCTGCCCAAAGGTACTATTCCTACACTCATAACAGAGGTTTCGCACCGTATAGAACGAGTTAATCTGCTGGAAAGTACCGAACATAAGGCAGATGTGTCCGGAATTATCAATGTCGCTCTTTCCGAGTTGGAATTTGAGTTCAAGAAAGGAATTTCAGAGGAATTGCGTATCATTGTCAATGACATTCGGGAACGTTGTGAAAGAGTTCAGGCAGAATTTGAAGCCAATTTTGATAGAACAGAAGACAAATATGTGATTTTGGCTGACGAGTTCCGGGAATACTTCAGGAAGAAAGGCTTTGTTCCTCAAAGTACGCAAGATGCCAAAGAAAGCATTGATTATATGGATTCAGTGATGAAGAAGATTCGTGAAATCAACCGTCGCAACAATATACTCAAAAAGAAATATCAGGGAGACGAGCGATTTGTCCGTATTCACAAGCGCATTGAGGAAGAAAATGAAAAGCGCGAAAAACCTATTATTTCTAAAGCAGAATACGAAATAGCAGAAAGTCTGTCAAAAATGAAACGTGAGATTGACAATCGGATTTACCTTGATATTAACATCATTGCGAATGAAAACAGTTTCAAGAGGGACACATTGGCTATGATAGGTCATCAACTCATAGATTTGGGGATAAATGCAAGTATTTCCGACCGGAAATTTATCAACAATCTCATTGCAAATGAATATATAAACCAATACAATCAAGTTCACTCAAGATAATATGGATGCAAATACCCAGAATATATCAGAAGCTACGATAGCCCTTATCGACTCATTGAAATCGACCACTTCCCATTATGGTCTAGCCAACAGTGGGAGTGAGTATAAGATTATTACGGAAATGTTCCTGTATAAGTATTTCAATGACAAGTTCGGATATGAGGCAAAACGTGATAAAATCTATGGAGAAAGATTGAGTAAGGCCGACAAGTGGGATGCGGAATATGATAAATTTACTGAAGAGGAGGTCGAAGATTTGTTCAGCTATCTTCCGGCATCCGTCCCTTTGCTTAAGCCTGAGCATACACTGGCGCATTTGTATAATACCTCCGGAGCAGGAGATTTTTCTACACGGTTAGATGCTACGCTGATTGATATTGCCAATCTGAATGCAGATACTTTTTCTGTCGTAACTTCCGGAAAAAGCAGGGTCAATATATTCAGTGCGCTTACACAGTTTGTAACTGATCCGCAAAAAAGGGATGATTTTGCACGCTCATTGATGAGTTCCGTTGCGTCATTCAATTTTGAAAGTGTTTTTGCAGAAAAATATGACTTTTTCTCACGGATATTTGAGTATCTTATAAAAGATTACAATAACGCAGGAGGCGGAAAATATGCGGAATATTATACTCCAAGAGCAATCGCACAGGTAATGGCTCGTTTGCTGGTTGGTGATAATGCAGACTTGCGTGGTATGACCTGTTATGATCCGTCAGCAGGAACAGGTACTTTGCTTATGGCTTTGGCTCATCAGATAGGTGAAGACCGTTGTACGATCTTCAGTCAAGACATATCGGAAAAATCCAGTGAGATGCTCCGGCTGAATCTCATTCTGAACAATCTGTCAGGAAGTCTTCCTAATGTTGTACAAGGGAATACTCTTACGGAACCATACCACAAGGAAGAAAACGGATCTCTCCGAAAATTCGATTTCGTTGTGTCCAATCCGCCATTCAATCTGGATTTCTCAGATTTTAGAGATACATTGGCTTCTGATACGGTGCGTTTTTGGGCGGGAGTCCCATCTGTGCCGGCAAAGAAGAAAGATTCAATGTCTATCTACTTGTGTTTTATCCAGCATCTCATCAATTCGCTGAAAACAAATGGCAAGGGGGCTATTGTCATTCCTACGGGATTCATTACAGCCAAAAGTGGTGTTGAAAGAAAAGTCCTGACGAAAATTGTAGATAACCGCTGGGTGTATGGCTGTATTTCTATGCCAAGCAATGTGTTCGCAAATACAGGTACGAATGTTTCCGTCCTGTTCTTTGACAAAGCTGCTTCTGCCGAGAAAGTCATATTGATTGATGCGAGCAAGTTAGGAGAGGAATATAAGGAAGGGAAAAATAAAAAACGTAGATTGCTGAAGGACGACATTGACTTAATTGTCAATACATTCAAAAATAAAGAAGCCATAGAGGATTTTTCGGTTGCGGTAAGCTATGATGAAATAAAGGAAAAAGGTTATTCGTTGTCTGCCGGGCAGTATTTCGACATCAAGATTGATTATGTAGATATTACCGAAGAAGAGTTCAATAACCGCATGGCAAACTATAAGGCTGAACTGTCTCGACAATTTGCGGAGAGCCACCGCCTGGAGGAGGAGATAATGAAGCAGTTGGATGCTTTGCACTTTAACGTAAATGTTGGGAATAATGAGTAAAGAATTGACCATCATAGATAAAGACTACATCCGGTGGGTGGAAGACCTTAGTGTACGCTATCGTCAAAGTCAAATTAGAGCAGCGGTGAGGGTTAACCGTGAGTTGCTTAAATATTACTGGGAACTTGGTCGTGACATAGAAGAGATGCGTGTGGAAGAACGGTGGGGTGAGAAAGTCATCAAGAATCTTTCTGTGGATTTACAGCGCAGAAATCCCAATGCCACAGGCCTTTCTCGAACCAACATATATTACGCAAAGAAATTCTATCTGCTTTATTCTCAGTATCTAAAAGTTGTCCCACGAGCTGTGGAACAATTGCAAAATGGAAAAGTGCCACAACCTGTGGCAGAATCCTCGAAACCTGTCCCGCAAGCTGTGGGACAATTGGAAGAAATGCTTTTTTCCATACCTTGGGGACATCACCGTTACTTGATGGACAGGTACGGTAAAGAACCGGCAAAGGCTCTCTTCTATGTGAGAAAGACGATGGAAGAGGGTTGGAGTCGCGACACATTGCTCAACTTTATGGACAACGGCCTGTATGAACGGGAAGGAAAGGCTTTGACAAACTTCACCCGCACATTGCCGGACACGACAAGCGATCTTGCACAAGAACTGACAAAAGACCCTTATAACTTTGCATTTACAGGAATAACTCAACCTTATAATGAGCATATTCTCAAAGATGCGCTGCTTGCCAATATCTCGCAATTCCTGCTGGAACTCGGTACCGGATTCGCATACATAGGCAAAGAGTATAGACTTCAAATCGGACAAAAGGAGAAGTTTATCGATCTGCTTTTCTACAACTTGAATCTATCATGCTATGTAGTGATTGAAGTGAAAATCGGCGAATTTGATTTTCAAGACCTCGGACAGTTAAGCGGCTACGTGGTCGCTTGTAATCATATTCTTAGAAAAGAGGGAAGAGACAATCCTACAATCGGTCTGCTTATTTGCCGCCAAAAGGATTCAATGCTTGCCCAATACGCATTGGAGGGCAGCAATCTCCCATTGGGAATATCTGAATATGAGCTATCAAAGCTTTATCCGGAAAAAGTGGAGGGAACTATGCCTACTATCGAAGAGATTGAAACAAGATTAGGTGAAAATCTAAATGGAAAACAAACTGAATTATGATCGACAACCTAGTTCAATGGGCTACCTTATTAAGCCCAATAATTAGTGTAATTGCTATAGTTGCCGCACTAAAAGTAGCCAACAGTTCATCTAAGGATGCGCAAAAGCAGA
>ERZ834694.2601-NODE-2601-length-12179-cov-2.951749_pt1 | contig 12179 bp, 10 predicted proteins | sample MGYA00519691_ERZ834694 | MGnify/ENA primary metagenome ERZ834694 (study PRJEB31850, sample SAMEA3708758) | human gut metagenome | biome: human gut; feature: human-associated habitat; material: faeces | place: China | collected 2014 ... | reverse complement strand
TATAAGAGGAAAAGTTGATTTGAATTTCTGGTTTGATAAAGTTAGAACAACAACTTACAATGCAAGAAACGTAAAATTAAATGCAGCACCTGTCATAAAAGTTACAAAGGTAACCAGACCGGCTAAAGCGCCTATAGTATCAGTTACTGCCGGTAAGAAAAAAGCTAAATTAAAACTCCAGAAGGTTTCCGGGGCAAAAGGTTATCAGATACAATATTCAACAAAGAAAAACTTCCATGGTAAAAAGTCAAAATATATTAAATGGACAAGAACTACAATAAAAAGTTTAAAATCCAAAAAAAAATATTATTTTAGAAAGTCAGAGCCTATAAACTTAATGGAACTAAAAAAGTTTACTCAAAAAAATGGTGCAAGGTTAAAAGCGCCTACATAAAATAAAAAAACAGTAAATGAAAGAGTAGATAAGAAAATCTACTCTTTCATAACAGAAATTAAATCCTGCAACACTGTAATCTGGTGTATGGTAAGCCCTTGTGCATCGATTGTAATTGATGGTTCTTCATGGTGTAATCCAAGAAGATAGTCTGTACTACAATCATATAGTTGTGCAAGGGCTATTAAATTCTCCAAACTGGGAGTTCGCTCTCCTGTTTCATATCCAGAAACAATTGAAGGCGAAACATCTAAAAGTTCAGCCAATTGTTTTTGAGTATATTTATTTTGCAAGAACAGACAGTACAATCGATGGTGTAGGTGTATACCATTCCAGAATTCTGGCAGGAAAAGCACTTGCGGAATCTTATCCGGTAGACGCTGATCTTGTTGTGGGAGTTCCGGATTCCGGTCTGGTAGCAGCGAAAGGATATTCTGAGCAGTCAGGAATTCCTTATGGAATGGCATTTCACAAGAACAGTTATGTGGGAAGAACATTTATCAAACCGAAACAGAGCGAACGTGTTTCCAGTGTAAAGATCAAACTGAATGTAATTCCGGAAGTTGTAAAGGGAAAACGAATCGTAATGGTAGATGATTCCATCGTGCGTGGAACAACTTGTGCAAATATTATTAAGATGCTGAAAAAAGCCGGAGCAAAAGAGGTACACGTACGTATCAGTTCTCCACCGTTCTTACATCCATGCTTCTTTGGAACAGATGTTCCGTCGAATGAGCAGCTGATCGCACATACTCACACACAGGAGGAGATCCGCCAGCTGATTGGAGCAGACTCTCTTGGATACATGGAGATCGAGAAACTGAAAGACATGGTTGGAGACCTTAAGTATTGCGATGCCTGCTTTACAGGAAAGTATCCGATGGAAGTTCCGGAAGAGGATATCAGTCAGGCATTTGAACAAAATTGATTTTGAAGACTCAGTTTATGTGTTATAATAGATGAACAGTTACGATAAAGATATGAAACAAGGAGAAAAGAATTATGAGTAATGATCGTTATGTAAGCCCGCTTTCAGAGCGTTATGCAAGCCGCGAGATGCAGTATATCTTCTCACCGGACAAAAAGTTCAGAACATGGAGAAGACTTTGGATCGCACTGGCAGAGACTGAGAAGGAGCTTGGACTCAACATCACAGACGAGCAGATCGAAGAGATGAAGAGCCATGCGGATGATATTAACTTTGAGGTGGCAAAGGAACGTGAGAAGGTTGTACGTCATGATGTTATGTCTCATGTTTATGCATATGGTGTTCAGTGCCCAAAAGCAAAAGGAATCATCCATCTTGGAGCTACATCCTGTTACGTAGGAGATAATACAGATATTATTATTATGGCAGAAGCACTGAAACTGGTTCGCACAAAGCTTGTGAATGTAATTGCAGAGCTTGCGAAGTTTGCAGAGGAGCAGAAAAACCAGCCTACACTTGCTTTCACACATTTCCAGCCGGCACAGCCGACAACTGTTGGAAAGAGAGCGACTCTCTGGATGCAGGAGTTTGAAATGGATCTTGAGGATCTGGAATATGTACTTGGAAGCCTGAAACTGCTTGGATCTAAAGGAACAACAGGAACACAGGCAAGTTTCCTTGAACTGTTCGACGGAGATCAGGAGACAATTGACAAGATCGATCCGATGATCGCTGAGAAGATGGGATTCAAGGCATGTTATCCGGTATCCGGACAGACTTATTCAAGAAAAGTAGACACAAGAGTACTGAATGTACTGGCAGGAATCGCTGCAAGTGCTCACAAATTCTCTAATGATATCCGTCTGCTTCAGCATTTGAAAGAAATTGAAGAACCATTTGAGAAGACACAGATCGGATCTTCAGCAATGGCTTATAAGAGAAACCCGATGAGAAGTGAGAGAATTGCTTCCCTTTCAAGATATGTGATGATCGATGCACTTAATCCGGCAATTACATCTGCAACACAGTGGTTTGAGAGAACACTTGATGATTCCGCTAACAAGCGTCTGAGTGTTCCGGAAGGATTCCTTGCAATCGACGGAATTCTTGATCTTTGTCTGAACGTTGTAGACGGACTGGTTGTATACCCGAAAGTAATCGAGAAGCGTCTGATGTCCGAACTTCCATTCATGGCAACAGAGAATATTATGATGGATGCTGTTAAAGCCGGCGGAGACCGTCAGGAACTGCACGAAAGAATCCGTGAGCTTTCTATGGAAGCAGGAAGAAATGTAAAAGAGAAGGGACTCGACAATAACCTTCTTGAACTGATCGCAGCTGATCCTGCATTCAACCTGACTTTAGAGGATCTTCAGAAGACAATGAAACCGGAGAAATATGTTGGACGTGCAAGTGAGCAGGTAGATGCATATCTTAAGAATGTGATCCGTCCACTGCTTGAAAAGAATAAAGAAATCCTTGGTGTGAAGGCTGAAATTAACGTATAGAATCCTTGGAATCTATCAGGACAAAACGGAAAAATCAAAGGGATGTTGCATTTGGTTGCAGCATCCTTTTTCTTTTGATAAACTAAAATTATTTCGTGTATTAAAATGTGGGGGAAAGAGAAAGGAATAAGAGAACATGGATATAGCATTGAATTGGAATGAATGGCATCAGGAAACGGTGAGAAAACCATATGCCAGAGTGGGAGTGACTTTATTAAGTGGTGCGCTGATTCTGATGTCTGCACAGGAAATTGTTTCATTATACTTGGAAAAGAATCTGATTTCTGAAATAGCAGTCTGTGCGACAACAGAGGATATAAATGTATCAGGAAATGATCTGCCGGAAAAAGTAACAATAGAAGCTATCCAGACAGATGTTAACCAGGCGGATGTTAACCAGGCAGCGGCTGTTCCGGCGGAAATTTTAGTGGAAGAACCTATAGTAGAAGAAATTGCGGTGGAAGAACCCGTGGTAGAAGAGATTGTGGCAGAAAAACCAGGTGTAAAAAGAGATACAACTATAAATGGTGCAAGTGAACCGATAATTACAAATCCTGATTCAATGGAAAATGTAAAAAATGAAACTGAGGAGGAAGAAGAGCCAATAGAGGTGGGGAATATAAATACAGGATATCTTATTAATGCGGAAGGTGTGATCTATGGACTTTCAGGAAGCAAAGAAGTGATACAGGATGGAGTACTGCTCTTTCCTGAAGAAGGATGTTCCCAAATTGCGGGAGGAGCGCTGTCGGATCTTGGTTCTGCTGTAGAAGAGATTGAAATTCCTGTTAATATAACAAATATTCAGTCAGGAGCATTTGCGGGGCTGAGTAACCTGGGATGGATAGAAGCAGATGCAGCAAATCCAGCCTATGTTACGGTAGATGGTGTACTCTACACGGCAGATGGCACGGTTCTTCTTGCATTTCCGGCAGCGTGGACAGGAACCTTTCAGGTGCCGGAAAGTGTGAAAAGTTTTGCGGAAAGTGCATTTGATGGAACAAATCTGGAATGTATTGATGCAAGATCCTGCACACTTGAACAGACGGGAAGTATTCCTGAAACGGTGAAACTTTTGGAGTAAAAGAAAAACATTGATTTTGTTTGTTGAAGAATCTAGGGAGTTGCGCTATAATATGACGAGATATGAACAATAACAAACAGGAATTGGAGAAGATAGAATGAGTAAGAAAGTAAGAACAAGATTTGCACCAAGCCCGACAGGAAGAATGCATGTTGGTAACTTAAGAACAGCACTTTATGCGTATCTGATCGCAAAGCATGAAGGGGGAGATTTCCTTCTTCGTGTAGAGGATACAGACCAGGAACGTTTTGTGGAAGGTGCACTTGATATCATTTACAGAACAATGGAGAAAACAGGTCTTATCCATGATGAAGGACCGGATAAAGATGCCGGATATGGACCGTATGTACAGAGTGAGCGTAATGCATCAGGCCTTTATCTTAAATATGCAAAGCAGCTTGTAGAGCAGGGAGACGCTTATTACTGTTTCTGTGACAAAGAGCGTCTGGAGTCTTTAAAGACACAGGTTTCTGAAGGTGGAGTAGAGATTTCTGTTTATGATAAGCACTGCTTAAGTCTGAGCAAGGAAGAAGTAGAAGCGAATCTGGCAGCAGGTAAGCCATGGGTTATCCGTCTGAATGTACCGAATGAAGGTGAGACAACATTCCATGATGAGATCTACGGAGATATCACAGTTCCGAATGCAGAGCTTGACGATATGATCCTGATCAAATCTGATGGATTCCCGACATATAATTTTGCAAATGTAATTGACGATCATCTGATGGAGATTTCACATGTTGTTCGTGGAAATGAGTACTTATCTTCAGCACCGAAGTATAACCGCCTTTATGAGGCGTTTGGCTGGGAAGTACCGGTTTATGTACACTGTCCACTGATCACAGATGAGAATCATAAGAAATTGAGCAAGAGATGTGGACATTCTTCTTATGAAGATCTGATCGAGCAGGGATATGTTTCAGAGGCAGTTGTGAATTATGTTGCACTGCTTGGATGGTGCCCGACAGACAACAGAGAGATCTTCTCTCTGGAAGAGCTTGTTGAGGCATTTGATTATCATCATATGAGTAAATCTCCGGCTGTATTTGATACAGTGAAATTGAAATGGATGAACGGAGAATATCTCAAGGCAATGGATTTTGATAAGTTCTATGCACTTGCGGAGCCTTATCTGAAAAAGGCAGTAACAAAGGACTATGATCTGAAGAAGATTGCAACACTTGTGAAGACAAGAATTGAGATTCTTCCGGAGATCAAAGAGCAGGTGGATTTCTTTGAAGAACTTCCAGATTATGATATTGCACTGTATACACACAAGAAGATGAAAACAGATCCTGAGAAGTCACTCGCACTTCTGAACGAGGTTCTCCCGGTTCTTGAGGCGCAGGAGGACTTTAGCAATGATGCATTGTTTGAGACATTGAAAACATTTGCAACAGAAAAAGGATACAAAGTAGGTTATGTAATGTGGCCGCTTCGTACAGCAGTTTCCGGAAAGCAGAATACTCCGGGCGGAGCAACAGAACTGATGGAAGTACTCGGAAAAGATGAGTCTCTTAGAAGAATCCGTCTTGGAATCGAGAAACTTCAGTAAGGACAGCGAAAAGAGGTACAATGGGATTTAATGAAGCACAGGCGCAGGCAATCCAGCACACAGACGGCCCATGTCTTGTACTGGCAGGCCCGGGATCGGGGAAGACGCTTACGATTGTAAACAGAGTAAAATACCTTATAGAGAAACAGAAAGTAAGACCAGAAGAAATTCTGGTCGTTACTTTTACAAGATTTGCAGCGGCGGAGATGAAATCCCGCCTCTGTTTGGTTATGGGCAAAAGAGATCTTCCGGTTACAGTGGGGACATTTCATGGAATCTATTATGGAATCCTGAAATGGGCTTATCGGATGAATCAGGAAAATATTCTTTCAGAGACAGAAAAATATCAGATTTTACGTGGCGTGATTAACAAAGAAAGAATGGAGATCTTTGATGAAGAAGATTTTATTCAGGATATTGTGGCAGAAATTGGAAAAGTGAAGAATAATCGGATTCCGCTGGAAGAATTTGTATCAGAAAAGTGTAGTGCAGATGCTTTTCGCAATATTTACCGTAATTATGAACGGCATAGAAAAGAACTGAAAAAGATTGATTTTGATGATATGCTGGTACTTTGTTATGAATTGTTCCGTTCAAGACCAGATGTACTTGCACAGTGGCAGAAGAAATTCAGATACGTTTTGATTGATGAATTTCAGGATATTAATCGAATTCAGTATGATGTGATCCGTATGCTGGCCCAGCCGGAGAATAATTTGTTCGTAGTGGGGGATGATGACCAGGCAATCTACGGATTTCGTGGAGCTGATTCGGAATTGATGCTTGGATTTGGAAAGGATTTCCCTGATGCAAAACAAATTCTGCTTGGAATGAATTACCGTTCGACAGCAAATATCGTACAGAATTCTTTGAAACTCATTGAAAATAATGTGGAGAGATATAGTAAAAAACTGGAAGCAAACCGTGAAGGCGGTTCCTGCCTTCATATTCAGGAAGTGAAAGATCCGGTGGAAGAGGCAGAATATGTTCTTGAAGAGATACAGAAATGTAAGGAGAATGGCATAAAAGAAGAGGAGATTGCGATTCTGTTCCGGGTTCATACAGATGCGAGAGCAGTGGTAGAAGCAATGGTGGAACGGAAGATCCCGTTTCAGATGAAAGAACATCTTCCGAATATCTATGAACACTTTATCGCAAAGGATATTATGGCATATTTCCGGCTGGCAACAGGAAAGCGGCGCAGACAGGATTTCTTACAGGTGATGAATCGGCCAAAGCGATATCTTGGAAGAGACAGCGTGTCAGGAAGTCAGGTTTCTTTTGAAGACATGCGGAAGTTCTATTGTGATAAAGACTGGATGATCGACCGGATTGATCAGTTTGAGTGGGATGTTAAGATGCTTATGAAGATGGCTCCGTATGCAGCAATCCAGTATATCAGAAAAAGGATTGGTTATGACGATTTTCTGAAAGAGTATGCATTTACACATCAGATAAACAGATCTGATCTGAATGAAGTACTGGCAGAGATCGAAGAGGCGGCGAAAGCATTTTCAAGTGTTGAAGAATGGTTTGCACATGTAGAAGAATATACGGAGACTTTGAAAGTGAAGGAAAAGGAAAGAAACAGACCACGTCCGGGTGTCCGGCTGATGACGATACATGCTTCCAAAGGGCTGGAATTCAAGCAGGTATTCCTGATTGCGGCGAATGAAGGAAGGATTCCGTATCAGAAGGCAAAGACAGATAAGGAGATCGAAGAAGAGAGAAGATTATTCTATGTGGCAATGACAAGGGCAAAAGATTTTTTGAAGATCTGTTATGTGAAAATAAAAAACGGGAAAGAAGTTACTCCCTCCCGTTTTGTAGACGAACTATTGAAAAACTGACCGGATGTCAGTCACTTTGCTGACATCCTCAAGACTTAGTCCTCCAGGTCATCTAATGCATCAAGATCGATATCGCCGAAATCCTGTGTATCCAGCCATTCGTTGAATATAGCGGAAACACGGTCGAATTCTTCATCTTCTTCGATGTTCTCAAGTCCAGGTTCTTCCTCTTCTCCGTTATCAATGAAACGATACAGATAGATCTGACCGTCTGTGTTATCACCGTTTTCATCCAGTGGAAGAAGTGCAATATACTCCTTTTCCTCTGCTTCAAAAATATTGAGAACAGCGCATTCAAGTTCCTCATTATTCTCCAGTGTCAAAGTGACTGTGAGGGATTCGTTTTCGTTCATAATCTTCTCCTTTGAATCTGTGTTGTATTTCATTCCGTATTGACCAGCCAGGTGTTCAAAACGAGAATGAACAGCTATCTTGATGGTAACAAAAAGAGGAGAAAAAAGCAAGATAAGATTGACTTTCGGGTTAAACAAGGTAGAATAAAAGTGTTACTGATAGAAGTGAAAGGATAATAGACAATATGAAGAAAAAATGGATACTGTGCATGGTGGCAGTTTTGTGTATAGCGGTAGCATTGGTTGGATGTGGAAAGAAAAATGTTGGAACACCGGAAGACAATGCAGTAGTAGAAGAGGATGATAAGAAAAATGATAATACAGAGGAAGGTGGCAGACTGTTTGGATTTAGTGGGATCGATATGTCGAATCCTTTTTATGACACATTAAAAAATTCTGTCCAGACAGCATTGGAGGCTCAAGGTGACCGCCTGATGGTTCGTGATCCGGCATCAGATGCTGATTTGCAGAATGAACAGATTCGGGAGCTGATCAACGAAGGGGTACAGGCAGTATTTCTTTGTCCGGTAGACTGGGAGAAAATCACTCCCGCACTTGAAGCCTTAAAAGAGGCAGATATTCCGGTGATCAATCTTGATACAGAAGTAAAAGAGACAAGCCTTGTATCTGCATTTGTAGGGTCAGATAATGAGAATGCGGGATATGTGTGCGGGCAGGATCTTCTAGTTCAGAAACCAGATGGCGGTAAAATTGTGATTGTAGAAAGTCCTGGGGTAAACTCAGTGAATGAAAGAATTACCGGATTCGAAGAAGCTGTAGCAAACAGTGGCTTCGAAGTGATAAAAAGAATTGAGTCGTTGGGAGACAGCAGCAATGTAAAAGATGAGATGACACAAGTCCTGAACGAAAACAGTGAGATCGCTGCTGTTATGTGCGGAAGTGATCCGATGGCAGAACAGGTGATGGCAGCGATCACAGAAGTGCAGAGAACGAATATCTGCGTGTATAGTGTGGATGGTTCTCCGGTGACAAAGACAGCACTGGTGAATGGTACAGGAGGAATGACCGGGATAGGAGCGCAATCCCCGATCAATATGGGAAAGACAGCAGTAAAGGTGGCGACAGCATTACTGGCAGACAAAGATTATGAGAAAGAAAATTATGAGGAAACTTTCTTTATAAATCGTGATAATGTTGAAATGTATGGAACAGATGGATGGCAGTAATTTATTGATTGCTCAAGAAAGGGGTTAAAGATGAGGAAGACAAAGGGGAGTCCGCAGCCATTTGGAGTGGATATCAAAGGTAAAAATATAAATTTTGCCGTTCAGGTAGCAAAAGGGAAGACCTGTGAACTTTTACTGTATAAGAGAGGGAAAGAAGTTCCGGAATATCAGTTTGATATGCCGGAGGAAGAAGGCGTTGGAGAAGTACGTTTCTTATCTGTTGAAGGTCTGAAGGCAGATCGATATGAATACAATTTTCTGATTGATGGGAAAGTATGTGTGGATCCATATGTAAAAGAACTTGCAGGAAAAGAGAAATTTGGTGTAGAACGGAAACTTCAGGAACATCAGATTCGTGGGAAAATTGTTTCAATGGAGGACTATGACTGGCAGGAAGATCAGCGTCTACATCTCCCATGGGAAGATGTAGTGGCTTATGGTTTGCATGTGCGTGGATTTACAAAACATTCTTCTTCAAAAGTGGTGCATAAGGGAACATTCCAGGGGGTTGTTGAAAAACTGGATTATTTAAAAGAACTTGGAGTCAACCAGATTCAGTGTATGCCGGTCTATGAATTTGAAGAGTGCGGAAAAACGAAAGTGAACTATTGGGGATATGGTAAAGGTTTTTATTTTGCCCCTAAAAAAGCCTATGCATCTGGAAAAAGTGCAGTTCTTGAGTTGAAAGATATGGTGCGTGCATGTCATAGTCAGGGCATAGAAGTTGTACTGGAGATGCCATTTGTTCCGGGAATATCAGCAAATTATGTAACGGAATGTCTGCGTTTCTATATGCTGGAGTATCATGTGGACGGATTTGTTCTGAATCCTTATAACGTGCCGTGGGAGCAGCTGATAGAAGATCCTTTTTTGAAAGATATCAAGCTGATGCAGAAAGATGATGGCTTCCAGAATGTGATGCGTCGCTTCTTAAAAGGTGACGAGAATATGGTAAATGATGTGATCTGGGCGTTAAAAAATCGTTCATCGGAGAACGGAAAATGCAATTATATTACAACACAGACAGGATTCACATTATGGGATTTAGTATCTTATGATTGTAAACATAACGAAGAAAACGGTGAGAAGAACCTGGATGGACCAGACTATAATTATAGTTGGAACTGCGGAGCTGAAGGACCGAGCAGAAAACGCACAGTTGTCAATCTTAGAAAGAATCAGGTGAAGAATGCATTAGAACTCCTGTTGACAGCTCAGGGAACTCCATGCCTTCTTGCAGGAGATGAATTCTGTAATTCGCAGAGAGGAAATAACAATGCATATTGTCAGGATAACGAGACAGGATGGGTAAACTGGACACAGTTAAAGAAAGATGACTGGCTGTTTCAGTATATAAAGAAACTGATCGGGCTGAGAAAAGAACATCGTTGTCTTCACCAGAGTACAGCACTATCCGGAATGGATACCACGCGATGTGGCATACCGGACGTATCCTATCATGGAGAAAATGCATGGCAGGTAAAAGCAGAAGTTTCCAGCCGTCAGTTAGGTGTTTTGTATTCAGGAACGAAAGAAGGGGAGCTCCCTTGTTTTACAGCGTATAATATGCATTGGCTGCCGCATCACTTCGCAATACCAACGATTGGAAAGAACGTAGAATGGTATCTTGTTATGACTACAAAAGATGGCGTGCTTTGTGAAGCGAAAAAGCTGGAAAATCAGAAAGAGGTATTACTGGAAGAACGTAGCGTAGCAATTCTGGTTGGACGTAGGATAGAGGAAAAGAAGAGTCGTTCAGAAAAGAAACCGATTTATACAGTTAAGACGCAGAATGTAAATAAAATAGAAAAACGGCAGGAAGCAGAAGAACTTTGTAAAGAAGAACAGCCGGCTAGAGAGGGAAAAGTATGAAGGCATTTGCACATTTTTGTACCATAACAAAACACAAAAAACTAGTCTTAAAAGAGTGTTTTCGTGTTGGTTTGTACAAACAGGGACTGCTCCATGATATGTCAAAATACAGTTGGACAGAATTCCGTGTGGGATGCAGATACTATCAGGGGACAAGAAGCCCTAATAATGCCGAACGGGAAGAAAAAGGGTATTCTTCCGCATGGCTCCACCACAAAGGCAGGAACAAACACCATTATGAATACTGGATTGATTATAGTCTGGAGGGACCGAACCTTCTGGCGGGAATGAAGATGCCGGTGAGATATGTAGTAGAGATGTTTCTTGACCGCATTGCAGCAAGTAAAGTGTATCTTGGGGATGCATATACCTCTGATGCACCGCTTGCTTATTATGAGAACGGACGTGCAGATGAACTGATGCATAAAGATACAAGAGAATTATTAGAAAAACTGCTTCATATGCTTGCGGAAGAAGGCGAGGAAACTACTTACAGATATATCAGGAGAGAAATATTAAAAAGATAAGAAGAGGGAGTGTAGGCAGCAGTGAGGCTATATATTGTGCGTCATGGAGAGACGGATTGGAACAAGAAAAAACTGGTACAGGGACGAAAGGATATTCCCTTAAATGAATATGGGCGTCATCTTGCCTGGGAAACTTCTTATGGGATGAGACAATACCAGATTGATCTGGCTTATACCAGTCCCTTGCGGCGTGCAAAAGAAACAGCGGAGATTATTCTTGAGGGACGCAACATTCCGCTTTATGAAGATCAGAGAATCCAGGAAATTTCTTTTGGCTCGTATGAGGGAATGTCTTGTGTAGATAAGACGAAAGAAGAGAATCTTGCATTCCAGAAATTCTTTCAGGATACAGGAAATTATATTCCGCCGGAAGATGCTGAAAGTGTAGAACAACTTTATGAGAGAACCGGAGAGTTTTTAAAGAGTCTTGAAGAGAGTAAGAAGCTGAAGGATAAGAATCTTCTGATTTCTACACATGGTGCTGCGATGACAGCAATGCTGAACAGGATGAGAGGTAGTCTTTCCGTAGAACATTTCTGGAAAAATGAAGTACCGCCAAACTGTTCTGTTACGATTGCGGAACTTGAAGGCAGTGGATTCAAAATTATCCGGGAAGGAATTATCTTTTACAAAGAAGAAGTGAAACATTGGAAAGCAGTGTAGTATAAAAGGCGGAATGTAAGTGCTGTGGTACTTGCATTCTGCCTTTCCTTATGCTATTCTTTAGTTGTCTGGCCGGCAGATCTTTAAGCCGGCACTGATTCACATGAACTTCAATTCTTCTGTTTCAGGAAGAGGATTCCATGGTATATCGTATTATTGCAACAAAATCAAGGGGAAGAATTATTGTTGACATTTTGAAAGAAGTATAATAAAATCTATTCATATACGAACAACTGTTCGAAAAAAGGAGAATGGGTT
>ERZ834694.2584-NODE-2584-length-12282-cov-3.251574_pt1 | contig 12282 bp, 9 predicted proteins | sample MGYA00519691_ERZ834694 | MGnify/ENA primary metagenome ERZ834694 (study PRJEB31850, sample SAMEA3708758) | human gut metagenome | biome: human gut; feature: human-associated habitat; material: faeces | place: China | collected 2014 ... | reverse complement strand
CGCCTCGGTGCTCAGTCCCAGCGCCCACGGAATCCCCTGCGCCTTGAGCTGGGTTGGGTTGGCCGCGATGTAGGCGTTGGCGCCCAGCGTATAACAAATCATGGCGATAAAGAAGATGATGGTGAAGGACTTGACGAACTTCACCACGTCGTTCCCCATGAGCTTCACACAACAAGCCAGCGCGCCCGTCAGGATGGCATAGGTAGCGAACAGTGCGCCATAGCCGGGGAGAAGACCTTTGGTGGCGGGACGCCACGCGTCAAGCGGATCGCCCACCCACATGCCGATTTTGACGGCCCAGCCGAGCATGTCTATCCCGCTGAACTTGAGCAGGGCAAGGATAAAGATGACGCTTCCAAGCAACAAGGCTACGCGATCTTCATTCAACGGCTTTCTTACGGTTTCCATATTCCTCACTCCGAAATATGTTCTTAAGTAATGCGAAATGCTCCTAAAGCATGAGTCCAGCCCCCTCGACCGGGTGCACGCTGAAAAAGACGGAGGAAACGGTCCTCATTCACGGGAACGGATGCCGTTCTCGCGTCAAGCGTGTCCGGGAGCATGAAAGAGCCTCTTTCAGTCATATCCGATCTGGAGACTTACGAGAGGGAACGCGGAGGAGCGAAGGGGAGTGGGAGCATCCCGTGAAAGTCGCACAGTTTGGGAAGAAAATCATTTTGCAGGCGGCAAAGATGGATTTTCCTGACGACGGGGTCGTAGAGAAGAAAACCAAGCAAGAGGGAAAGCAACGGAAGAAGAGGTTCTATGCCGCTTGTATTTGTATTGTAATTTGAACGCTTGTGTTCAGCAATGCGCTGCGTTACGGCATATTCGCAGATTTCTTCGGATACGATGTTTTCTCTGTCTTCGAAGTAAAAGGTATTCTCCATTCCTGCATATTGCCATACTCCACAGATCATTGTGAACACAAAAAGTGTACATATGAATCTTTGTGTGACTGAAGGAATAGGCATACAACAGCTCTCTGGGGATTATTCGGATGATATAGTGAATTTTTAAACTTGAAAATAAAACATGTCAATACGGTTTAGTATTATTTTATCAGATCGTATCTTTTTCATTGAAATAATACTGCATACTAGTCGAACCCCACAGCGCTCAAGAGGAAAAAGGAACAGGCCGCCAGAAGCCCGGAAGCGGGAATGGTAAGGACCCATGCAATGATGAGGTGCCCCGCGACCCCCCAGCGGACGGCGGTGAGGCGCTTGGTCGAGCCTACGCCGAAGATGCAGGCCGTGATCGTGTGCGTCGTGCTGATCGGTGCCCCAAGGAGTGACGCGCCGGAGATGACCAGCGCGGCCGACGTTTCGCTGGCGAAGCCGTGAACGGGTTCCAGTTTGAAGATCTTATGCCCCATGGTTTTGACGATTTTCCAGCCGCCCATGGCAGTACCGAGCGCCATAAAGGTGGCACAGAGGCACTTGACCCAGAGGGGGACGGCTATCGTTTCGATTTCGTTGAAAATGAAGAGGGCAAGGGTGATCACCCCCATCGTTTTCTGCGCATCGTTCATACCGTGGCTGGTCGCCATGAACGCCGCCGAGAGCACCTGAAGCCGCGTGAACGCCGTATTGAGCTTGTTCCGTACGCACTTTGCGCACAGGAACATGATGAGGAACATGACCAGCAGCCCCATACCGAATCCCGCCAGAGGGGAGAGGACCAGCGGCAGCAGTATTTTGGTCAGGATGGAGCCCCCGTTGAGGGATGAAAAGCCGGCATAGGCCACGGCGGCCCCCATGAGCCCTCCTATCAGCGCATGTGAGGAAGAGGAGGGGATCCCGAAATGCCATGTGAACAGGTTCCAGCCTATCGCCCCGATCAGGGCCGCAAGCACCAGCGGCTGGCAGTTTGCGACAATATCGGGGTGGACAATGCCCGATCCGAGCGTGTTGGCGACCTTTGTCCCTAAAAACGCCCCGATCAGGTTGAGGGTGGCTGCCATGATGACGGCAGTCCGAGGGCTCAGCACCTTGGTCGAAACCACGGTAGCGATGGCGTTGGCGCAGTCGTGAGCGCCGTTGGTAAAATCGAAGATCAACGCCACGATGATGATCAGAATAAGGAGGAAGGAAACGTCAAACATACTTCAGCGCAACCTCCTCAAGCGTGTCGGCGAGATCCGATACCGCATCGACCGTGCGCTCCATGCGGTCGTAGACCTGCCCCCAGAGGATGAGTTCCCTGACGCGTTCAAACGTTTCGATCTCGCTGTCCATCAACTCGGCAAGCCCGGTCGACTGGAGCATTTCACAGTCGGACTTCCTGGATTTGAGCGTATGGATGTGCGCGGACACCTCTTTCTTCATGGAAATTTCATCCAGCATGGACTTCGTGTCCCGCAGCATCCCCCGGATCCTTTCCGTGATCATCTGAGCGGGAAAACGCTGGTACATGAACCCGGAAATGAAAAAACGGTTGGCAAGATGCTGTATCTTATCCGCCACCCGTTCCTGGGCCATGTTGATCGCGTGGATATCCTCACGATCGATGGGTGTGATAAACGTCTGGGAGAGATGCTGAGTGATGCTCCGATAGAGCCGATCCGCCTCTTCTTCCAACAGGTTGATCCGCTTCAGATGGCGCTCCGACGCTTCCGTGTTGTCCATGACGACGGCGAGCGCCTCCGACATCTCTTGCAGGAGGGCATTCTGCTGTACCAGAAGCTCGAAAAAAGGGACGGTCTGAGGCAAAAAGCGTGCAAACATTCTTCTGTCCTAACGGTTGAGTATGGAAAAACAGGGACGGTGTACGTTCCTGAACAGCCGCTGAAAGTGGGCAGAATGTGAGGCGATGCCTGATAAAGAAAAAAGACCTTCACGGCATGACTGCCGTGAAGGTCTCACTTATCAAGCGAACACTTGATGGTAACGCCAGGCCGTAAAGCCATGCTGTTGACGCTACCGGGGTCTCAAGGACCCAGCTACTCCCCTTACACTTCTTCTAGAGGATAGAATACGGTATCTTTTATGTCAATGCTTTTTTCTTTTTTTCACAATGGCCTTATCCATAGAATCGTTCCTTTACGGCATACAACCGTAAAAAGAATGAGCTGTGAGACAATCTCTGTTCCTTTCCATTGAATAGATGTAGGGTAAGCAGAAGGCTGTTGCACAAAACTATCATGAAAAGTCTCTGGAGATACGTCTTAGGAGTACACAAGCTGAAGTATGATGGACGTAGAAAATCAAGATACGGTAAAATGCACCTCGAATAGAGTCGTGGAAAAGGATTTTTCAGACAACGTTGAACACAGAAAAAGCCCTCAACCATTCAAGTCAAGGGCTTTCAACATTTCATCGGATATCTTGGAGTTTGCAAGTGGCGGAGAGGGTGGGATTCAGGTTTAATCACCCTAACTCATTGAACTTTATACCTACACTAGCTTTAACTTGCATAAAGTGTATCCCTAAAATGGATACTTTTCAAGCTACATTTAGTTATGTTATCCTTTTACACAGATTTTGAAATTGATTTTGTAAATGAATATCATGTTTAGAATCTATGTAGCTTAATAAGTGAAGTTAGATGATAATGTATACTAAAGATATAATGTATGGGAAAATATGTGAAGTCACGTCACATATTGAATATTCAAAATTTGATATCGATAATATTAATAAATTTTTAATTGCAATTGATAAAGAATTTTACCAAATAAATCAAAATATATCATTTATTGATGTATTAAAGAATTGCAATCGGAATAAAATTGATATTGACTATGCAGAGCTTGGGTTTGTAGCAGATACAATATCATCAATAGGATTAGAATACAGCATCAATAATGAAATAATAAAAGAATGGTTGCGTATTATAAGAAATGAGGCGAAACGAATCGTAAGTAATAAAATACTTGAAATTGATAATGTCCATAATGGATACAATAGCATTGAAAATATTTGGAATGTGTTGAAATATGTATCAATATATAAAAATGATATTGATTCTGAATTGAGAAAATATGTTTTTGAAAAAGCTTCTGGGTATATTGGAGTCAAAGGAACAAATAATAAAGATAAGGGAAATAGCATTCGTTCATGGCTTGGGCTTCCAACGTTAAAAAAACAGTATAAAAATAAGGCATTACAATATTTTTATTTTTTATCAAGACAGACAAGTGAATATTTATCATGTGAAATATTACAACAAAAAATAAATGTACATTCAGAATATGTATTTCAATTAGCAAAAAATATAATATTAATATATGAAACATCATCACAAGATGATCTTAATAATAAAATATATAGTGCATTTTCACATTTTAAATTAGAAGATAATTACGTAAAAATTGTATCAAAGATTAGTTGCGATGATGTAAATACAGCGTATAATATACGAAAATTTATTCGCAATGGTCGATTTAGTGGATACACTATTAAAGAATTGATATGTCTTGTTTCAGAAAAATATAATATTTCCTACTCAAACGCTGAAAGAATATATTATAAATCGTTAAAAGATTCAAATGAAAATATTAAATATCTGCTTGGAAATCATGGAAATTATTGTTTTGTTTGTGATAAGTATAATAATGACAGTAATAAAAACTATATAAATTTTATTGAAAAAATAATGATTTTGCAGGTCGCACGGAAAGAGTATGTTAAAGCTAGAGAATATAATAAATTAGATACCAATGAGCGTTATAGAAGAGCATCTTATTTTTCAAATATCGTAGAAAAGTATAGAGAAATATTGAGCAAGACAAAAGATGAATATGTCCACAATAGAGTTATAGAGCTTTACAAAAATAGAAATAAATATAAAAAAAGTATAGCACAAAAGCTAACTAAAGAGAAAAAATAATTTCGGACGGGTGGTCTAGCGACTAAAAAAATACCCCTGAAAAATGTGGGAGAAATTCCTCGAGTACAAAAGTATAGTTGTATCATTCAGTAACTAGCTGAAGATAATAATTTTATACCATTTTTTTGAGGAGTTTGACAATGGACACCACCAATTCTACCGAAAAAAAGCCCCGGGCCGCCCGCACCCCTAAGTCCGTAATTGAGGAACGTTACGCCGTCTTCAAAGATCTTGCAAAAGAGAAACTGACCTTCGACGAGATGGTAGAAGTGACGGGTTTTCCGGAAAGCCAGGTTGAGAGCTTCGAGCTCAAGATGTTCAAGGAAACAAAGACCCCCCTCAATGACTCTGAAGGGGTATTCAACCTCGACAAGCTCCTCGCGGAACTGAAGAAGAATATCCTTTCCGCGGTATCCTCCGGTGGAATCTGGATGCTTGATTGGGACGCTAATGACCAATCGGCGACGATAACCCGGCATGTTCCTTCGGTTCCCACCGATTTGACGGAGCGGCTCAAAGCAGTCCGCCCATCCAAGCCAACTACCGAGTCCGATTAACCTTAATAGCGGCTCTTCCCTTTGGGGGAGGGTCGCTATTTTATTTACCAAATTAAGGAGATTTACATGTGCGATAGGACTAATAAGCTAAGTCTCAACGGAATATATAATCTTAGATCAGATAAAATAGTATTACCCCGTAATATAAATATTAATTATCCAGATAAGGAAATATTTCTGAAAAAAATAGAAGAAGAACTCAATTCATTTACAAATTCATACCATTCACTTTTTGTTAGAATGCTTCCTATACTTATTGAGGATTACTGTGTTTCAATGTACAATATCAAGAACATAGATACATCTCTTTCTTTATTGGCATGTATTGCTTCGATAGCTGCTGCGGATAGAGGATTTCATATGGTAAAATCTCCAGATGATCAGCTAAATAATCTATCCGTAATAATAAGTGCAGGTATCCACTCCGGTGGAGGAAAAAGTACAAGCCTTGAACCTTTTATTAATATATTTAAAAAAAGGGAAGAGCTCGAAGGAAAGAGAGTTGAAGAAAAAAACTACTGTATTCAGGCAGACCTTGACGAAATCAAAAATAAATTGCGAAGGGCTCAAAAGTCTGGCAGTCGAGAAATAAATATACAGTGTAGAAAAAAAATTGCTGAACTTACATTAAAACAACGCTCATCTCCATGTCTATTGATGACTGATATCACACCAGAAGGATACAATAGTTACATGGAAAAACAAGGCTACGTAATAAGATTAGAACCTGATGGTGGAACGCTAAAAAATAAAATTCAGAAGCTACAGAAAAATTTCTGGCAAAATGAACCGGTAACGGATGTTCGTGTTTCCCAAGTTAGTCGTAGGATACGAGATCCTTTCTTTGTGGATCTATGTTTTACTCAACCTAAATATTACAATGAATTGGTATCAGATAATGACAATATTGAAAGTGGATATACATCACGCATGATTATGTATTCTCCATCTCCTCTTCGCTTATCTGAACAGTATAGTCGATATCATAATTCAGATGCTTATAATCTTTTTGAGAGGGCGTTAAATACAATTTTTGATAATTCTGAAACATATCTCGAATCTGTTGAACGCGAACATATTATTTATACCCTTTCTGATACCGCAAGTGAATACTATAAAAATTTTAAAGCGGATATGGCCCAAGAGGCTGAAGTATCCAGAGTTCCCGAATGGTGTAGGAGGGCTGCACAACAATCGCTTAAGCTAGCAGCTATATTTAGGCTAGCTGAATATCCTGATAATGATCCCAGTAATATAATTAGCAATGCTGAAATGGACACAGCAATTGCTGTTATTTTGCAAGTATATGAGCATGTTAAACGAAGTGTCATATCTTTTAATGATGAAAAAATTCACCAGTGTATACTTAGAATTGCTAAAATGTGTTGTGAAGATTTAGGAAGCGAATTTACAGCAAAGGAAGTTGCTCAAAGCCTGAAAAATTCCTATTCCAGTAGCATTGTACATGATGCATTAAACTATCTTAAGTATAAAAAATTTATTTATGAAAAAAGAACAGACAGAGTACTGCGCAGAGGGAGACCACAAAGTAAAATTTACGTAAATAATATATATGGAATCTAGATTATTAATTATAATTTTACAAAAAGCGGTTACAGAACCGCTTTTTTTTATGCATTAATCAGTTTTTATGAATAAGGAGAATGGACTTTTTTCATTCAAAGAATTCAATTTATAGCAGCTATAAATATTTTTGACGTCTAAAAATGATACTGCTTGAGTCATTATGTCTATTGATTTTATATATACAAATTTATAAAGTAGATGTTTAAAAAAAATAGTTTTTTAAATTAATTTACTTTATTTTATACATATTGAGTTAACTTTTAAGAACAATCAAGAATGCAACGCTGTAACTGCTTACAGTTATATTGAAATTGATTTTATGATATTGTTATAAAAATATATTTTAGGTTTTTAGTAGTACTAAACTAAATAAGTATTTAATAGAAAAAGTACAAATCAATATTATGTTATATCATGAAAATATATTTCATATGAATTAAAAATATAAAAATAATTAAAAATAGACTTAGTTACTGTTTATAGTTATATGATCTATTCATTTTTTTAGTATTGTATAGAAATAAATTTAGGTTAATAATAAATTATATTATTATGAAATATAATATTTTACAACATTATACTTATGTTATGAATTTAATAAAGGAGTTTTTATATGTACTGTAAAGTAAAAACAGACGATACGTACAAAGGTCTAAATATTCTTCCTTATCGCAAACATGGTGAAGAAAAAAGAGTAGATATATTGGAAAGGTTACGTTCGATATTATTTTACATGCTAGACAACCATTGCAAAGTTATTCAAACTCGTTTTGATTTACATTATCCAAACTTACAAGATTTTGAATACATGAACAGAGATATTTATTCTTTTATTAACGAATTTATTAAATCACTTAACAGAATATATTGTTCTGGTCATTATGTTGATGCGAAATATCTTTGGGTAAGAGAGCAGAAAACAAGTTACCATCCTCATTACCATATTGTTGTTTTCTGCAATGGTAACGCCATACAGAGTCCATACACTATTTTTAATAAAGCTGAATATTATTGGTTTAAAACTATAGGATATCAAGATAAAAAACTTATTGATTATTGTGATAGAAGTAATGGAATAAAACATAAAAATGGCATTATGATAGATATTAATAAAAATGACTTTGAAAAACAACTTAACAATGGATTTAGAGCTTCAAGTTATCTTGCTAAAATATGTTCAAAAGATATTCGTGATAAATATTCTTGTGTATTTGGAAGTAGCCAGATTCCATCATTTAAACAAACTAAATGAAAAACAATTTCAATAGATCGAAAATATTATAACTGACAAAACAACACAAAAATCTTTGGAAAGAATAAAAGTGAATTAACCAGAAAATAAATTTATGCACTTATCAATTTTTATTGAGAAATGCTTATTACACAATTAAAATAAATACTACAAATGCTAACATATGAATCAAATTGGATACGTTATTTCACGATTAGAAAAATATTTGCAATCTATAATTTCAAGATAAGAGGCTTCTAAAAAAAATATTTGAAGAATATACAGTCCTAAAACTCTCTTCGATTTTTATTCAATTGATATTGGCACAAGAGTTGAAAATAAGCAAAAATATTTATAATATTATTTATTTGAAATGTTATCAATCGTAATTTACAGTTTAAATATTGTATGTAATAAAAAGTAATTAAGTAAGAGGAATAAAATATGAAATACTGTGAAGAAGATCTTCCATATAAAATTGTTTCAGCAAATGATTTACTTAGATTTTTTGGGGATGCACTTGTAGCTATCATTAACGATAAAATGCCACCTGAAGTTCCAAATTCTGTACGTGAATTTCTCGTAGAATGTGCTGAACTCGGTGGATTAGAATTATTAGATTTATATCAAGAAATTATTACTTTGATATCTGAATACAGAAAAAGTAAATAAGAATAGCTTGCAAAATACAAATCAATCCTGTATATAAATTTGAAATATACAGGAGGGTTATTATGGCTCTTGAAGATAAAGATCTATTTAATGCTATTTTTAATAAATATAGTGATCAACCTATTGAATTTGTTATGGAGCAATACGAGAAGGCTAAAAATATCAACCTTGAAATCGAACGTAGGCAGAGCTTGAGGGGGTATATTGATATCATTCCTCCATCCATTCCCCAAAATACTGGAGAAGTAAAACAGATAGAACCTGATGTTGAATCTGTTCCCAAAAAGAAATTTTCCAAGCGTGATCTCGTCATCAAGCCTGATGAAGCCATTACGGATGATACTATTAAATGTTGTCTGTGTGGGAAGGAACGTTCCTCTCTTACTTTGAGACATCTTGCTACGCATGGTATCAGTGTTGAGGAATATAAAAAATTGTGCGGATATGCTCCTGAACAAAAATTGATGTCAAATAATCATGTTGAAAAAGTGCGTGATAATGTTATGAAGGCACAGAAAGCTAGAAAAGGTTCAAAAAAAATTGCAGATATTGAAGAAAAATAAGCTGGTTCTCATACTTAGCGAATAGTCACTATGGGATACTTTTAATAAGCCATATTGCAGTCTTAGTGCTGCAATATGGCTTATCTTTTTGTATTTATTGCTTTATCTAGCATATTGCTATAACATTGATTCGTCTATAGAACAGGTAATACTCGACTAAAATACAATAAATATAATAAGTGATTTGCATTAGGAGGAACGATGGCTACGCTCAACCAGGCTAAGATCATCAAGGCACTGGAAAAAATGGTTACAGCGCCGAACGATGATTTTATTTTTTCCTTTCTCTCAGCCTACGGAACTCCAAACGCGACGATCGAGCGTCTTCAGATGGGAGACCCACAGCGTAATGTAGCCAAAATAGATGGTGATATTGCCCTCCCCAATCAGATGTACTTTCATCCTGTTACAGATGGTTCCTCCCTTGAAAAGGCTTTTGAGGATACCTTGGCTCTTCCTGTCATTGAACAGCGCAAGATACGGTTCATCCTCGTAACGGATTACACGACGGTCATTGCCTATGACAGGACAGTCAAAGACCAGACAACGTTCGACTACAGCGACTTCAAGACAAACTACGAGTTCTTTCTGCCACTGACGGGATTGTATGAGAAAGCCATTGCCTATTCCGAGCACCCTGCGGATACCAAAGCCTGTGAGAAGATGGGACGGTTGTATGACCATATCCAGATCATCAATCGTTATGAGAATCATGATGAAAAACATACGCTGAACGTCTTCCTGACCCGTCTGCTGTTCTGCTTCTTTGCAGAAGATACGGGAATCTTTCCTGAGCAGAATCAGATGGTGAAGGCCCTCAAGTCAGTTACGCAGGAAAACGGTTCCGATGTTGCCGAGTTTTTCGAGAAGTTATTTACGGTTCTTGACCTGCCGAGTGATGCACCTGAACGTACTGCGTTTTCCGCCACGTTTCAGTCCTTCCCGTATGTGAATGGGGGGCTTTTCAAAGAGAAAACGGTTATTCCGACCTTCGATGCCAAGGCGCGCAGGCTTCTTCTTGACTGTGGTTTTCTGACGTGGAGCGATATTTCTCCGGTTATCTTTGGTTCGATGTTCCAGTCCATCATGGACCCGGACAAGCGGCGTTCCCTTGGGGCGCACTACACCAGCGAAAAGAACATCCTGAAGGTGGTGCGTCCACTCTTCCTTGATGGACTTCATGAAGAATTTCAAAAAATTCTCGGCTTGAAAAAGGGCAAAAAGAAAGCCCTGGAAGATTTCCATGCCAAGATTGCTTCTCTGGGATTTCTCGATCCTGCCTGTGGCTGCGGGAATTTCCTTATTGTTTCCTATCGGGAGCTGCGGGAGCTGGAGCTACAGGTTCTGTTGGCGATCAAGGCTGAAACGAAAGGAGATACCCGATTTCTTGCTTTAGACATTCGCCCGCTCATCAAGGTCAGCATCAGCCAGTTTTACGGCATTGAGCTGGAAGAATTCCCCGTAGAAGTTGCCCGTGTGTCCATGTGGCTCATGGAACATGTCATGAATCTGAAGGTGGGGAAAACATTTGGGCAGGTTATCTCGTCCATTCCATTGCAGCATTCGGCAACCATTGTCTGTGCCAATGCACTCACCATAGATTGGAAAGACGTGGTTGCACCGGAAAAGCTCCATTACATTATGGGGAATCCGCCGTTCAGTGGATACCAATATATGGATGAACAACAAAAAGAATATATAGCAAACCTTTTTAAAAAAAATAAATATTCAAGAAGTATAGATCTAGTTTCTGGATGGTTTTTGTTAGCCTCAAAATTCATAGTGAAAACAGATATTGAAGTATCTTTTGTATCAACAAATTCAATAACTCAAGGAGAGCAAGTTTATCCAATATGGAATGATATTTTTAAAATTGGTATAAAAATCAATTTTGCATATAAAACATTTAAATGGAATAATGAATCAAAAGGAAATGCTGCCGTTCACTGTGTAATTATTGGTTTTTCATACAAGGAAACATTATCATATCGACTTTATTCATCAGATGACAATTTTAAGTTCGTATCTGGAATAACTCCATATATTACAGAGTCAGATGGAAAATCAAACTATATAGTTTGTCAATCAAAACATCCCATTTGTGCAAAACAAAATATGGCACTTGGGAATATGCCTAAAGATGGTGGAAATCTTATCATTGAATTTGATGAACTATATTCTTTTCTTCAAGAGGCCCCTGAAGCTAAGCCATATATCCGTAGATTATACGGTGCTGAAGAATTTATCCGCAATATTAAAAGGTATTGTTTATGGTTGAAATATGCACCACAGGATATTTTAGACATTCCTGTTGTTAAAAAACGGCTTGAAGGTGTTGTTGCTATGCGCTTATCTAGCAAAGCGGCCTCAACCCGTGCCTATGCAAAATATCCTCATTTGTTTAGACAGATTACGCAACCTGATGATACCCCATTTTTGATTATTCCTCTTGTATCATCTGAAAGACGTAAATATATTCCTATTGGTTTTATGGGAAAAGAAAATATTGTAACAAACCTTGTTAGTATCGTTCCTAACGCTACACTATATGACTTCGCCATTCTCACCTCAGCCATGCACATGACCTGGATGCGGACGGTTTGCGGACGGCTCAAGAGCGACTACCGCTATTCCCGAGATCTTTGCTACAACACCTTCCCTTGGCCTAATGTATCAGAAGAACAAAAGAAAGCGGTTTCCGAATTGGCGGACATGGTGCTGAACATACGGAATATGTACCCCGACAAGACTCTGGCGGAAATGTATGACCCGGACAAGATGCCGGAACCGTTGGCAGAGGCCCACCACAACCTCGACGTGGCAGTGGACAGCCTGTATC
>ERZ834694.2580-NODE-2580-length-12295-cov-3.084069_pt1 | contig 12295 bp, 9 predicted proteins | sample MGYA00519691_ERZ834694 | MGnify/ENA primary metagenome ERZ834694 (study PRJEB31850, sample SAMEA3708758) | human gut metagenome | biome: human gut; feature: human-associated habitat; material: faeces | place: China | collected 2014 ... | reverse complement strand
GGAAGCTTCTCCGGTACTCCTTGAGCCGATCTCTTCCCTGAAAGTCATCGTTCCGGATAAATATACCGGTGATGTAATGGGCGATCTTAATAAACGCCGCGGACGTGTCCTTGGAATGAATCCTGATCATGCGGGTAACACCATTATCGAAGCAGATGTTCCACAGCTTGAGATTTATGGATATTCCACAGATCTTCGTTCTATGACAGGCGGAAGCGGAGAATTCTCCTATGAATTCGCACGCTACGAGCAGGCTCCGAACGATATCCAGGCAAAAGAGATTGAAGCAAGAGCAAGCAAAGTGGATAAAGCTGAAGAATAAAAAAGGGTAATTACTGATAGAGCAGTAATTTGTGTTAGTGCAGTAATTAAAATATAGTTAAGAAATAAAAATGGCAGGACATTTTGCAGAGATGCGGAATGTCCTGTTTTTTACGTTTTGTTGACAGAATTCGTGGTGTATTACTCGAAAATGCGAAATAAGTGCCATTTGTAAAGCAAAAACACTCGATACTGCGAAACGTTACATTGACAAACAGCCTTTGTTGAATTAAAATAAATTTTTAGGATAAGATGTCCATAATCGGACTGAAACCGCCGGAAATAATAAAAGTAGCTGTGTAGCTCAGTGGAGCAAACAGTAGTGGTGTCATGGACGCACCCTGAAAAAGACGGTATCTCGCCTTAAGTCAGATGCCCTGGTAACTCTGTTGCCGGGTAGTTCACATACAGCAAAATGTTGGAGGAAGTATAGAGATGAAATACTTGTTTAAAAAGATCGAGCCTAAGTGGCAGGCAAAATGGGAAGAGGCCAAAGTCTTCGAAGCCAAAGATAACAGTGACAAACCTAAATTCTATGGTCTGGTAGAGTTCCCATATCCAAGTGGTGCCGGTATGCACGTAGGACATATCAAAGCATATTCCAGTCTGGAGGTTATTTCCAGAAAACGTCGTATGGAAGGCTATAATGTACTTTTCCCGATCGGATTTGATGCATTTGGTCTCCCGACAGAGAACTACGCGGTAAAGACCGGAACACATCCACGTATTATCACAGATGAGAACATCAAGAGATTCTCAAACCAGTTAAAGAAAGTTGGATTTTCCTTTGACTGGAACCGTGTGATCGATACAACAGATGAAGATTACTACAAATGGACACAGTGGATTTTCCTGAAAATGTTTGAAAAAGGTCTTGTATTCAGAGACAGAACACTGGTTAACTACTGTCCGCACTGTAAAGTAGTCCTTTCCAATGAAGACAGCCAGGGCGGTAAATGTGATATCTGCCACAGCGATGTTGTTCAGAAATCCAAGGATGTATGGTATTTAAGGATCACCCAGTATGCAGATAAGCTTCTGGAAGGTCTGAAAGATGTAGATTATCCGGATAATGTAAAACAGCAGCAGATCCACTGGATCGGCAAATCAAAAGGTGCTTTCGTTAACTTCGATGTTGACGGAATCGATGAGAAACTTGAAATCTATACAACCAGACCGGATACTCTGTTTGGTGTAACATTCATGGTAATCGCACCGGAACATCCGATCATTGACAAATATGCAGATAAAATCACAAACATGGATGAGATCACTGCATATCGTAATGAGTGTGCAAAGAAAACAGAGTTTGAGAGAACTCAGCTTGTAAAAGATAAAACAGGTGTGAGAATCCAGGGACTTGAGGGAATCAATCCGGTTAACGGTAAGAAGATCCCGATCTACATTGCTGACTATGTAATGATGGGCTATGGTACAGGTGCTATCATGGCAGTACCTGCTCATGACCAGCGTGACTATGATTTCGCTAAGAAATTTGGCATTGACATTATTGAAGTTATCAAGGGTGGAGATATTTCCAAAGAAGCCTATACAGGTGACGGTGAAATGGTAAATTCCGATTTCCTGAACGGATATGCAAAGAAGAAAGATTCTATTGAGCGTATGTTGGAAGAGCTGGAGAAAAAAGGAATCGGTAAAGCCGGTGTTCAGTATAAGATGAAAGACTGGGCATTCAACCGCCAGAGATACTGGGGTGAGCCAATCCCGCTTATCCACTGCCCGAACTGCGGTGTTGTGGCAGTTCCGGAGAACGAACTTCCGCTGCGTCTGCCGGATGTAAAGGACTTCGAGCCGGGTGAAGACGGACAGTCCCCACTTGCAAAGATTGATTCTTTCGTAAACTGCACATGCCCGAAATGCGGTGCTGCAGCGAAACGTGAGACAGATACCATGCCGCAGTGGGCAGGATCTTCATGGTATTTCCTAAGATACTGTGATCCGCATAATGATAAGGCACTTGCCAGTCCGGAGTCGTTAAAATACTGGCTTCCGGTTGACTGGTACAATGGCGGTATGGAGCATACGACCCTGCATTTGCTTTATTCAAGATTCTGGCATAAATTCCTCTATGATCAGAAGGTCGTTCCGACACCGGAACCATATCAGAAGAGAACATCCCACGGAATGATCCTCGGTGAGAATGGCGAAAAGATGTCTAAGTCAAGAGGAAACGTCGTAAATCCGGATGACATTGTAAGAGAGTACGGGGCTGATACCTTAAGAACTTATGAAATGTTTATCGGTGCCTTTGACTTGGCAGCATCCTGGTCAGAAGATGGCGTAAAAGGCTGCCGCCGTTTCTTAGAGCGTGTCTGGAAATTACAGGATATCATGACAGATGAGGAAGGTTATTCTGCGGATTTAGAGACAAAGATGCATCAGACCATCAAGAAGGTCAGCAATGACTTTGAAAACTTAAAATACAACACAGCAATTGCAGCAATGATGGCATTGATCAATGACTTCTATAAGAAGAATGCCGTTACCAAGGGCGAATATAAGACCCTGATCACCTTATTGAATCCGGTTGCACCTCATATTACAGAAGAGTTATGGCAGATCGTTGGTGGAGAGGGATACCTTTATCAGACGACATGGCCGGAATATGATGAAGCAAAGACCGTGGAGTCAACCGTTGAGATCGCAGTACAGATCAACGGAAAGACAAAAGGAACGATAACCATTGGTAAAGACGATGCAAAAGATGATGTTATTGCAAAAGCAAAAGAATCTATTGCAGATAAGTTGACCGGTAACATTGTAAAAGAGATCTATGTACCGGGACGCATTGTCAACATCGTAGCAAAATAAGAGCAAGATATACATAAGGACGACTCATGTGGGTCGTCCTTATTGTCTGTCTTAATGTGGGCGGAAAGTATGTACCAGTTGGATGATACGATCCGCCTTTTTTTGTTCTTCCGGTGACATGTTCTGCTTTAACATACCGATGAGCAGTGTCGTCTCAGCATCGGTAAAAGTCAGTCCCTTGGATCTTGCCTCCATTGCGGCACTGGATAACTGGCTTGCCAGTTCATTGGCTGTCCCCGTGTGGGATCTGGCGGCAAAAGCCTGCAAAAACTGTTGCTTTTCTTTGGGAATGGATTGGAAGATCGGGTTGTTCAGAAAAGAAGGATCCATTAGTCGTTGCCTCCGTTAAATAGGATTTCGTAGGTGGATAACATCTGCATGGCGTTTAATACCTGATCGATCTGTCTCTTTTCATTGTCGTTACAATAGACCTTGATGGCATTTAAGATGTCAGATGTTGAATTCTTTTTTTCCATGGCACTGATCTGCATGGTATTTTCCGGATTTTCAAAATATTCCATCGTCTTTTGCATTTGCAGATAGGAGATCATCATGGAGATATTCTTTTGTGCCGTCGATCCCAGGTAAGGCAGGATCGTTTTTAATATGTTTATTTCCTTATTTTGTAAACGGTTGTCATAAAGAGAAAGAGATTCATTTTCCATAAGCGTTTTTTATTTACTATATGACGGATTTTAAAAGTTAGAATAAGATAATAAGAAAATACTTATAGGAAAATAGAAATATGAGACGATTGATCCTGCGTGGAAATGAATGTTTTGAAGTGGATGAGGAATGCCTGCGGAAAAAGAAAATGCAGGGAGAAGAATGTATGCACTGTAAAAAGAACGAAAAAGGAAAAGACGATCGTTGGAATGCCAGGAAAAAGAGAGGAAGATAGCATAATAAAAAGGCGCCCTAAATAAGGACGCCTTTTTCGATGAAGGTTTTTAGAAGAAACTTCCGCAGCCGCCGCCATCGTTACAGCAGCAAAGAAGTAAGAGGATGATCCAGATGCTGTTTCCACATCCACATCCGTCATTTGAGAAAGATGATCCATTACCGCATAAAGCGAGAATCAGGATAATCCAGATCAAAGAAGAGCAGCATCCGTTATTGTTGTCATTTCCACATCCACAATTTGTTGCAACTAGGTCACTCATAAGAAACCCTCCTAAATATTTACACTGTATCTTATGCTGGTTTTTACAATTGGTTACAGAAAATGCAAAAAGTAAAGCAAACGGCAATAAAGGCAAGAAAACGGTATTGCGAACCGCATTTTCTCTTTATACTTATAATTGTCTATGTCAAGGCAGTGCTCGCGGATGATTCCGGCAATGTGGAATCCAATCAGGATAGCAAGGTACAAGTTACCGTCGAAGGCGGAGAATTGCTTGGCTTTGGCAGTGCCAATCCAAGAACGGAAGATCGCTTTGATGCCGGGGAATATACGACATACTACGGTAATGCACTGGCGGTCATCCGGGTGACGGATGCCAATGTTGTCACGGTTCAGGCTAAGACAGAAGATGGCTCATGGGTAGAATGTCGGATACCAGTTATATAAACAAAGTGATAACATATATAAGTGTAAAATAGAAAAGCAGTTTGTGATCAGACATGATAGATTGTCTTCACAAACTGCTTTTTACTGTCTATAAATAGAGGGGGCTTATTTAGGCCTGTGTCCGCTTACGGATGACGCGATACATATACTTGATATTCTGGCGCAGGCGATTTTCGCTAATTGTGCCATTTTTAATACCTTCGATAATCGGACTTACATAGGTATCGTCCGTAGTGCCTGGTGTCATCCAGCAGTTGCCTGCGGCAATGGCTTTGGCAACATCGGCGGTATCGTAACTGTTCCAGTCTGTCATTACATAGCCATTGAAGCCGAATTCATTTCGGAAGATGCCCTGGATCATCTCTTCGTCCTCGGCTGTAAAGACACCATTACATGCATTGTAACCGGTCATGATAGAATCCGGTATGTGGATGTCAAAGGCTACCTCAAAGGTGCGCAGATAGAGTTCGCGGAGGGCACGCTGTGAGACGATGGAATGATTACGCTTTCTGGATGATTCTGCATTGTTACAACAAACATGTTTAATGGATGCAGATACGCCATTTTCTTCCAATCCCTTGCATTGATTTCCTGCCATGATGCCGCCCAGCAGCGGATCCTCAGAAAAATACTCCGGATGACGGCCGCAGAGTGGATTCCTATGCAGGTTCATGGCCGGCGCCAGAATCATCTGCACATTGTTTTCTCTGGCTTCTTCGGCAATCACGCGACCGACTTGGTAAGCCAGATCAGGATTCCAACTAGCACAGACCAGATTAGAGGTAGGCATACCAATATTTGGTTTGTTGATATTGACACCATTATTGCCGTCTGCAACAGCAAAGTAAGGAATATCTCGTCCTTCCAATTGATAGATGCGTCCGGCAACGCCGACATCCTGCATACCCCAGCCGGAACTTGCACAGACAGAGAAGCGGGCTAGTTCCTCGACAGACCAGTCATCGATAAAGGAATCGTCGATGGCTTCTGTATCCGGAATGTTTGCACGGATGGTCTTATACTGAAGTTCATGCACGTCTGCGATGATACCACTCTTTTTGCCGCTAGGATACGTGTTTTCATCCTTTTTGGAAAGGCGGGTAAAGTCTACCGGTGGTTTCATATAATCACCAACAATTTTGATGGTCTGGGTTTCTGTTGCTGTAATGGAAGCCACTTCTGTGAGGGCATGGATGTCATCCCCGCAATAGAAATGATATTCGCCAGCCTCTGTGATAAAGGCATGCCTTTCTTCATCGTAGGAAGCAAGGTTTTCTACAGGAACGTCCAGTGTTAAAATCTCGGAGGCTCCGGCAGCAAGCAGTGATGTTTTGGCAAAGGCAACCAGACGCAGTACCGGTTGCTCCAGTTTCCCATCCGGGATGGTGGCATAGATCTCAACGACTTCTTTTCCGCTTACCTTTCCTGAATTGGTGACAGTGGCAGAAATGGAAATATGAGATAAGTCCTGTCCCGTGCATAAAGATTGGATGGCAAAGTTGGTGTAGGACAGACCGTGTCCAAATGCATAGGCGACATCTTTTTTGAACGTTTCAAAATAACGATAGCCTACATAGATATCTTCCTCATATACGGTATCAATCCAGATATCATCATCTGCGCCAACGGATTCTTCTGCACTTGGTGCAACATAGAAGTTATGTGCAGAAGGAATATCAAAGTAATCGAGACTCCAGGTATCCGGCAGTTTACCGGATGGATTGGTCGTTCCGTTTAAGATATTTACCAGTGCTTTACCTCCGAGCATGCCGGAAAATCCGGTCCAGATAACAGACTCAACGGCATCATCTAATGTCCAGCGGACATCCATAGGATAGCCGGAATTGATGATAGCAATTATGTGGGCATATTTCTTCTTGGCTTCGCAAATCTGTTTTTCTTCCGCATCGGTCAGATAAAACTCCCCCTGAAAAGTTCCGTTGTCAAAGTTCTCTCCGGATGCGCGTGAGATTACAAAAAGACAGGTGTCGGCATCTTCAGTGAGGATAAAGTTACTGTCTGCCAATGCCTGTCCAAGGCGTACATGGTAGCGCGGATTGATCTTTCCGGCACCGACAGCACCGTCACGGAAATTTTCCTCACCGATCACGGCGAGTTTAGCATCTTTGACAAGGGGAAGCAGTCCATTATCATTCTTTAAGAGAACCATGCCTTCCTCAGCAGCCTTTTGCGCGATGGCTTCGTGGGTAGCGTAGGCAGGATCCGGCAGATTTTTAGCAACCGTGGAAATGATATAATCCTGTGGATCCATAACATTACCGTCGGTATCAGTAAATCCTTCAAAGTGGAAGGTATAGTCTGTGCCGTATTGGGTGCAGATGTCGCGAACATAGACGCCCATTAACTGCACACCGCCCGCAATAGACATGGTGGAAAGAATGTATTTGACAGGAATTCCATCGTAAGTGACCTGACCTTTGATATGTTCATCTATCGGTTTGGAAAAGGAAAGGATGAAACAACCGGAAAAGGCATGATTGAGCATATACATCTTGCCATCGACATCATCAATGTCATATTGTGCCACGGTTGAACCTCCCTTTAGGATGGGCTTCTTCTTACTTGGATCCAAAGGCGTCAGATCCACGTCCGCTCCATTTGCCAGCGCGAGTATGGCATCGGCAAGTTGTGCAGATTCCGGTTGTGCGACTTTTAACTGTGCCAGTGTAAGGGGTGTCAGGTAGCCCTTGGCAGGACCGCTAACCATCTGTGGTGCGGCTTTTTCCAGAAGTGCCATGACCTGGGGCAACTCTAAGAGTTCTCCTATGCTTGTGTTTTCTGTGTACATAAAAACCTCCTTGAATAAATAAATTCTACCTAAAGCATATTGCAGAAAAAGAAAAAATGGAATAGGATAAAATGACAGAAAAATATGCAGAAAGTGACATGTATATCAACAGAGGTAGAAAACATGAATGCATTTGACGAGGGGGAAAAAGAACCTGAAAGCAGGGACGACTATATGAGACAGAAAGAGGAAATGCAAAAGGAGTATGGGAGGATCTTTCGCAGTCTATGTTCCGGGGATTGCGAGATTTTGGAGAACGATGACTATATTGCCTGCATGATACGGACAGCCCAATGTCTGAAAGAGGAGAATGACAGGGAATATCGCTGGCAGGCATTTGAAACAGTCAGCGAATTGCCACAAAGTTATAGGACACCCTTGGCACAATTGTTTCTGGAAGTACAAAGTGAACCTGATCAGGATGCGCAAAAGCGTCTGCAGGAGATCTTCCGTGTACAGCAGGAAGAAATTTTTTTACAAAATGATAGCAGTATTTCATCTGCCTTTTTGCAGCCGGGCATGCTTCCACACTGGCATAAGAATGATTATTTCGATATTATTTATGTTATGGAGGGAGAAAGTCAGTGCTTTTTCCGTCAGGAGAAACTAGAACTCGTTGAGGGGGATGTGCTGATCGTGCCGCCGGATATTGAGCATGGAGAAGGCGTGCGAGATCTCGATGGCAGGACGATGACATCAGCGATCCGCAAGCGGACCTTTTTAGAGATTTTCTTTCGAGTATTTTCCGGCAATCCTTTACTATATTCTTTTTTTCAACGGATTTTCCGTGGAGAGGAAGAGATAAGTTATATTCTTTTTCATACAGCAGAAAAGGATAAGCCGGATATGATGGTTGCACGTTTGTTTGATCATCTTTGGGAGGAACAGAAATGCAAGGAAAAATACCACAGTGAGATGTGTGAGACTATCATGAATGCGATTTTTGTGCACTTGCTTCGCTATTATGAACAGAATCTGGTTTTTCCACAGGACTGTAAAGCCAACTGGAAAAAGGAATATGCTAAGATTTTTTGGTATATTAGTGAGAATTATCGCAGTGTGACTCTGGAAGAACTGGAGGATAGGTTTCATTATAGCAGACGCCAGTTGATCCGCATTGTGCAGAATGCAACAGGGAAAAATTTTAAAGATGTGATTCGCGATATGAAGATGGAACGAGCAAAGATGCTTTTGCGGGATACCACACTGCCCGTGGAAAGAATCGCAATGGAGTGTGGATACGAGAATGCATCCAGTTTTACCAGAATTTTCAAGCAAACAGTGGGGGTAAGCGCCCACGCTTACCGACATGAAATATTCGTGACTTTACCACAGTAAAAAGTTTTGCTATACTAAAGTACAATAGTGAAAATGCTAAGGAGGCAAATGACATGAGCAAGATTATGATGAAGACACCACTGGTTGAGATGGATGGTGATGAGATGACAAGGATCCTTTGGAAGATGATCAAGGATGAATTGTTACTGCCGTTTATAGATTTAAAGACAGAATACTATGATCTCGGTCTTGAATATCGTAATGAGACAAATGATCAGGTGACAATCGATTCAGCAGAGGCAACAAAGAAATACGGCGTTGCTGTAAAATGTGCCACAATCACACCAAACGCAGCGCGTATGCGTGAATATGATCTGAAAGAGATGTGGAAGAGTCCAAACGGAACCATCCGTGCCATCTTGGACGGAACGGTATTCCGCGCACCGATCATCGTAAAAGGAATTGAGCCTTGCGTAAAGAATTGGAAGAAACCGATCACGATCGCGCGTCATGCATATGGAGATGTCTACAAAAATACAGAGATGATTGTTCCGGGACCGGGAAAAGTAGAACTTGTTTATACGGCTGAAGACGGCAGTGAGACGAGAGAAGTGGTACATAACTTTACCGGCACCGGTGTCGTTCAGGGACAGCATAACCTGAATGATTCTATCGAAAGTTTTGCAAAGGCTTGCTTTAACTATGCCTTAGATACAAAGCAGGATCTTTGGTTTGCGACCAAGGATACCATCTCTAAGAAATACGATCATACCTTTAAGGATATTTTTCAGGAGATTTATGAGGAGTCTTATAAGGATAAGTTTGCCGAGGCAGGCATTACTTATTTCTATACCCTGATCGATGATGCCGTAGCTCGTGTGATGAAGTCTGAGGGCGGTTACATCTGGGCTTGTAAGAACTACGATGGCGATGTCATGAGTGACATGGTATCGTCTGCTTTTGGATCTCTTGCCATGATGACCTCTGTTCTGGTATCTCCACAGGGCGTCTATGAGTATGAGGCGGCTCATGGAACCGTACAGAGACATTATTACAAGCACTTAAAGGGAGAGGAGACATCCACGAACTCTGTTGCTACGATCTTTGCATGGACAGGCGCACTGAGAAAACGCGGTGAGTTGGATGGCACACCGGAACTTTGCGATTTTGCAGACAAATTGGAACAGGCATGCATCAAGACGATTGAGGATGGAAAGATGACAAAAGATCTTGCTCTGATCACAAGTATTCCAAATCCAGTCGTTTTGAATAGTGAGGAATTTATCAAAGCCATCAGAACAAGGCTTGAGGGTATGTTATAGGAGGAAGCCATGATTTTATCCTGCCAGAATCTTTCGAAAGCTTTCGGAAGTGATGACATCATAAAGAATGTCTCTTTTCAGATCAATGAAGGAGACAAGGTAGCCATTGTCGGAAATAATGGTGCAGGAAAATCAACACTGCTAAAGATGATAACGGGTGAGTTGGATACCGATGCAGGAACGGTTGTTTTTGCCAAGGATACCACCATCGGTTATCTGGCGCAGTATCAGAATATGGAAGGAAATGAGACGGTCTATCAGACCGTCTATTCTTCGCGTACAGATATTTTGGAAATGCAGACAAACCTGCAAAAAATGGAAGAACAGATGACAAAACTGACAGACCATGCCTTAGATGTACTGCTTGTCCGCTATCATGAGATGCATGATGTTTTTGATCATATGAACGGTTATGCGTATGAATCGGAAGTACAGGGCGTGCTTCGTGGACTTGGTTTTTCCGAAGAGGATTTTTCAAAGACGATGGATATGCTTTCCGGTGGACAAAAAACCCGTGTATCTCTCGGAAGACTCCTTGTTATGAAACCGGACATCCTGCTTTTAGATGAGCCGATCAACCATTTGGATCTGAATTCTATTGAGTGGTTAGAGAACTTCCTTATGAATTATAAGGGAACCGTTGTTATTGTAGCACATGATCGTTATTTTCTGGATCGTATCGTTACAAAGGTTATTGATATCAGCATGCATACTGCACATGTTTACAAAGGGAATTATTCTGCCTTTGCCATGCAAAAAGAAGAGATCCGTAAGACCATGATGCGTGAATATGAAAAACAGCAGGCATCCATTGCCCATCAGCAGGAAGTCATTGATAAGTTAAAACAGTTTAACCGTGAAAAATCCATCAAACGTGCAGAGAGCCGTCAGAAAGCCCTCGATAAAATGGATGTTATGGAAAAACCGATCGATGCGCAGGAACATATGAAATTGTCCTTGCAACCAGATGTGACAAGCGGCAATGATGTACTGGAACTGATCGGACTTTCAAAATCCTATGATGGCATGCCGCTCTTTTCTAACGTAGATTTCCTTTTGCAAAGAGGTGAGCACGTTGCCATCCTTGGTGATAACGGTACAGGAAAGACAACATTGCTTAAGATCATCAATGAGATTGTGACCGCAGATTCCGGCTCTTTCCGGCTCGGCGCAAATGTTACGATTGGTTATTACGATCAGGAACAACAGGTTTTGGATGATGACAAAACACTCTTTGAAGAAATGAGCGATGCCTATCCAAACTTAAACAATACAAAGATTCGCAATGTGCTTGCGGCATTCATGTTTTTAGGGGATGACTGCTACAAGAGGATCGGCGATCTGAGCGGTGGAGAGCGTGGACGTATCTCCCTTGCCAAACTCATGTTGTCCGGTGCCAACTTTTTGATCTTAGATGAGCCGACTAACCATTTGGATATGGAGTCCAAGGAGATCCTGGAAAATGCCATCAATGCCTATGAGGGAACGGTGCTTTATGTGTCACATGACCGTTATTTTGTCAACCAGACTGCAGACAAGATTTTAGAACTTGAAAACCATCAGTTCAGCGTATATCTGGGTAATTATGATTATTTCATCCAAAAGAAAACAGAGCGTATGGCACAGGAAAAAGCAGTACAAGACGCAAAGCGTGGTGATACAGAATCGATTTCCGGACAATCTGAAGGAAAGACGGATTGGAAGCAGCAAAAGAAGATCCAGAGCGAAAAGCGCAAGGTAGAAAATCGTCTGGCAGAGGTGGAAGACCGCATTGCCACCTGCGAAGAAGACCTGCGTCAGATCGAGGAAGAATTTGCCAAGGACGATGTGGCGACAAATTCGGCAAAGCTTAATGAATTATCACAAAAACAGGAAAAGTTACAGGAAGAATTGGATGCCCTCTATGAAAGTTGGGAAGAATTGTCGGAGACACTGACAAATGATTTCGCATAGGATAGGCGGATTCTGTTAAAAATTTGACATATATATTTAAAATATTTATAATTTTTATATAAATATGATATACATGTCATCATTGACAGTGGAAGTAGGGGGAATTTAACGTGGAAAAGGAAATATCCCAGGCAGTCATTCGTCGTATGCCAAGATATTACAGATATTTAGGAGAATTGCTTGATGCAGGAGTGGAGCGCATTTCGTCCA
>ERZ834694.2571-NODE-2571-length-12353-cov-3.544885_pt1 | contig 12353 bp, 7 predicted proteins | sample MGYA00519691_ERZ834694 | MGnify/ENA primary metagenome ERZ834694 (study PRJEB31850, sample SAMEA3708758) | human gut metagenome | biome: human gut; feature: human-associated habitat; material: faeces | place: China | collected 2014 ... | reverse complement strand
AATCTGGAATGAATTTTGGCTACGTTACTGTGAACGGAGTGAACAGTAACGAAAAAGCTGAAGAGCGGATTGTTGCGCGGATGCGTTTTGTGGTGTATAATTAAACGCAATAGGCTTGTGAACAGTAGCTCTGTAATTTAAGCAAGGATATAAGGTGAACAATTTTGAAAAAGACGATAGAAGAACTATTAAGTGGAAATTTCAGACATGAACATCCGCAGCTCCTTTTTTCGCAGGACAAAATAGAAGTGACCCTGAAAGCAGGTGATGTGTACAAAGGGGAACTGTATTTCGGAACAGAGGATAATCAGAAAATACGTGGATATATTACATCTTCCAACAGGCGCGTGGTACCGGGAACCGAGAAATTTTCGGGAACTACGGTGAGACTGCAGTATGGAATTGACGGTGCGGGGATGCACCCGGGTGAGAGACATGAGGGATGGCTTTGTTTCACCACAGACATTGGAGAATATAAGCTGCCATTTCTTATTCAGACAGAGAAAGCAGAACTGAAAAGTGCAGCCGGAGATGTGCCGGATATGGATACCTTTGTGAATATTGCAAAGGACGATTTTAAAGAAGCATATCGTGTTTTTACAGACCGCAGATTTGAACTTCTGTTAAGAAATGCCGGACAGAAAGAGAAAGCTCTTTATAAGGGACTCTCAAAACAGCCTGTGACATTTCAGCATGTAGAAGAGTTTCTGATCGGAACGGGAAAAAAGGATCCTGTAAAAATTGAACTGAAGGCAGATCAGAACAGCTTTTATGATATCAGTGAATCTGTCCGCGAAACTTTTGCAGTCCAGAGGAGCGGATGGGGACATCTCAGGCTGGAGGTAGAGGCGAAAGGTGATTTTCTGGAAGTTTCCAGGCATGTGGTCACAGATGAGGATTTTATAGGAAGCTATTATCAGGTGGAATATGTAATCCGTAAAGAAAAGCTGAAAAAAGGACGTCAGTTTGGTGAGATCACTGTGAAGAGTCCTTATCAGCAGCTGACTTATCAGATCACTGCATCCATGGAATCGAAAGTGCAGCTCAAAACAGAGATTCATGTGAAACGGCATAAGCTGGAACTGTTACGTGACCTTGCAGAATACTCCTGCAAAAGAATGGACAGTAAGACATGGATCGGCAGCAGCAGATTTGTTCTTAATCAGTTAAGGGAAGAAGGCTGTGATTATCCGGAATATCAGATGTATGAAGCATACATTCTTCATATGGAAGAAAAGGATGAGCAGGCAAGAGAAATCCTGAAGAAATTTAAACATCAGAACTTTGTCAGAGAGAATCTGGAACTGGCAGGTGCTTACCTTTATCTCTGCGTTCTTACAGGATTGCACAAAGACAGAGAACAGGCGATAAGACGTCTGTACAATTTCTTTCTGCAAAAGGAAGACAGTTTCCTGTTGTTCAAACTCTGGCTGGAGATGAATCCGGAGGATAAGGGTTCCCCTTCAAGGCTGGTATTTATGATGGAGGAACTTTTTGAGAAAGGCTGCAGGAGTCCGTTTCTGTATCTGGAAGCATGGAATTATATCAGCAGTGATACAACACTTCTTCACAGAATGAGCAGTTTCTGGACACAGGTATTTTTATTTGCGGGAGAGAAAGGTCTTCTGACAGAAGAACTGGTGATGAGATTTGCTTATCTTACAGGGTATGAGAGAGAATTTTGTACCAGTATGTACAGAGCACTGGCAATGGGATACGATGCTTTTGAATCCGATGATACGCTGGAAGCAATCTGCAGATATATCATGCTTGGAAATCCGAGAAAACCGGAATATTTCAGATGGTTTTCCCTGGCAGTGGAGAAAGGGATCCGTCTGACAAGGATATATGAATATTATGTGGAAACAATGGATACATCTTATCAGAGAGAACTTCCAAAGCCCCTTCTGATGTATTTTACCTATAATAATACTTCTCTTGCAGATGATAAAAAGGCATTTATTTATGCAAGTATTGTGGGAAACAGAGGCCGTCAGCCACAGACATATGCGGATTACAGGGATCATATGAAGATTTTTGCCATGCGCAAGGCGAAAGAAGGACGGATGAATGAGAATTATGCGGTCCTTTATCAGGAATTTTTAAGCAATCCCAAAACAGAAGGACAGGCAAAACTGCTCGCGCAGAAGCTGTTTACACACAGACTGTACTGTGATGATAAGAAGATACGCTATGTGATCGTGCGCCATGAACAGCTCAGGGAAGAAGAAATTTACCCATGTATCCAGGGCGTAGCTTATCCAAGAATTTATACAGATGATGCGGTGATCCTGTTTCAGGATGGGAAGCAGAGAAGATATGTATCAACAGTAGATTATAATATCAAGAAATTATTCGATGAGCGTGAACTGACAGATAAGGTTCTTGGTTTTCATATTGAAGAGCCGGGACTGGTACTTCACTGCAGTGAGCATACAGAACTGAAACCGGAGAATCTTCAGGCATTCCAGAGGATCCCGGAGTCAGAGGAATTTTCAGATGAATATCAGAAATGTATCAGAGAGAAGCTGCTTTCTTATTATTCCGAACACACCAGAGCAGAAGAAGCAGATAATTATCTGAGACGGATGGATTATAAGAAATATGCGGCTGTAGACAGAACAGCTCTTCTGGAAGTACTGATCTCCAGAGGAATGTATCAGCAGGCAATGTCCATTGTTTCCCAATTCGGATATGAAGGAATCCGCATAGAGAGCCAACTGAAGCTGACCAGCAGAATGCTGACAAGATGTGAGATGGAGGAGGATGACGAATTGCTTGCCCTTGCATCGGATGTATACAGACGCGGAAAATATGATGAAGTGATCCTGAAGTATCTTATGGAATACAGATTTGGTCCTGTAGATGAACTGATATCTGTATGGAAAAGTGCGCAGGGCTTTGAGATGGATACTTATGAACTGGAAGAGAAGCTTCTTGGCCTTCTGATGTTTACTTCTGATTACAGGAAAGAGGGAGAGAAGATCCTGGAGGATTATGTTCATCACAGCGGAAAGGAACGTATTACAGGAGCATATCTTACGCAGACTGCATATGGTGCATTTGTAAAAGAATATCCGATGAGTGTTTTTGTAAGAAGTCTGCTGGAGCGGGCTTATGATGAGAAATGGTCGGTTGATTTTGTATGCAGTCTTGCTCTTCTGGAAGCGTATTCCAAAGAAAAAAAACTGGAGAAAAAACAGCTTTGCAATGCAGAGGAGATTCTTCAGAAATGTGTGAAACAGGGAATGTACTTTGCGTTCTTCGGGAAACTTCCGGTATCTGTCTTAAGTCCCTATCAGCTGGATGATAAAACCTTTGTGGAATACCATGCAGATCCGTCTGCAAAGGTGACACTCTATTATGCACTGGATGCAGGCCTCGGAAATCAGGTGAAATATCAGACAGAGCCTCTGCGTGATTTATATGAAGGTATTTTTGCAAAATCATTTACATTGTTCTACGGGGAGACATTGCGGTACTATTTTGAATCAGTAACAGGAGAGCGGGTAAATCGGACACAGGAGAGGGTACTTACAATGAATAAGATTGAGGGTACACCTGTAAGCAAATATCATATGATCAATCAGATGCTCTCTGCACGCAGACTGGATAAAAAGAAAGAAGTGTTTTCACAGGTGAAGAAGTATCTTCGCCAGGAACAATATGTGAAGAAGATGTTTGTGATCGAGAAAGAAGAGCAGGAACAGATTGTCCTGAAACCGGGAGGAACAAATGAACGAAATTCGTGATTTGATCGTGGGAATTGATTTTGGCAAAGAGTATTCTCAGATATGCTATTATGACAGAAAAGGAGACGAGGCACGTTCTCTTTCTATGAAAGTGGGTGGAAATCAGTATGAGGCTCCCTGTATTCTGTGCTGGAGACCGGAGCAGAAAGACTATTGCGTAGGACTGGAAGCAGATTACTTTGTCCGGGAAAAGGGCGGAGTCATGATCGATGATGTCTATGGAATCTGTGAAAAAAGTGATTCTGTGCTGGTGGAAGGACAGGAACTTGCACCATGGGAGATCCTGGCTCAGTTTCTGCAGGGAATGCTTAAATTTCTGGGAGTGGCAGAACTGGTCAAAAATACTAAATGTGTGGCGGTGACACTGCCCGGGCTGACGGAAATTCAGGTTGAGAATTTCCAGAAAGCATTTGAAATAATTGGATTTCCACATGAGAAATATATGCTGCTGGATTATGGGGAAAGCTTCTATTATTATGTGCTCTCACAGAAAAGAGAAACCTGGAACCGCAGTGTGGGATGGTATGCCTTTACACCGGAGAACGTGTCTTTTCGCAAGATGACAATGAACGGTGCAACAAAGCCTGTCACTGTAAAACTGGAAGAAGCTGTGGAGACAGAACTTCCTGCTGAGGGACAGGAGAGAGATTCAGAATTCGGTAAGTTTGTCCAGAAAACACTTGGCAGAGATCTGTTTTCCAGCATTCAGATCACAGGAGATGGATTTTCCCAGGACTGGGCTGAACAGTCTGTAAGGTTACTCTGCTATCAGAAAAGAAAGGTGTTTTATGGAAATAATCTTTTTGCAAAGGGTGCCTGCGCTGCAGGAAAAGAGAAAACAGAGAACAAGGCATTAAAGGGATATCGCTTTTTAAGCGATTCTCTGGTTATGGCTGATGTGGGGATGGAAATGAGAGTGATGGGTTCTCCTACCTATTATCCGCTGATCGAGGCAGGAAATAACTGGTATGACAGTAAGGCATCCTGTGAATTTATTCTTGATGATACAGAGGAGCTTGTGTTTATTGTAAGCACGTACCACAGACCGGAGAAAAGAAGGGTAGGAATGATGCTGCCCGGTATTCCGCTACGTCCGGACAAGACTACCAGATTACGGCTGGAATTACAGTATGTCTCATCTGCAGAATGTAAAGTGACGGTTACAGATCTGGGATTCGGAGAAATGTTCCCTTCCAGTGGGAAAACCTGGACAGAGACAGTAGAATGGTAAAGGAGATGGAGCAATGAGCGGATATATTTTATGTCAGACAAAAAAAGCACAGCGTCCTTATTTTATAGAGAATATCAGTATGAATATTTATTCTATAGAAGAACTCTGTTATTATCTGTACCACAATCTTTACCTTGCTGATCATACTGTTTTTAATGAAGAATTATGCAACTGGCTCAGAGATGAGCTTGAACTTGTGCATCTGGCTGCAAAGCTGAAACAGAATCTGGAGAGAAATGTAAGTGTGGAAGAGATGATCTATCCTGTTTTCAAGGAGATCAATTACCTTACCTATGAGGAGATGAAAGGCTTTAACAGCAGGATTGTGACTTATGGAAAAGAAAAAGCGGCAGTCCGTCAGAAGAGAAAGGGAGATGCACTGACAGAAAACGGAATGTATGTGAACGCCATCCGGGTATACCAGAAACTCCTGGAAAGAGAGGATCTGTCTAAGCAGAGAAAAGGATTCGCAGCTTCAGTGCGCTATAATCTTGGCTGTGCATACAGTTATCTTTTTCAGATGGAAAAAGCACAGGAATGTTTTCTGGAAGCATACAGAGAAGCACATTCAAAAGATGCCTTAAAAGCTTATATCATAGCATACAGCAGTGTTCATGATAAGACAGATTATGATAAGGTTATGGATGAACTTGAAGTAGATGAAGAACTGAAGAAAGATATAAAAGAAGAAATCAGGCAGTCTCTGAAAGCTTTCGAGTCTGTACCGGAAGAGAAAACAGATGAAAAAAATCTGGATGCCCTTCTGGAGAGACTTATGAAAGATTATCACAGAAGTACAGGTTCATAACTTACTCTTGACAGAGGCGGAGGTGTGTGATAGGATTAACACATACTTTCACATGGTAGAGTGGCTGTGTGATAAATAACAAAACAGATAAAGAGGAGATATTTATCATGAAAAAGAGATCTTTAGCAGTACTCATGGCAGGGGTTATGGCAGCTTCTATGATGACGGGTGTTGTTTCTGTATATGCAGATGCTGACAGTAAGACATTAACTGTAGGATTTGATGCACAGTATCCTCCTTTCGGATATAAAGACGATAATGGAGAGTATGTTGGTTTTGACCTTGACCTTGCACAGGAAGTATGCGACAATCTCGGATGGGAACTTGTAAAGAAACCGATCAACTGGGATTCCAAGGATATGGAACTGAATTCCGGTTCTATTGACTGTATCTGGAACGGATTTACCATTAACGGACGTGAGGATGACTATACATGGTCAGATCCATATCTGAACAATGAGCAGGTGATGGTTGCTGCAGCCGATTCAGGGATTGAGAAGTTGGATGACCTGGCAGGCAAGAATGTAGTAGTTCAGGCCGCTTCCGCAGCACTGGATGCATTAAACAGCGATGATAATAAGGATCTTACAGCAAGCTTTGCATCACTGACAGAGAATCCTGATTACAATACAGCATTCATGAATCTGGATTCCGGCGCTGCAGATGCCATCGCAGTAGATATCGGTGTTGCCAAATATCAGCTTTCCCAGAGAGAAGAAGGCAAATATGTGATCCTTGAAGAGCCAATCCAGAGCGAAGAGTATGGAATCGGCTTTAAGAAGGGTAACGATGAGCTGAAAGATACTGTATGGGAAGAAGTTCTGAAACTTTATGATGCAGGTGAAGTTGATAAACTTGCTGAGAAGTATGAAGTAGCAGATATGCTCTGCATTGGAGATGATGAGAAATCTGATGATAAAAAAGATGATGCAGCAGAGGATGATGCTTCCGATGCAGACACAGCAAAAGAAGATACAGCTGATACAGCGAAAGATGCTGAATAGTCAGCCGGAACAAAAACAGTTATGATACAAGAGGACAGATCTGTGCAGGCTGTCCGCATTATAAAGGAATGGAGGGTACATTTTGTGCACCCTCTTTTCTTACTGTACAGGAGAAATTTTTCAGGAGGAAAGCTTATGTCTTTAAGTGTAATGCTGCAGCAGCTTGCCAGTGGTATGGTAGTTTCTGTAGAGATTTTTGTAGTGACATTACTTTTTTCACTACCGCTGGGACTTCTGATCTGCTTTGGCAGAATGTCCAAGAATCCGGCGATACGTGGAATTGTGTCTGCCTACATATCAGTTATGCGCGGAACCCCGTTAATGCTGCAATTGATGGTTGTGTATTTCGGACCATACTTTATTTTTGGAATCCGTATTTCCATGGGATACAGCCTGATCGCTGTGTTTATTGCATTCAGTATTAACTATGCTGCATATTTTGCGGAGATTTACAGAGGAGGAATCGAATCTATTTCAGCGGGACAGTATGAGGCTGCAAAGATCCTGGGATACAGCAAAGCCCAGACATTTTTCAGAATCATCCTGCCGCAGGTGATCAAGAGAATCCTTCCATCTGTGACAAATGAGGTTATCACACTGGTAAAGGATACGTCACTGGCATTTGTTGTTGCTGTTTCGGAGATGTTTACAATTGCAAAACAGATTGCAAGTGCACAGACGACTATGATGCCTTTTGTGGTCGCTGCTGTTTTCTATTTTGTGTTCAATCTTCTTGTTGCGATTGTAATGGATAAGATTGAGAAAAAACTGAATTATTATCGTTGAGAAGCGGCTGGGGTTATAAAACATTTTTTGACTCTGACATCATTTAATTTAAGAGGAATATTTGCTATGGTATTATTTGAAATGAAAAACATAAAGAAGAGCTTCGGCAGCCTTGAAGTATTAAAAGACATTTCACTTCAGGTAGAGGAGGGTGAGGTTCTTAGTATTATCGGACCTTCCGGTTCCGGTAAATCCACACTTCTCCGCTGTGCCACCGGTCTTGAGACACCGGACAGCGGTGAGATCATCAAGCAGGGGGATGTGGGACTGGTATTTCAGAACTTTAATCTTTTCCCCCATTTTTCCGTACTGAAAAATATCACAGATGCTCCGATCAGAGTGCAGAAGAGAAAGAAAGAAGAGGTTTATGCACAGGCAAGAACTCTGTTAAAGCAGATGGGACTTGCAGACAGAGAGAATGCATATCCGTTTCAGCTTTCCGGCGGTCAGCAGCAGCGTGTCTCTATTGCCAGAGCATTATGTATGAATCCGAAGATCCTGTTTTTTGATGAGCCTACTTCCGCCCTTGATCCGGAGCTTACGAGTGAAATTCTTAAGGTAATCAAAGATCTGGCAGCAGAACACATCACTATGGTGATCGTTACTCATGAGATGACATTTGCAAGAGATATCTCTGATCATATTATTTTTATGGATAAGGGACTGATCGCAGTTGAGGGGAGTCCAAAAGAGGTATTTGAATCAGAACATGCGAGAATGAAAGAATTTCTTGGTAAATTCCATCAGGGATAAGGTTTTTGTGGTTGCTTTTAGAGGAATGATGTTATATAATTTCAACGTACGTGGTTGAGAAAAACGTACGTACAGAAGTGAAATAAAAGGATTAAAAATAATATCCTATAAAAAACAGGAGAGTGAAGATGAGTACAGACAGATATGTAAGTCCTTTATCAGAACGTTATGCCAGCAAAGAAATGCAGTATATTTTTTCCCCGGATATGAAATTCCGCACATGGAGAAGACTCTGGATCGCACTTGCTGAGACAGAGAAAGAGCTTGGCCTTAACATTACACAGGAGCAGATTGATGAACTGAAGGCACATGCAGAGGATATCAATTATGACGTTGCAAAGGAACGTGAACGTCAGGTGCGTCATGATGTTATGTCTCACGTATATGCGTATGGCGTACAGTGCCCGAAAGCAAAAGGAATCATCCATCTGGGAGCAACCTCCTGTTATGTAGGTGATAATACAGACATTATTGTAATGACAGAAGCATTAAAGCTTGTGAAGAAGAAACTGGTCAATGTTATTGCCGAGCTTTCTGCTTTCGCAGATAAATATAAAGATCAGCCTACTCTGGCATTTACACATTTTCAGCCTGCACAGCCTACTACAGTAGGTAAGCGTGCAACACTCTGGACACAGGAATTCCTGCTTGATCTGGAGGATCTGGAGTATGTTCTGGGAACAATGAAGCTTCTGGGATCCAAAGGTACAACCGGAACACAGGCAAGCTTTCTGGAACTGTTTGATGGAGATCAGGAGACTATCGACAAGATTGATCCGATGATTGCAGAGAAGATGGGATTTAAGGAATGCTATCCGGTATCCGGACAGACCTATTCCCGCAAGGTAGATACACGTGTTGCCAATATTCTTGCAGGAATTGCAGCAAGTGCACACAAGATGTCCAATGATATCCGCCTTCTTCAGCATCTGAAGGAAGTAGAAGAACCATTTGAGAAATCTCAGATCGGCTCCTCCGCAATGGCGTATAAGAGAAATCCTATGAGAAGTGAGCGTATTGCTTCCCTTTCCAGATATGTAATGGTAGATGCCCTTAACCCAGCGATCACATCTGCAACTCAGTGGTTTGAGAGAACTCTGGATGACTCTGCAAATAAGCGTCTGAGTATTCCGGAAGGTTTCCTCGCTATTGACGGAATCCTTGACCTCTGTCTTAATGTTGTAGATGGATTAGTTGTTTATCCGAAGGTTATCGAGAAACATATGATGGCAGAGCTTCCGTTCATGGCTACAGAGAATATCATGATGGATGCTGTAAAAGCAGGCGGTGACCGTCAGGAACTTCATGAGCGTATCCGTGAGCTTTCCATGGAAGCCGGAAAGACTGTCAAGGTAGAAGGCAAAGATAATAATCTGCTGGAACTGATCGCAGCAGATCCTGCATTCAACCTTTCTCTGGAAGATCTGCAGAGATCCATGGATCCGAAGAAATATATCGGACGTGCCAAAGAGCAGACAGAGAGATTTGTAAATACAGTAGTTCAGCCGATCCTCGATTCCCATAAGGAACTTCTGGGAGTGAAAGCTGAGATCAATGTCTGATCAATAAATACTTAACATAACGGTTTGGAATATTACAGAATCTGATATAAAGATAATAAGCGTTGCTGTTTCCTGATGATGTCCGGCAGGTCATTCTGCAAGGCCGGGTAAACAGTAATCGGTAAATACAGGAGGAATTATATAATGGTAAAAGCAGTTGTTGGTGCTAACTGGGGAGATGAAGGTAAAGGTAAGATTACCGATATGCTCGCTGAGAAGGCTGATATTATCGTAAGATTTCAGGGTGGTGCAAATGCAGGTCATACAATCGTAAATAACTATGGTAAATTTGCCCTTCATACTCTGCCGTCAGGTGTGTTTTATGATCATACTACAAGTGTGATCGGCAACGGTGTTGCACTGAATATCCCGGTATTTTTCAAAGAGTATAATGAAGTGGTAAGCAGAGGTGTTCCGGCTCCGAAGATCCTTATCTCCGAGAGAGCACAGATGGTTATGCCATACCATATTCTTTTTGACCAGTATGAGGAAGAACGTCTGGGCGGCAAATCTTTCGGATCTACCAAGTCAGGTATTGCTCCGTTCTACTCAGACAAATATGCAAAGATTGGTTTCCAGGTAAGTGAACTTTTTGATGAAGAACATCTGAAAGAAAAACTTGCAAGTGTATGTGCGACAAAGAATGTTCTTCTTGAACATTTATATCACAAACCGCTTCTTAATGTGGATGAATTATTTGCTGAACTTATGGAATATAAGAAAATGGTTGAACCATATGTATGTGACGTATCCCTGTATCTGTGGAACGCATTAAAAGAAGGTAAAGAAGTTCTTCTTGAGGGACAGCTTGGTTCTCTGAAAGACCCGGATCATGGAATTTATCCGATGGTTACATCTTCCTCTACCCTGGCAGGATATGGTGCAGTAGGAGCAGGTCTTCCACCATATGAGATCAAACAGATTGTTACTGTATGCAAGGCATACTCCAGTGCAGTAGGAGCAGGTGCATTTGTTTCTGAAATCTTTGGCGATGAAGCAGATGAACTGAGAAGACGTGGCGGTGACGGCGGTGAATTTGGTGCTACTACAGGCCGTCCAAGACGTATGGGATGGTTTGACTGTGTTGCTTCCAAATACGGATGCCGTCTTCAGGGAACTACAGATGTTGCTTTCACAGTTCTTGATGTTCTTGGATATCTGGATGAAATTCCGGTCTGCACAGGATATGAGATTGATGGAAAAGTAACAACAGAATTCCCGACAACTACACTGCTTGAGAAAGCAAAACCGGTTCTGGAGACTCTGCCGGGATGGAAATGCGACATCCGCGGAATCAAAAAATATGAAGATCTGCCGGAGAACTGCAGAAAGTATGTTGAGTTCGTTGAGAAACATATCGGATTCCCGATTACTATGATCTCCAATGGCCCGGGACGTGACGATATCATCTACAGAAATAAATAATAAGGATAAATTTACCTGTCTGATCGGCAGACGGTAAATAAGACTATACGCCGGGGAATTTCTCCGGCGTGTCTTTTATATAACTGGAGGCTTATGAAAAAAGATAATAATAAGATAAAAAAAATCGGGGCATGGATCGCAATCATAATCCTGCTTCTTGCATGTTGTATGCCGATGATTTTTGCATTCGGGAATGGAGAAGATTCGCAGGTCTATTTTAAAGCCTCGCTTGCAGTGGCGATCATGGTTCCCATCATGGCTTATGCAATATGGATGGTTTATAAATTACTGAACAGGAATAAAAAGGTGGTGGATTCGGATATGGAGAATATTATTTTTGACGTTGGACAGGTTCTTGTAAAATATGACTGGGAGACCTATCTGGACAGTTTTGGTTTTCCGAAGGAAGAGCGTGATAAAATTGCGGAAGTGGTATTTCAGAGCAATACCTGGAATGAGAGAGACAGAAGCAGCGAGACTGAGCAATATTATGTAGATCAGATGGTAAAAGCTGCACCGGAGTACGAAAAGGATATCCGGGAGGTAATGCGCCGTTCTGACGAGACAATTGAGAAAACAGATTATGCGGAAACCTGGGTGAGATATCTGAAAGATAAAGGATATCATGTTTATATTCTTTCTAATTATGCAACTGACACACTGGAGAGAACGGAGGATAAACTTACGTTTCTTAAATATGTAGACGGAGCAGTGTTCTCCTGTCAGGTGAAGCAGATCAAACCGGAACCGGAAATTTACAAAACCCTGCTCGGACGCTACCATCTTGACCCGGAGAAATCCGTATTTCTGGATGACAGAGCGGAGAACTGTGAGGCAGCCAGAAAACAGGGAATCCATGCAATTCAGTTTAAATCTTTTAAACAGGCAGCAGCAGAACTGGAGAAACTGGGCGTCAATTAAAATTGTTACTGTTCACTCCGTTCTCAGTAACATAGCCAAAATTCATTCTAGTACAGCGTTTCGTAAATAACTATACCAATCGCGTAGGATGCGGATTCGAGTGTGCTGGTA
>ERZ834694.2546-NODE-2546-length-12434-cov-3.674933_pt1 | contig 12434 bp, 8 predicted proteins | sample MGYA00519691_ERZ834694 | MGnify/ENA primary metagenome ERZ834694 (study PRJEB31850, sample SAMEA3708758) | human gut metagenome | biome: human gut; feature: human-associated habitat; material: faeces | place: China | collected 2014 ... | reverse complement strand
TCATGTCCTGTCGGATAGAATTATGTGAGAAAGCACCGAAAAATGGCAATAAGAATGGCATATGAAGTGGTCATGTCCTATCATCTTCATATGCCATCTTATTTTTTAGGGACATTTACTGAATATCCCAATGAAATCAGCCTTCACTATTTCCTCATATTACCGGGAGAATTTAGTCTGGGCAGAAATACAATATATAACATCATTAAGATTGTATTTTTACACCAAAAGCACAATATATCAGATACAACACACAAAGTAGAATTACCGATAACCCTGCAGTAACCCCAGCTAAATCCAACGCCATTCCAAGAAGAGGAGTCACAACTCCGCCACCGGCAACAGCCGTTATCATCAAACCGGAAATCTGATTCATTTTAGTAGGAAACTCTTGAAAAGACAATGAATAGATTATGGAGAAAACAGATGCTGAAAAAAGTCCGACACCTCCAATACAAATCAAATTCAATATTGCGTGTCCATCTATAAACATGAGTAACAACAAAACTAAAGCACATGCCAGAATGTTCATCCGAAAATAACGTAAAGCCGAAATCTTTGTTAAGAGAAAAACTCCCAAAAATGCACCGATCGTCCTGCTTAGAAAATAAACTTGCGGTGCGAACTTTACTTCATCAGGAGTCCATTCGTAACGCAAAGTCATCAACTTCGAGCTAATATAATTGGTTGCAACATCCACCCCTACCATGAAAAAAATACCTAAAAACAATACCAAAAGTGTTTTGTTTTTCAATAGCGCAAAAGATTTACCCAATGATACTGATTCGCCTGAGGATGTTTCACGTTGAATGGGCGTCGCTGCCAGCCATAATCCAAAGAATAAAGTTATTCCACCCAACATAGGAAAGCAATAATACCAATGTTCATTACCAAAATGTAATGTAGCAAACAATACTATTTCAGGGCCGACCAACGAAGAAATTGCTTTTATAACCTGCCCTGCAGTCAAGCTACTTGTCAGCATACGTTGATCGGTTATAACATTGCCAAGCAAAGGATTCAAGGATATTTGCAGAATAGCATTTCCTATACCTAACAGAATATAAGCAACGATACAAGTCGCGCTACTGTATATCACAAGCGGCAGAAACATTCCGGCTATTGTCACTGCCATACTCAACAGCACCGTATTCTTACGTCCCCACTGGTTCATCTTATTTCCAATCGGAATTCCCAAAAAGAGAAACCAAATAAATACCATAGAAGGTACAAATCCAGTCATCGTAGAAGACCAGCCAAAACTAGTTTGCATATAATCAGAAGATATGCCCACTATGTCACAAAAGCCCATTACAAAAAATGCAGCTAAAACAGGGATTATTTTTTTTTTAGAATTTGAAGCCATATACCATATATAATTAAAACCTTATTACCAATTATCTGTACGGAACGAAGAGGCGGGCAAACCTTCTGTATTATATAATGCCCCATCCACATAATTTGAAAAGCCATAACGTACTGCCACCGGCTTGGCAACTTCAGTACTCCAAACCTCAAGTCCTTCGTTTCCCCAAAAAGCCGGAGTAATCCTGACTTTAGCTGGATAAAAAACTTTATCTTCACCTGCGACCTCAAACCCCAATGGTTGTTTTCCCATAAAAGACAGACCGTTCGGAGCAAAATCAAACTTTAAAAAAACATGACCGTCTCGTATTTCCATCGAACGAAACTCCGGTCCCCTACATCCAAAAGCCGAATAACCATAAACCTTGTTCAATGCCCAATAAGCAAGCCTTTCTCCAACCACTTCTTTACGCGCCGGATGAATAATATCCGCCTCCCCGACATCCAAAGTCACTACCATGCCCACATTGGGAATTGTCCTCATACAATCCAATTGGACTTCTCTAAATATAGCAGAATTAACTTTTTGATGATTATAGGGAGCTATTTGAACATAATAAAAAGGTAGATTATCATCTGCAAAATATTTGCGCCATGTACGTACCAACTCCGGGAATAACATTCGATACTGCTCCGGGCGCTCTACATTCGATTCTCCTTGATACCAAATCACTCCTTTTACCGTCAGCGGCAACATGGGGGCCAACATCTTATTATAAAGAACCATCGGTTCAAATGCATACCATATAGGATCTATTTTCTTCCGCTCCAGATTCAAATCAAATCCACCAAACCTTTCCAATGTCTCGTAGTCCAGCCAAGCTTCCGCAGACGATCCTCCATGTGCAGATTGTACCAATCCAATAGGTATATCAGTCAACTCATGCAATTTTTCCCCAAATATATAACCTACTACACTAAATTCTTTCACATTGTCTGGACTTGCAGAAGTCCATTTTCCATCAATCGTCAAAGTATCAGAAGAAGAAATAGCATATCCGTTATTAACTCTAAACAAGCGTATCCCCTTATGCTTACAGCGCAACAGTATTTTCTGGGCATCTTGCACCGGCTGATCCGGATTCCCATGGAAATTCATCTGCATATTACTTTGCCCACCAACAAACCAGACATCACCAATAAGAATATCAGAAAGCAAAACCGAATCTTGGGCAGAGCAGATAGATATGGTATAAGGCGTATAACCAGCTGACGGGGTTTTCACTTTTACTTCCCAACGTCCTTTCTCATTCACCTTACTTTCAAGCATTTTATTATCCCAACCGAAAAAAATCTTCACTTTTTTGTTTGGTTCGCCCCACCCCCAAAATATAACATTTGCATTTTGCTGTAATACCATACCTGAAGCAAATATCGGAGACAGCCTTAACGAGTTCTGTGCACTCATAAAGAGCGCACAGAAATAGAAAAGCAAAGAAATCAGATAAAACTTCTTACTCATAACTGATCATTTATTAGTTTTAAAACCCAAGTATTTAAGTTTACCCCATGACTTATTGGGCATATTTCCTAACCACAAATCCAGAGTTCCTCCTTTTGCAAAGTCCACATGGTCGAGTTGTGCATAAATCCAGTCCGTACCATTCAACTCAGCTTTCTGGATATAACAATTATCGGCAGAATTATTATGTACATTAATTACAAACTCATCACCTGAATAATAATCTTTATTCAGCTTTATCGTAATCTTGTCAAATATAGGGGAAGTTATATCATAATAGGGAATATCGTACTCTGTCCCAGTAACACTAAACAACCCCAATGACATTAATGCACTTACAGCTCCCATCTGTCCTTCATCTTCATCATGTCCTCCATATCCTTTATCCGGAGTGATGCCACCATAAGCATGTTCCTTAACCTGACGTACCCAATATTGGGTCAACCATGGCTGTCCGCCATAAGTAAACAAATGCGCATTAGAGCACCCCGGTTGGTTAGCATAGCTTACATATCCTCCACTATAAGCATGTACAAAATCGGTCGGACGCGCTTGTTCAAACGCATAATTTAGTTTTTCGCAAAAGGCGTCTACACCTCCCATTAATTCAACCAGTTTGGGTAAATCATGGGAAACCGACCACGTGGCCTGCCATGCGTTAGCTTCAACCCATCCTTGCCCGTTCAATGGATCGGTATGCAACCATTCTCCATTTTCCTTTTTAGGAAGAATCAATCCTATATTTTTATTAAATAACGGAGTCCAGGCACGAGAACGTTTCTCATATAATGCCGCATCAGATTTCTTTCCCATACGCAATGCCATACGGCTTAATCCCCAATCTTGGAAAGCCCATTCCAATGTTTTACCCGCATTGCCGGGACAATATCCTTTTTTAACATAAAATTTCAAGTCATCTGCGCTTTCATAACTCATCATTCCTCCCGGAGCATGATTACGTTTAATTGCTTCATATGCATGAGAAGGCTTGGTTTTCTTCATCAGGTCTTTCATATATGTACTTACCAGCATGTTTGTAGCCGGACATCCTGTCATAATGAATAAATATCCCCCTGAACAGGCTCCACGAGGCAACAAGCCTCCATTGTCCGCATATTGTATCAAGCAAGCACTCAAATCATCCAGAACCTCCGGCCAAGCCAATCCCCATAATATATTCAAATTCCATTGGGTCAGCCACAGACCATCAAAGCCGTACATATTGAACGTTGGCCTTCCGGTCTTATCCATTGGAACACGACGTATTTTCATCGGTGCTGCAGTACGTTTGTTTACATACGGACCTGCCGTATAATCAGGATAATAACCATTAACATCAGTAATTTTATGACGTCCCAAAAGGGCATGCCACAAATCTGTATAGAATTTTATGTGTTGTGCTTGACTTCCACCTTCTACCGCAATACGGCCAAACATTTCATTCCATATATCACGTGTATCTTTACGTATTTTTTCAAAATCCCAATGCGATAATTCTGTATTCAAGTTCTCAATGGCATTATCCACAGTCGTATATGAAAGTGCTATTTTGAACAACACCTCACTTCCTTCCAATTCTCCAAAATCAAGGACCATACCTGCATTATTACCGGAAATAGCCTCTACATCCGGATTGATTCCTTTCTCACTCCATCCATCTATTTTCTTTATCGGAACACTACAATCAAGGACAAAACAAAGTTTAAGGCTGTCTGGCCCTCCCCAAAAACGTTCGGTCGCCATAAATTCACCTACAATACGCTTATCACTAATACGCAATAACGCCCCTTTATCCATAGAACAATTACCTAATACACTACCTATATCTACCAGTAGTTTGGCATTCTTGTCAGATGTATAATTCAAACGATAAAATGTCACCCTATCAGTTGCCGTATATTCCACCCACGTCTTATATCTGTCAAGAAACAGACGATGATACCCCGGCTGAATAATTTCACTTTCATGCTTGAATTCCGATTTCCATCCATCCATTCCTTGAGTCGGATTTACTCCACCGGATACCGGCATTATATTCGGTCCGGACACCATCCACTCATTAACTTGAGAGAAACCTAAGACCTCATTAAAGTTATAATTATATCCGCCGCCACCTTGGTTTTTGTTGCGGGTAAAAGCATGCGCTGCCACCATTCCAAAAGGACGAGCTGCCGGAGTGCAATAGAACCAGCGCCCTCTTGTCGTTTCAATATAAGGATCTACCCATTCAACATATTCTGTATTCTCGCCACGAGTTCGGAATACTTCTATTTCGGATAAACCTATATTTTTTCCTGCGCCATCAGTTGCCCCAAAACGAACCCATTTTATTTTCTTAGATGGAAAACAAACTTCTTTAGGACTTCCATCATTAGGGATTGCCGTAACACTAACTTTTGATCCATCACTAAAGTGCAATGTTCCCCCGGCAAGATGCTCCAACTCCGATACTCTGTCATATAGTACTATCCGGTCAACATCTATTTCATTATCCCAGTCCAATTGAGCCCATGGTAAGTGCATAACTCCCCATGAGGTCACACTTCCTTTGCATGCCCACTCTCCCTCATTAGCATACATAACCTTACCATCTACCAAATTACGCGCCTCGAATCCGATTCCCAATATATCCGAAACTGAAACTTTTGCCTGAGGAGCTACATTATCTTGACCAGCAAACATTGCCAAGGGTATTATGCTCCCTATCAATGAGGTCACTATCTTTCTTAAAGCTATTTTTGTCATACCTATTATCTCTTTTATTTTACAATTTTCTCAACCGGCACCCATATAAAACGAGGCTGATACAAAGAAGCCTTCTCAAACAATTTCGTCATGCTATATGTATTTACATTATAACACATTAAAACCTTACCGTCTTTTCTATATTGAGGATGTACCATTGCATTATAGGTCATCATACTGTCTACCTCAAAGCCACTCTCCTCCACCTTATAAAGCAGTTTTTCATTACTAAATGGTCCTTCCGGCTTGTCTGCAATAAAGGAATAGATATCTTTCACATTCCTCGAACGGTCTTGTGATACCAGTGCTATCTTTTCTTCCAGTTCTACAACATTAAACTGCTCGGAAACACTTTTCGTAATCCCTGCTATTCTTTGTGATTTTCGGGCATCAGTCTGCCATTCGGCTCCGTCCCAATAAGAAAAGTCCACCAATTTATCATTTATCAGCTTTGCTTTTGATACGTGTACTTCTGCCATCCCCACAGCATCAGCCCTTGTTCCATATACATATATTTCTCCTCTATATGGAAGTACTGCATGCCCGTAATGTACATTGTTTTCATTGGCAGCCTTGAAGTTTTCCTTATCAATAATCTTCATCGTTTCCACATCCAAACGGAAATAATCACAGCACAGATATTCGAAGCCGAAAGCCCCTTCTCCGACTTTATGGAACTTAGACATAAATAAATGAAGAATTCCGTTTTCTACAAATCCATGACCGGGCCAGTACCAAACCGGACTCTTCCCATCTTGATCTGCCTCAATGAATGCCAATGGATTTTCTTTTGTTCCACTATATAAAGTTTTCAGTTGTCCATTCTTGTCAATAATTGTAAATGTATTGCCTATTACAAATTTTGTGTCTTTTGCCCGCTTGTCGTTTATAACATCACCAAAGAAAGAATCCCCCCACATAAACAAACTACGCCCGTCTTTCAAGTCGATTGATATACTTCCGTCCCCTCCGGTGATTCCCCCACCTAATCCGGGCATTAACCTCTCACAAAAAGCAGAATCAAACTCAACGACCGGATCCACAACTTTCTGTTCGGAATTTCCCCGGCAAGCCGCTAATGAAAACAGCAAAGAAAAAATCATTATCTTTTTCATGGTACTTCTTTTGGAAAAGTCGGAGATTGAAAATAATCTCCGACTTATAATTCTAATTAATACTATTGATTATATCCCTCATTTTGAGTTATTTGCCCTTGTGACAAATCTCTCTCACGCTGCGGAATAGGGAACTTTACATGATAAAGTTGCGGGGTTGCATCCGGTTTGGCAGCTTTGATGATATCCACAAACTCCTGTGGTGTACACATTCTTGTCAAGTCGAACCAACGATGTCCTTCCATTACAAACTCATGACGATATTCTTCAAGCACTACTTTTTTGAACCCCTCGTAATCTGTCGGTAAATTGTCAGAAGCCAATCCAGCTCTGTCTCTCACTTTCTTTATAGCTTTCACTGCATCCGGCGTTGGCCCTTGATTAATCGCATTCAGTGCCTCAGCCTTAATCAGATACATCTCTGCTGTACGGATAGCTGGGAAAATTGCATCTGTACTATTTCCTTTAGGCTCAGCCTCTTGATCCCAGTACTTAAATACATAAGGTTCTGCAAACTGTTTAATGGTCCCATCTTGATAAGTAACACTACGTTTTAAGACTACAGGCAAACGTGCATCATTAGCATTAAAGCTGCTATATAAATTTTCCGTTGCACTTTCCCAACCTTGTGCATTATCCACTCCATCCATATTAGGAAGCAATCGAACCAAGAATTGAGCTCCAGCCCAACCATCACTCAATGAAGCGCTAAAATTTGCTCCCCATATAATTTCACTATTAAAACGATTACTAATCTTGAACAGATCTGCATAATTTTCCAACATTGGGAATTTGGGTATTACAGCATCTGCTTTTTTAACGGCAAGTTCATAATACTCAGTATCATTGTGCTCAGCTGCATAAGTCAAATAGACTCGTGCCAATAATGCCGACGCAGACTCCGGATAAGGTCTTCCACCGCCATATCTTGGTGAATACTTCAAATCAGTTTCAGCTGTTATCAAATCCTCAAAGATCAATTTATAAATCTCGTCTTTGGATACCCGGAGCATCGATCCTTCGTCTGCACTCTCCAAGTTATGTTCTCGTAGAGGAACATCACCGAACATACGAATCAAATCGAAATACATCATTCCTCTAAAGAATTTAGCCTCTGCTATCAAATGTTTCTTCAAAATATCGTCCATATCAATAGCCGGAACTTTATCTATCACCACATTACAACATTTAATGGTCTGATAGAAATCTCGCCAAAGCAACTCAACCGGTTCATTATATTGGTCTATCTGCATATTTTCTACCGACTGATAGTCAATGCTGGTTTGATTTGTTTCCGAATTATCAGCAAACATATCCTGAAGAACCCAATAATCATTATAAAAGACTCCACCATAGTTTTTGTCCCACAAACCACCTGGAGAATACCCCATAATCAAATAATTATAAATCGCATTGGTAGCAGAAATAGCATGCTGTTCTGTCCGATAATAACTTTCAGTCGTAATTTGTCCTTTGGGAACTTCATCCAAAAATCCTGAGCATGAACAGAATGTAAAAGTTCCACAAAATAAAACTGCTAATATATATTTTTTCATAATAAAATTTCAGTTAAAAATTCATTCTTAAACCAAATTCATAAGATTTAGACATCGGATAAGAACCATAGTCTGCACCCATTGAAAGATTATTGTTCGCAAAACGGCTCACCTCAGGATCATATCCTGAATAGTCAGTGAATGTATGTATATTTTTTAGTCCTGCAAAAATAGTCAATCCCTCACAATAGAACTTCTTTATGATAGTTGCCGAGAAAGTATAGCTCAACGTAATATCCTTTATTCTTAGATAGGAACCATCCTCTACATAATGATCTGACAAAATATTCCCCGCAGTTTTGGTTGTTGCACGGGGATATAAGTTTGTCGGATTATCAGGGGTCCAACGATTCAAAGCTGCAGTAGAGTTATTCTTGTATCCATCGAAACTCTCCAAAGAAAACTTATTGAAGTTAACAATCTCATTCCCCACAGCCCCTTGCAAATAGACAGTCAATCCTAATGAAGAGTTATTTCTCAATTTAAAATTGAATGTATTATTAAAGCCAAAAGTAAAGTCAGGATTGGCATTTCCCAGAATGAACAAATCTTCCTCATTAATAACATTGTCATCATTTTTATTTACATACTTACGATCACCATGACGTAATGTTTTTCCTGCAAAAAATGGGATTCCGGATAAATCCTCGCCTAATTGAGCAATGCCATCGGTTTTATAACCGTAAATAGTTCCAATAGGTTGGCCTTCGGTTATTTCAGTCCAATAAGTGATACCCAAAATGGAATTACCTCTAAGATTTTCCTGACTTCCCGCTAAATTGGTGATTTCATTTTTATTGTATCCAAGTGTAAAATCCATATTCCAACTGAACTTACCAGCAAACGGAACTGCACCCAATGTCACTTCAAAACCTTGATTCATTAAATTACCTACATTGCTCACTACAGAATCATAGCCGGTATTAAAAGCAACCGGCATGGTCAGCAACAAATCACGAGTTTTTTTATAATAGTAGTCTGCAGTCAATGTCAGTCGGTTTTTAAATAATCCCAAATCAATACCCACATTAACTTGAGAAGTCATTTCCCATTTCAAATCTTGATTGCTTAATGTAAAAGGAGTAAGCCCCTTTACTATTTCAGTATTGCCAAAATAAGCCTCTGCATTATACATCAAACCTTGCGAGCTATAAGGGGGGATACCTTCATTACCTACAATACCATAACTTGCTCTTAATTTTAAATTAGAAACAGCTTTCATTTCTTTCATGAAGTTCTCCTCTGAAATTCTCCATGCGCCAGCAACGGAGGGGAAAAAGCCATACTTATTGCCTTTACCAAATTTGGAAGAACCGTCAACACGTCCGGTCAAAGTTAACAAGTAACGTCCTTTATAACCATAGTTGATACGGGCCAAGTAAGAAAGCATTTGCCATTCTGCAATTCCTGAATTTGCCGCTTGGCGCAATGCACCTGATTGGATAGAATTGAACCCTAAAAACCCATCTTCAAAATCAGCTGTTGAAACAGACGAGTTTTCGGAAACGAATGCTTGGGCCGTCATACCACCCAATACGCCTAGTGTGTGATCACCAAAAGTCTGATTATAGTTAATCGTATTTTCCCACACCCAATTGTAGCCATCACGATTTCCTATATTCGCATAGCCACCATTCGATTCTGCGCGCTTCAGTTCTCCGGCTCCAAAAGATTGGTCCTTGATATAAAAATAATCTACACCGATACTAGTCTTGAATGTTAGATCCTTAATCGGCATATATTCCAAGAATGCGTTTGCCAATGTGCGGAAAGATGTATTTCTATTCTTTGCCTCTAAAGCATCTTGGACCGGATTACCTACATTGGGAGATTTCATGTTATTTTCATACGTATAATTTTCCTCAGAATCTCTTACAGGAAGTCCCGGATTCATTTCAAGCGCCCAAGAGGTTACGCTAGAAGCAAAGCCTCCTTCTGCATTAGTAACTACCCCGTTCGAACGACTATAACTCAAGTTGGTTGATATACCGGCTTTTAACCATTTATTGATTTGTTGGTTCAAATTCACACGGAAACTTCCCTTACCGAAATCCGATCCTATGATAATACCATCTTGCAACAACAAATTACCAGAAATAAAATAAGTCGTTTTATCATTACCGCCCGAAACTGAAATATCATAATTCTGCATCGGAGCTGTACAGAATATTTCATCTTGCCAATCTGTATTGATTTTCGACAGATTATTCAAACCGGCAAAAACAGGATTACGTTCTACTCCATCGTTATCGGCTACCTCATTTACTAATTCCGCCAGTTGAACAGAGTTCAACATATCCATCTTCTTTGTCACTTGTTGCAAAGTAAACTTTGCACCAATAGAAACTTTCGGCTTACCGCTCTTACCCTGCTTCGTAGTTACCAATACAACACCATTTGCTCCGCGTGCACCATAAATGGATGTGGCAGAAGCATCTTTCAAAATTTCAATTGACTCAATATCATTAGGATTAATATTAGTCAACGGATTCAATGCCGGATTCTGTAAAGCACCCGTACTGAATGAAGAAGCATCGCTAATCACAGGAATACCATCAATAACATAAAGCGGTTCATTGTTTCCATTGATAGAGCTAGTACCACGAATACGAATTGACGTCCCCGCACCCGGTTGTCCAGATGTATTCAATACTACCACTCCAGCCGCACGTCCTTGCAACCCCTGATCTAAAGAAGTTACCGATGTGGCTGCCAACTCGTCAGATTTAACTGTAGCAACCGCTGAAGTCAAATCACTTTTTTTCTGCACACCATATCCAACCACTACAACTTCTTCCAAGAGTTCAGCATCATCACGCAATACAATCTTAAAATCCGTTTTTGACGTATTCATTTTTATTTCCTGCGTTTCATAGCCTACAAAAGAGATTTCAATTACTGCCTTATCGGATACCGACAAAGTAAATTTACCATCCAGATCGGAAATAGTACCATTAGATGTCCCTTTCACAATGACAGAAGCTCCAATTATCGGCTCACCGCTTTCGTCACAAATTGTACCTTTTATGTCTTTCATACCATTCTGAGCCAAAACGATTCCACTCAACAGCATGAAAGAACAAACGACTATTGCTTTAATAAAATTCATGTTTTTCATATTTTTTTTATTTATAAGATCCCGGATTACAAGTATCTATGATATAATTATCAGGATTTTCTCCTCGATAAGGAATAAAATCATCAGTCTTGGATACAGGCTCATAGGTTTCCATCACAACTTCATCCGTTGAAAAATCCGGTCCCAGCCCTGCAAGATTCTGATGGCTTTCCAAAATCATTTTCCTGTCAGCCAACTGTACTACTTTATATTTTGTTATCATCGGAGAAGCAGTATTAAAAACACTATACTTCACCATGTACAGATATTCCACTTTTGCTCCAGCCTGGTCTACATCCCATGAACAACATGCATTCAGTTTCTCCAATCCTACTGCAGAGAATACAGTTCCCCAATCCCATTCTAAAGTCAAGTCCGGATTAAAGCGATAAACATCATCTTTCAGATCCGGAGTAGCCCAATCCTCTCCTTGTATAATCTGCTGAACCAATTTCCAGTCATATTTCAGCAATAAAGGAACTTCCGCCAAATCTACTGTAAGTACCAAATCCGAGGCATCTACCAATAAATTGTTAGCATTCATTCCATAGAAAGAATAAACTACTACACCTGTTTCATCCCCTGCAATGACTTCTTCTCGGAAAGTATAAGGGAATTCAATGTCTTTTACATTCAACTCTTTTTTATAGTCTACCACCTCTTTCCCCGAAATAGATTTCTTTACAACTATTTTAGAAAAACTTTCCGGATCAGATAATGATATTTGTACAGAAGCCATATCACCAATTTTCACCTTTCCTTCATAAGAACTCAATGTGAGAGCAGTTCCACTTCCACTTTCGTCATTACAAGCAATAATGACAGACAGCATTATTCCTAAAACAAAAGGAATAAACAAATTTTTCTTTAGTGTTTTCATAATTACATTATATAGTTAATTATCTATTGATTGCAATGCATATGCATAAGCCCCACGCATGATAGAGCAACTCGTTCCTTCCCGACTACATAATACGGCAATTCGTTTCGAATAATTATAAGGAACCTTAATTTCCGTACCGGGAATGTATACCTCCTTATCGCAAGGAGCAAGAAAGTCCTTCCTCTCAACC
>ERZ834694.2545-NODE-2545-length-12436-cov-2.149826_pt1 | contig 12436 bp, 5 predicted proteins | sample MGYA00519691_ERZ834694 | MGnify/ENA primary metagenome ERZ834694 (study PRJEB31850, sample SAMEA3708758) | human gut metagenome | biome: human gut; feature: human-associated habitat; material: faeces | place: China | collected 2014 ... | reverse complement strand
ATCCGTATAATGCGAATGTGACTTTTGATCCGACGAAGGTGGATCCTTTTGAAACATACGTCAACAATTGGAAAATAGGCAGTGAACAAAATGAAGGAAATTATACACAATATGATTTGATGACGAGTACGGGTAGTGTTCAGGGGGATCGTTTGAAAGGGCAGATCGCTTTTACTATGCAACATCGGATGGCTCTTGCGGTAGTGAAGATGCCTAATTTGACCTATAGCTTTACAAATGGCGGTATAGATGATTATTTGTTACCATTAACAGCCGGTTCGTTTACAGTGAACAATACTCAAGCAACTCCTTATTATCAGGAAAGTACGGATACATACCGCTTTTTGGTTAACCCGAATAAGGAATTCTCCATAAAGGGTACTTATACAGGAGTAAGTGAAATGGAATACGAAGCTAAAGGTACTTTGGAAGGAGGAACGGCGAAGATGTATACCATCGAAGATAAGAGTAAGATTAACCATACTTTGCAGGTAGGGGATTATTTTTGTGCGGACGGAAAAATAGTTTCAGTAGATGCGGAAACGGTGCCGGAGCATGTGATTGGTATTGTATGTTATGTAGGAAATTCACAACCCAGTGTAACACATACTGAACTCTATTCAGCAGAAGTTGATGCTTTGCGTCGCGATTTCCCTGCATGTACGCACGGTATAGTGCTATCTATTAAGAATTCTGTGGTAAAAGATAGTGAACAAAATGATGTTGCTTTGAAAATGTTCCATTCAAGTAAGTCCGGTTATTATTCAGACTGGTTTACTTCAGATGAGAATTGGGCAAACAAGTTTGTAGGTTGTAACACAGAGAAGGATGTTAACAAGAATGATGCTTCATTGGTTTTCCCAGCACTAATGGGATACAATAATACACAGTTACTTACTATGTGTTACGAAGGTATGGGTAGTCCTTCTACTTGCGACCATGCTTATGCGTATATCAAGGCTTATCGTGAAGCGGAAGCTATTCCGGCAAATGTGACTCCTTGGTATTTGCCCTCTATAATGTGCTGGGATACAGTCGCTAAGAATTTGAGTGTTATTAACCGTTGTCTCAAGAATGTAAATGGTGATGAGATGACCTCTGTCGAGTCAGGAACTAACAGTGGACACTATTGGAGTAGCACACAGCGTTCTCCAGCCAACCAATGGACACACGGTATGGCTGGTGGAAGATATCACATAATTTGTGAACGTGATTCGCGTGCCGGTTATTTCCGTATGATGCTTGCATTCTAAAATAATGACGGTATATAAAGTCCGTTAAAATTATACTTATATCATGAACATATACATATATGAATAAGAAAAACTTTATAAAGGGGACAACCTTACCTGTCGCTCTGTTTTTCACTATAGCAACTTTTGCACCTGCATGGGGATTGCAAACAGCTTCGGCAGCCATCGAAGTTGTACAGCAGCAAAGTACTATAAAAGGAACAGTAGTAGATAGCCAAGGCGAACCGATAATTGGAGCAAGTGTACTTGCGGAAGGAACATCTAATGGTACAATTACCGATATTGACGGTGTATTTAGAATAAATGTACGTCCCGGTGCGAAATTGAAAGTATCTTTTATAGGTTATACCGATAAAAAAGTAGTAGCGAAAAATGACATGAAAGTCATTCTGGTAGAGGATGTGACTGCTCTTGAAGAGGTGGAGATTGTAGCTTATGGCACGCAGAAGAAAGTGACTATGACAGGAGCTATCGCCAGTGTGAAGGGAGAAGAATTGACCCGTGTATCTGTAGGTTCGGTTTCCAATGTATTAGGAGGGCAGATGACAGGTTTGACTACCGTACAATATTCCGGTGAGCCGGGAGCGGATGCCGCTGAAATTTTTATTCGTGGTAAAGCTACTTGGGAAAATTCTTCACCGTTAATTCAGGTAGACGGTGTGGATCGTGAAAGTATGAGTGATATCGACCCGAATGAAATTGAATCCATTTCTATCTTGAAAGATGCTTCGGCAACAGCCGTATTTGGTATTCGTGGAGCAAATGGGGTCATTTTGATTACAACTAAACGAGGAAAGGAAGGAAAGGCGAAAATTTCGTTTACTACTTCTGCTTCTGTATTGATGCCTACAAAAATGGTAGAACAGGCAAGTTCCTATGACTATGCCCGTTTTCATAATCAAATGATGTCCGGTGATGGCAAATCTGCCTTATTTAGTGATGGCGTGATTCAAAAATTTGCAGATGGTTCCGATCCTATTCGTTTCCCAAATATACAATGGGCTGACTATATTATGAAAAGCTCTACGCTTCAGAGCCAGCATAATCTGAACATCTCGGGAGGAACAGATAAAGTACGTTATTTCATCTCTGCAGGTGCTTATACGCAAGGAGGACTTTTTAGTGAGTTTGATCTTCCTTATAATTTAAGCTATCAGTACCGTCGGTTTAACTATCGTACAAACTTGGATATGGATGTCACTAAAACGACTACTTTGTCATTCAATATTAGTGGTAATGTGAATAACTCAGACCAGCCGCGTACGAGTCAGGGATCTTCCGGATTGATTAAAAATATGTATTATGCTACTCCTTTCTCCAGTCCGGGAATCATAGACGGAAAATTAGTAAATTCGAGCGATGAGACTTATTCGGACGGGCTGAAATTACCATTTACTGGAGGTACAGGTATGGGATATTATGGAAATGGATTCAGCCAGACCAGCAACAATTCGCTGAATGTAGATGTGATTCTGGATCAAAAAATGGACTTCTTGACTAAAGGACTTTCTTTTAAAGTGAAGGGATCTTATAACAGCTCGTTTACAGTTAATAAAGTCGGTTCTGGTGGGTCTATTGCTACATACACTCCTGTATTGATGGATGACGGTAGTATTGCTTATCGTAAGTTTGGAGAGAATACGGATGTGAAGTATTCGTATACTACAGGTAAAGCGCGTAATTGGTATATGGAAGCCAGCTTTAATTATAATCGTACTTTTGGTGATCATACGGTGACAGCCTTAGTTTTGTATAATCAACAGAAAGAGTATTATCCGAAAGTATATTCGGACATTCCTCATGGATATGTCGGATTAGTCGGACGTGTCACTTATGATTGGAAGAGCCGCTATATGGCAGAGTTTAATGTGGGTTATAACGGTTCGGAAAACTTTGCGTCCGATTTGCGCTTTTCTTATTTCCCGGCTGGTTCTATAGGTTGGGTGATGAGTGAAGAGAAGTTTTTCCGTCCTTTGAAGTCGGTGGTTAGCTTTTTGAAATTACGTGCCAGTGTCGGTTTGGTAGGTAACGATAATATTGGAGGATCGCGGTTTATGTATATGGCTGATCCATATAATGTCGGTTTAGGTGACTTGGCAAATCGTGTAACGGCAAGTGGAGGAGCAACTAACGCCTGGGGATATGGATTCGGAACAGATAATGGTACTGTTAGTCTGGGTGCGCGTGAGGTAGCTAAGAATAACCCTGCTGTGACATGGGAAAAAGCTCTGAAACGGAACTATGGTGTTGATATTAACTTCCTTGATGACCGTCTGAAAACAACCTTTGAATATTATAAAGAACGTCGTAATGACATCCTTTTGCGTGACGGTACAGCTCCGGGAATGTTAGGGTTCATTACTCCCTATTCAAATTTAGGAAGTGTAGACAGTTGGGGCTGGGAACTTTCTTTAAAATGGAACGATAAGATTGGCGATAATTTCCGTTATTGGGCGGGTATTAACCTTTCTTATAATCAGAATGAGATTCTTGAAAAGAAGGAAGCACCGCAGAATAATTTATATCAATATCAGAAGGGACACCGTATCGGTTCGCGTAGTCAATATGTTTTCTGGCGCTTCTATGATGAGGATACACCTGCGCTATATGAGCAGACATTTAATCGTCCGTTCCCCACTCACGAGAGTATTCTTCAAAATGGAGATGCAGTATATGTTGACTTGAATGGTGACCGTAAGATTGATGCAAATGATGCAAGTTATGACTATGGCTTTACAGACGATCCTGAATATATGCTAGGTATTAATTTAGGATTCAGTTGGAAGAATCTGGAAATAAGTACTCAATGGACAGGGGCCTGGAATGTAAGTCGTATGATTTCGGATGTATTTCGTCAACCGTTTTATTCATCTTCCAATAGCGAGCAGGGAGGATTGTTGGCATACCATCTGGATCATACATGGACACCGGAAAATCCGTCACAATCTTCGGAGTATCCGAGAGCTACCATTGATAATGCAAAGAATAATTATGCTACTTCCACTTTATATGAGAAAGATGCCAAATACTTGCGTTTGAAAACTCTTCAGGTGGCATACAATTTTCACTTCCCATTAATGAAGAAACTTGGACTGAATACATGTCAGTTGGCTTTTGCAGGATATAATTTGTGGACGATTACACCTTATTTGTGGGGTGATCCGGAGGCAAGAGCTACTAATGCACCTTCTTATCCATTGTCCAAGACTTATACGTTGAGCTTGAAATTAGGATTCTAAAATAGATAAAGGAAAGATACAATGAAATTACAAAATAAATGGTTCATCGGTGCAATGTTGGGAGCGGCGGTTTGTTTGGTTTCCACTTCATGTGTGGACGAAATTAAATTCGGAAACTCTTTTTTGGATAAGGCACCGGGCGGAAATGCTACTATTGACACAGTGTTCAATAGTGCGGAATATACGCGCCAATTTTTGAATACCTGTTACAGTAGACAGTATTACGGATTACCTTATAATACGGACAGTAACGGTAATATTCCTGATTCTTCCAGTCCTTATTTAGGAAAGAAGGATGCGCTAACAGACTGCTGGTCACTTTATTTTAGTGATGCGACTGTATATCAGCAGTATTATTTGGGTTCTCTCAATGCCAACTATGGCACGCGTGGTAATATTTTCCCATATACACGGGAAATGGTATGGGAAGTAGTGCGTTGGTGCTGGTTGCTAATGGAAAATATAGATAGAGTGCCGGGTATGGATAATGCTGAAAAAACTCAGTTGGTGGCAGAAGCTAAATGCCTGATTGCGGCACGCTATTTTGATATGTTCCGTCATTATGGAGGTCTTCCATTGTTATATGCTTCATTCACCGGTACGGAGTCAGGTTATGAAATACCCCGTGCTACGGTAGAGGAGACTGTTAACTACATGATAAAGATGTTGGATGATGCTATCAATTCCGGCGGATTGGTGTGGGCTTATGCTGATGCCGATCTTGCTAGCAAGGCCGGACACTGGACAAAGGCCGGTGCGATGGCATTGAAATGCAAAATCTGGCAATTTGCCGCTTCTCCGTTGTTTAATGATGTCAACGGATATGCAGGAGGAAACTCAGAGGCTGAACAGCAGCATCTGGTATGGTACGGTGGCTACCATGCGGAACTTTGGGATAACTGTCTGAAGGCTTGTGAAGCATTCTTTAAAGAGCTGGAGAGTCAAGGCGGCTATAGTCTGAATAAGGCTTCGGAAGAAACACCGGAACAGTATCGGCAGGCATATCGTATGGGATATATTCGTCAGAACAGCAAGGAGGTCTTGCATTCTGTCCGCACGAATATGTCGGACGCTTTCAACTCAAGTTCTTATATGTGGCATTCCTGGGCTGTTCCGTCACTTTGTCGTACCGAATATCCGCCTACACAGGAATATGTGGAGATGTTCCCATGGGCCGACGGTACTCCGTTTGACTGGAAAAAGACGGAAACAGAAGGTAAGTTGGATGCAATGTTCCTGACCGGAACATTCAAAAATGGAGAACAACTATTGTCGGAAATCGTATTAACCCGTGATCCTCGTCTGTATGAGCATTGCATGGTAAACGGATTGCCGAAGATGTGATCCAGATGTAAGTGAGTATTCAGCAGATGTTTCACTGTTGGAGTGCCGGAACGATGTCCGGTTTACCTTATGAATTGTGGGTAGGAGGATACGATGAAGGACAAAATGCTGCACTTGAATCAGGTAACTATGCGACTGGTTATAAAAATATGAAATATTATTTGGGAACAGAGTACCAACGTCAGTATACGCATTGGGTATATCTTCGTTTATCTGACATTTATTTAACTTATGCAGAGGCCTTGCTTCAAGCCAAGAATGATCACCGGGGTGCTATTGACCAAATGAATATAGTACGTGCCCGCGTAGGATTGAAGAAAGATTTGGCGGAGTGTGTTACAGATAAGAATTTACTTTCTGACAAAGCAGCCTTATTGGAAGAATTGCTGTGCGAGCGTGTTCGGGAATTGGGGCTTGAAGATAGCCGTTACTTTGATCTTGTCCGTTACAAGCGTGCCGATCGTTTCGAGAAACGTCTGCATGGATTACTTGCCTATCGTTTGGATGATACCGGTAATCGCATGACAGGTAATACAAAATGGAATGAAGGAGATAAGAACAAAGGAGCATTGCAACCTACTCGATTTGAATATGAAAGGTTTGAATTATCTAAACCGGTTCGTCGTTGGTGGACATACGGATTTGATCCCAAATGGTATCTTTCTCCATTCCCGCAAACGGAAATTAACAAAGGATATGGATTGATTCAGAATCCGGGTTGGTAATGTGAGACAACGAAACAGATTAAAACAATACTTGAATATTGATTTATATGAGAAAAAATAAGATTCTGATACTGGCTTTACTAGTTTGTTTGAGCATTCCGGTCAGAGCACAGAATACAGACAACAACATTATAGGTATTGTTGTTGATAAATCGGGAAACCCAGTCTATGGAGCGTCCGTTAATGTGGAAGGTGGCGCAGTGGAGACCCGGGTTGAAACTGATAAAGATGGTAAATTTGAGATTGCGGTCGAGAAGGGACAACGCTTGAGTGTCTTTTCTGTCGACAAAGGCTCTACCACAGTTGTGGCAAAGACTGATGGTCCGATGACTATTGTGATGGGATATGCAGCGCAGACTATTGATGTGGGAGCTAACCGGACATTCAATCGTCATGAATCAACAGCAGCTGTTTCTACCACCTATAACGAAGAGTTTAATAAGCGGTCTTCCCGGAATATATCCAATTCTTTATATGGATATGGATTGGGCCTTACTACTTTGCAGAATGCGGCCAGTACCGGGTTAATGGCAGATCCTACCTTTTATGTACGTGGTTTGCAGAGCTTGTCAAGTAGTACACCGCTTGTGCTGGTTGACGGTTTGGAACGAGACATGAGCTTGGTGAGTCCGGAAGAAGTAGAATCCGTTTCCATCCTGAAAGATGCCGCGGCTGTGGCATTGTACGGATACAAAGGGGTGAACGGTGCGATCTTGATTACGACAAAGCGTGGTAAGTACAAAACAAAAGAGATAACTTTTACGTATGATCATATCATTAACACTCAGTCTCGACGTCCGGAATTTGTAGATGCAGCTACGTATGCTTCTGCAGTGAATGAAGCGCGTGGATATGAAGGTTTGGGAGCTCGGTATACTCTGGAAGAAGTCGATGCTTTCCGTAATGGAGTAGGTAGTGGAGGGGCTTCCCGTATGTACCCTTATCTCTATCCTAATGTGAACTGGATTGATGAAACCTTTAAAGACAGAGGAGTTTCTAATAAATATACGATCGAATTCCGTGGGGGAGGAGCAAAGTTCCGCTACTATACTATGGCGAATTTATTAACAGACAAAGGGTTTATCAAAACCCCGAATGCAAATGACGGATATTCTACACAGAATATGTATTCACGTGCTAATTTGCGTACAAATCTGGATATTGATTTAACCGCCACTACCAAATTGAAGTTGAATCTTCTCGGTACCTTGTCCGAATCTCGGATTCCGGGGGCTTCGGTTAACCTATGGGATATGATTTATTCGATTCCTTCTGCAGCTTTTCCGGTTCGTACGGAAGATGACAGTTGGGGAGGAAGTACTACTTGGGCGGGAACATCGAATCCTGTCGCACAATCGCAGGGAGCTGCTTATTCTAAAGGACACTCTCGCAGTTTGTTTGCCGACCTTACCTTGTCACAAGATTTATCTGGTTTGCTGAAAGGATTGGGAGCAAACTTTCGTTTAGCTTATGACAACTATTCCAATATTCTGGAAGACCATAGCAAGACTTATACGTATGCCGGTTATGCAACAAGCTGGACAACTAACGGTCCGTTTTATACTGCCATTTCAGGTGGCGAATCCAGTGAAATGGGTTCGGGTGCAGGTATTGACAACTGGGCGCGCCAATTTAACTTTGCAGGTAGTGTCGATTACAATCGCTCGTTTCGGAAGTGGGATGTGTATTCTCAATTCAAATGGGATTATGAGTATCGTGATTCATACGGATTGAACACTACTATTTATCGGCAAAATGTATCCTGGTATAATCATGTAGGCTTCTCTAATCGCTATTATTTGGATCTGGCATTGGTTGGCTCGGCCTCCAGTTTATTGGCACCGGGGCATAAATGGGCTTTCTCGCCTACCATTTCTGCTGCTTGGGTGCTTTCGGAAGAAAAATGGTTGAAAGATGTGTCTTGGGTGAACTTCCTGAAATTGCGCGCTTCGTTTGGAGTGATCAATGTTGATTATCTGCCTAAAGACGGAAGTACTACCGTATATGACTATTGGGACCAGATTTATACGACTACTGGTACACAGTATAAGTTTAACAGTAGTTACGACTCTGAATTCGGAAGTACTATTATCGGGCGCCTGGCAACAGCTAATTCGACACATGAGAAAGCGTATAAATACAATGTTGGTGTTGATGCCGTGTTGTTCAATGGACTGGACGTGACGGCAGAAGGCTATTACCAACGGAGAAAAGATATTTGGGTCTCTTCCGAAGGAAAATATACCGATGTGTTGGGCGTAGATGCTCCGTTCGAGAATGCCGGAATCGTTGATAGCTATGGCGTGGAACTAGGACTTAACTATACGAAACGGTTAGGAGATGTAGTGTTCAACCTTGGCGGTAATTTTGCTTGGAATAAGAATGAAATTAAGGAACAACTGGAAGAACCGCGTTTGTATAAGAATCTTGTGCAAACAGGAAATCGGTTGGGACAAGTATATGGAATGGTAGCTGAAGGTTTCTTCAAAGATAAAGAAGATATAGCAAACAGCCTTCCGCAAAACTTTAGTACGGTAGTGCCGGGAGACATAAAATATAAAGATGTGAATGGAGACGGAATCATTGATGCCAATGATAAAACAGCTATCGGTTATAGTACGACGGCTCCGGAAATTTATTATTCTTTCCATTTGGGAGCCGAATGGAAAGGGATTGGAGTAGATGTAATGTTCCAAGGAACAGGTAACTATTCTGCTGTCTTGAATACGAAGAGTATGTTTTGGCCGTTGATAAATAATACGACACTTTCTACTCATTATTATGAGAATCGTTGGACACCGGAAAATCAAAATGCTAAATATCCTCGTTTGAGTTCACAGAGTAATGCCAATAACTATCAGGCTAATACGGTTTGGTTGGCAGACCGGTCATTCTTGAAATTACGTAATGCGGAGGTGTATTACAGATTCCCGAAAGAATGGATGAAGAAGACTAAGATATTGGGGAGTGCCAAGTTATATGTCAGAGGAACAGACTTGTTCTGTTCTGATCATATTGATGTGGCAGATCCGGAATGTTATGGTGTAGCGACTCCGCTGAATAAGAGTGTAGTAGTCGGTGTTACGATTGGTTTTTAATCATAAAAACAAAGCGAAAGAATGAAACTGAAAAACATTATCTACGGAATGATGTGTGTAGCCGCACTCGGTTCCTGCTCAGATAAGATGGAATATCATGAGTACAATAACTATGATGAGGATTTTGTGAAGCTCAACTTCGGTAATGTGGGAGGGCTGATAACAAATATCTATTTGTCCATGGATGTGGACTTTGGAAACTATAGCGGGGCAATTCTTGGTTCTGCTACCGATGAGTCCGAATATGCTTATTCGGGAAATCAGATTGAAGACTTTTACAATGGTTCTTGGAGTCCGTCGAATGCTAAAAGTAGTATGTGGACATCTTGTTATGAAGGGATAGCCAATTGTAATTTGTATCTGGAGAAGTTTACCGGACTGACATTTCCCGAGTTGGCTTTGAACAGTGATTATGCACAACAGATGTTCCGCTATACCAATTACCAGTATGAGGTACGTTTCCTTCGTGCATATTTCTACTTTAACTTGGTACGGCAATATGGAGATGTGCCGTTTAGCGACCATATATTAACAGCTGAAGAATCGAATACGTTATCGCGCAGACCGGCACAGGAGATTTTTGATTATATCATAGCCGAATGTGATGATATAAAGGATAAGATTATTGTCGATTACAGTAAACTGGGAGATATGGCATTGCCTAGTAGTCCGGCGGAAACAGGACGTGCCAACCGTAAAACGGTATTGGCCTTGAAAGCTCGTGCAGCATTGTATGCGGCAAGTCCTTTATTTAATCCGACTGATAATAAAGAACTGTGGCATCGTGCAGCTAAAGCCAATAAGGAAATTTTAGATGACAGTAATGGATTTGCTGAAAAGGCAAAACTATTAGTGGACGATTATTCATCACTATGGAGTAAGGACAGTTACAATGATGCTACTAGTGAATTGATTTTTCTCCGTCGTGCCACTACTACCACTAATTCTTTTGAGGGATATAACTTCCCGGTAGGGTTGGAAAATTGTAAAGGTGGAAACTGTCCCACACAGACACTGGTAGATGCGTATGAGATGAAGGATTCAGGGCTGCGTCCGGACGAGTTGGATAACTATGATCCCACTAATCCTTATTATACCAACCGCGACCCTCGTTTCTATCTGACCATTGCCAAGAATGGAGACGAAAAGTGGCCTAACTGGAATACTGTTCCTCTGCAAACCTATCAGGGTGGACTAAATGCGGAGCCTTTGAGTGGCGGAACTCCGACTGGCTATTATCTGAAGAAGTATTGTCAGACGGCAGTAGACTTACGTGCCGGTACAGCTTCAAAGACCTATCATTCATGGATTACGTTCCGTTTTGGAGAGTTCTATTTGAATTATGCAGAGGCTGTATATAAGTATCTGGGTAGTCCGTATGCAACGGATAATGAATTTACAACTTCGGCTGTGGATGCTATCAAAGTAGTTCGTACGCGTGCCGAGATGCCCGGATTCCCTCAAGGGATGACCAATGATGCTTTCTGGAAGAAATATCAGAATGAACGTATGGTAGAATTGGCCTTTGAAGGACATCGTTTTTGGGATGTACGCCGTTGGAAGGAGGGTGATAAACATTTCAAGAACATTGTTGAAATGAAGATTACGAAGAATGGGGATGATACTTATACGTATGAACGTAAGGTAAAAGAAAGAAGTTGGGATGATAAGATGTATTTCTTCCCGATTCCGCAGAGTGAAAAATCGAAGAATCCTAATTTGGAGCAGAATCCGGGGTGGTAACCCACAACCGGAATGCTGATGAATAGTGATAGGATATTCTTGCATAGAACGGATGTTTATAGAATAAAAAAACGAAAGAAATGAAGAAACATTATATAATACTGGGGCTGTTTTGTCTGCTGGCCATAGTTGCCTGCTCGGATAATGACCCCGTCGTTGAAGTGAACAATGGCAATCAGACGGAAGAGGAGTTGCCGCCTCTGCCTACTGAAGTTATAACGGGTAGCCGTGCAATGTGGGTTAGTTACGACCCGGCACCAAATGTTGACGCCAATAACTCATCCGGCATATCATCCGCATTGATTAGCTGGAGATTACTGAAGACCGATCCGTCTAATGTTGCTTTTGATATTTATAAATCAGTAGACGGTGAGACGGAAGTGAAATTGAATGAAGAACCTATTTCAAATACGACTTCCTGGGTGGATGCAGATATTGATGTATCAAAAACGAATGTATATCGGGTAACTCTTGCTAATCAGGCTGAAACGCTTTGCGATTATACATTTACTTCTGAAATGGCAGAAAAGTTTTATCATGAAATTAGATTAAACATGAATGTACCCGATGCATCGATTACATATTCTCCTGATGATATTCAGCTAGGTGACTTGGACGGTGACGGTGAATTAGAGATTGTGGTGAAGAGAGAACCATACGACGGAGCGAATATGGGAGTTTGGTTTAATGGTACTACTCTGTTGGAAGCATATAAAATGGACGGGACTTTCTTGTGGAGGATTGATTTGGGAATTAACATCCGTTCCGGATCACATTATACTTCTTATATCTTGTATGATTTTGATGGTGACGGTTTGTGTGAAATTGCTTTCCGTACTTCCGAAGGTACAAAGTTTGCCGATGGCAAGATTATCACTGACGCAAATGGGAAAGTGAATGATTATCGTAATCGTCAAACAGATGGTAAAGGTTGGTACTCCGGAGCGGCTATTGCGAGAGATCTGAATGACCCGTCTACAGCTACTACTTGCGGTTTGATAATGGAGGGTCCCGAATATATCTCTATTTGCAGG
>ERZ834694.2544-NODE-2544-length-12436-cov-2.980050_pt1 | contig 12436 bp, 12 predicted proteins | sample MGYA00519691_ERZ834694 | MGnify/ENA primary metagenome ERZ834694 (study PRJEB31850, sample SAMEA3708758) | human gut metagenome | biome: human gut; feature: human-associated habitat; material: faeces | place: China | collected 2014 ... | reverse complement strand
TGCTCCGGGCAGGGGCCGTACTGGTCCAGCAGTTCATAGTGCAGCTTCGTACCGTATCCCTTATGCTTAGCGAACTGGTACTGGGGATATTTTGCGTCCAGCTCTCCCGACACATACCGGTCCCGGCTGACCTTTGCCAGAATGGACGCCGCCGCGATGGAGGCACTTTTGCCGTCCCCGCCTACGATGAGCTGATGGGGCGTCTCGATGGCGTACCGGCTGCCGTGGTCCCGGTTGCCGTCGATGAAAGCCGTATCCGGTCGGACGGACAGGCCCTCAATGGCCCGCTGCATGGCCAGCATCCGGGCGTTGAGAATGTCCATCTCGTCGATCTCCCACGCCTCCACGCGGGTCACGCTCCAGGAAACCGCCTGAGTGGTGATGACTTCGTACAGGGCTTCCCGCTTTTTCTCCGTCAGCTTTTTGGAGTCATTCAGGCCGGGGATGTCCAATTCTCTCGGTAGGATCACCGCCGCCGCGTACACCGGCCCCATCAGGGGACCGGCCCCGGCCTCGTCCACGCCGCAGACGGTCTCCGCACCGCTGTTCCACGCCTGACGCTCATAGTCCCAAAGTTCCATGTGATTCACCATCATTTTCCGGCGTCCGATCCGTTATGGCAGTTCCAGTGTAAAGCGGCCCAGCTTGCCGGAGCGGAACTCGTCCAGCAGGATCTTTGCCATGCGCTCCGTGTCCACCTCGCCGCCGGAGATCAGAAAGCCCCGCTTCTTCCCTGCCGCTTCCAGCAGGCGGTAGCCGTAGGCTATGTCATTTTCCTCCGCCTCCCGTTCCGGCAGAGCAGACAGCTTATAGGCTGCTTTCAGGGCGTCGGGATAGTGCTCGCCCAGATACGCCATCAGGTGACAGCCCAGTGTCTCCACGTCTAAAATATCGTCCTTCACGGCGCCAGTGTAGGCCAGATTCATGCCCACGCTCTGATCGTCAAACTTCGGCCAGAGGATGCCCGGTGTATCCAGCAATTCTAAATTCCGGTCGATAGGCACCCACTGCTTGGAGCGGGTAACGCCGGGACGGTCCTCCGTCTTGGCGGTCTTTCGCCCCGCTACTTTATTGATGAAGGTGGACTTGCCCACATTGGGAATACCCAGGATCATGACCCGCACTACCCGGCCGGTCATCCCCTTTTCCGCGTAGGCGCGGAGCTTGTCCGCCAGCAGTTCCCGGACGGCCCCGGCGAACTTCGCCGTGCCCACGCCGCTTTTGGCGTCGGATTCCAACACGGCGTAGCCCTTGGCCCGGAAATGCTCCGCCCAGCGCTTCGTTCCCTCCGGGTCCGCCTGATCCACGCGGTTCAGCACCACCATGCGGGGCTTCCCCGCCGTCAGCTCGTCCACATCCGGGTTCCGGCTGGAAACCGGAATGCGGGCGTCTAAGATCTCGCACACCGCGTCCACATTCTTGATCTGCTCGGCGATCATCCGCCGGGTCTTGGTCATGTGGCCGGGATACCATTGAATATTCATGACCAAATCACTCCGATCCGTTTAAAGTCCCGCTTCTCCGTCTCATAGTCCGGACCGGGGAAAATCAAAAAGGCCGCCTTGCCGATGACATAGCGGGTATCCACCGTTCCCAGCCGGTAATCCCGGCTGTCGCTGGAGCCGTTGCGGTTATCACCCATAACAAAAACAGAGCCCTCCGGCACTGTCAGAGGGAATTCCGTTCACTCAGCAGTATAGGTCGGCTCCCGGATGTAATCCTCCTCCAGTGCCTCACCGTCCACATAGACGATGCCCTCGGCAAAGTCGATGTCCACCGTCTGACCTTCCACGGCGATCACCCGCTTGACGATGGGGTCATCGTCAAACACGCCGTTTTTCCGCAGGATCACAATATCGCCGTATTGGTAGTCATGGTACAGCATGGAGTTGACCACCAGCAGACGATCCCCGTGCTGCAACGTATTGAGCATGGAGTGGCCGTCCACTCCCATCATGCGGATCACAAAGGTGAAAATCGCCACCACCACCAAAACGGAGCCTACCAGCGACTGCACCCATTCATACAGGTCCCGGCCCTTCGCCGTCTGCTTTTCCTGTTCCTGCATCAAACTCTTCCTTTCAGGCCATAAGGCCAATTACGCATTATTGGAATAGTATATCAAAAAAAGCCCGGCGTCACAAGGTCTGCGTCAGATTTTTATAACAAAAAAAGAGAGGCTTTCGCCTCTCTTTTTCTGCTCAACTGAAAGCTGATTACAGCTTCTCCTTAACCTTGGCGCCCTTGCCCACGCGGCCACGCAGATAGTACAGCTTGGCGCGACGGACCTTACCGTTGCGGACGACCTCAAAGTGGTCGATGGAAGGAGAATGGACGGGGAACACCTTCTCAACGCCGATGCCGTAAGAAACACGGCGAACGGTGACGGTTTCCTCAATGCCGCCATGCTTCTTGGCAATGACGGTGCCCTCAAACACCTGGATACGCTCGCGAGAGCCTTCCTTAACCTTCACGTGTACGCGAACAGTGTCGCCCACCTGAACGTTGGCGGTTTCCTTCTGCAGGGCTTCTTTGTTCAGTTCCTTGATGAGATCCATGGATTTTTTCCTCCTGTTAATAGGCGTTCATGCCGCTTTTTATGCGCATTGGCACACTTTTAGTCGGCGCACGACAGAGGACCGCCCTTTGTAAGCCATGATAGAATACCATAGAATCTGTCAAATTGCAAGGATTATTTTAGAGTTCTTCCGAAATTTCTTCCGATTTCGTCTCACCGGCAAACCAATCCGGGTGGTTGTACAGCTCCGGGAAGGAGTGGAACACGCCACGGTGCTTAAAACCGGGGAAGGTGTCCAGCTGCAAGCCGTTGATCCCCTGAAAAATACTCTTTTCGATGTTGGGATTCGTCTTTTTCAGCTCCCGCAGCAGGAATTTGATCTCCTGCCGCTTGCTGCGGCCCACGCCGTCCCCCGCCGCCTCCCGTTCCTCCGTGAACCGGCAGGCGCACTGGAGAAATTGCAGGTGGTTGTAGTTCTTCCATGCGATGATGGCGTCCTCGTGGACGCAGTACAGGGGCCGGATCAGCTCCATGCCGGGAAAATTCTTGCTGCGGAGCTTGGGGGGCATGGTCTGGAGCTGGGCACCGTAAAACAGGCCCAGCAGCGTGGTCTCCAGCACGTCGGAGAGATGGTGCCCCAGGGCGATCTTGTGGATGTCCCGCTCCAGCATGGCGTTGTGCAGCGCACCCCGCCGCATCTTGGCGCACATGGAGCAGGGATTCTTCTCCCGGCGCACATCAAAAATGATGTGGTGGATCTCACTCTCCAGCAGAGTAAAGGGGACATCCAGGTCCCGGCACAGCCGGGCCACCGGCGCAAAGTCCATCCCCGGCCGTCCATCGGCGTGTCCCATGTCCAGGGTGAATGCCTCCACCTGGAAGGGAATGGGATAAAATTCCCGCAGCTTGGCCAGGGCCATCAGCAGCATCAGCGAGTCCTTGCCGCCGGAGACGCCCACGGCGATGCGGTCGTTGGGTGCGATCATCTCATAGTCCTCCACACAGCGGCGGACCAGGGAAAGAATACGGTTCATTTTACGTCCTCCCAAGGGAAAAAGCTCCGGTTTCCGGAACATTTTCAGCGATTAAAATTAAAAATTGAAATCGAGAAAATAAGAGATATGGTGTGATAACAAGAGAAAACAAGAGATTTTGGCGTGTGAATCAAAAAACAAGAAAAAACAGGTTGACACTGCGCCGCCCAACTACTATAATACAAAATGTTCCGCTTGTACAGTGGAGCAGCTGATTTTGTTGTAAATCAACTTTTTGATAAGTAAAGTAGAGGAAAATGGAGGTTTTACCTATGTCCACTTTTATGGCCAACAAGGGTAACATCGAGCGTAAGTGGTATGTCCTGGACGCTGCGAACAAGCCCCTGGGCAAGACCGCTGCCACCGCCGCTACCCTGCTGCGCGGCAAGCATAAGCCCGAGTTCACCCCCCACGCTGACTGCGGCGACTGCGTGATCATCATCAACGCTGAGAAGGCCATTCTGACCGGCAAGAAGCTGGATCAGAAGTACTATCGCCACCACTCCGGCTGGGTCGGCGGCCTGAAGGAAGTCAAGTACCGCACCCTGATGAGCGAGCGCCCCGAGCTGGCCATGAAGCTGGCTGTCCGCGGTATGCTGCCCAAGAACATCATCAGCAAGGATTCTCTGACCCGCCTGAAGATTTATCGCGGCGGTGAGCACGAGCACGCCGCCCAGAAGCCCGAGATCTGGGCTGCCGAGTAAGCAGGAGGTAGACGATCATGTATAAGAGCAAGAAGCCTTATTTTTACGGTACCGGCCGTCGGAAGTCCTCCGTGGCCCGTGTGCATCTGTTCCCCAACGGCACCGGCTCCATCACCATCAACGGCCGTGATATCGACGATTACTTCGGTCTGGAGACCCTGAAGATGGTGGTTCGCCAGCCCCTGAACACCACCGGCACTCTGGGCAAGGTGGATATCGTGGCTACCGTCGAGGGCGGCGGTGTGTCCGGTCAGGCCGGTGCTCTGCGCCATGGCATCAGCCGTGCACTGCTGCTGGTAAATCCCGAGTACCGTGCCGCCCTGAAGAAGGCAGGCTTCCTGACCCGTGATCCTCGTATGAAGGAGCGTAAGAAGTACGGTCTCAAAGCCGCTCGTCGCGCACCTCAGTTCAGCAAGCGCTGAGCTTACGAAGAGACTGCTTCCAAAGCCTTGGAGCGCCAAGGCTGCATAGGACAGGCAGCAAGCCTGCCTCCCATTGGAACAAAAAACGGCGTGACCGCATGGTCACGCCGTTTTTCTGTGTTCTGCTTTACGCCGCCGGGACGGCCTTGGCCACACTGTAAGCCTGCAGGATGCTGCCCTCGCCCTCGGCATACTTCACCGTCACCGTGTCGCCCACGTTGAGGATCACGGCCTCCGGAGCCTCGGCGGCGGAGATGGTGTAGTACACCGTGCCGTCGGAGAGCTGGAGGTAGTACCAGGTGTTGCCGTCCATAACGGCGCTGCGGAGGTCGGCGATGACGCCGGTGACCTCCCCCTGATCGGAAGCGGAGGGCTCCGTATCCGCCGGGTCAATGAGGTTATACCGGGCCAGCATCTGGCGATAGTTGCTCTCGCATTCCGCCACGCTGCCGCCGGTGGCCACGATCTGGTACTGGCTGACGTTGACCATGGCGTACATCTTCACCAGACCGGCGGCGTCCTTCAGCGCCATGAAGTAGCTGGGCTGATCTGCGATGTTCAGCAGCAGAGGGAAGGTGGCGGTGTAGTTCATCTGCTGCACCTGCCCCCGTGCCGAATCCATGGCGGAGTACTCCTCGGCGCCGGCCACGGAGTAAAAACGTGTCTCCTTGGTGCGCTGGTTGGAGAGGATGAAGCCGATGTTGGACTGATCCGACACCACCGACGTGATGCCGGTGTACATATACACGTCGTCTCCGATGGCGATGTAGTTATAGCCATCGGTGGTGACGGTGACATCCCGCTGGCCGAACAGGGAGTTGATGAAGCCGTGGATATAGGTGCCGTGGTAGTCGTACTGCTGGACGATGAGATCCGCCGTGTAGACGTGATCCACCCAGTCCGGCACATCCTTGGCGTCATAGTACTGATGCTCACCGGTGACGGCGTTCACCAGCACGGCCCCGTTGATGTCCGTGCCGCCAAAGAGCCCGATGGTCTTTCGGATCCGGGGGCAGACCCAATAGGGATTGCCGCCCTCGTCGATCTCGAAGGCCGGCTTGTCAAAGATATAGGTGGGGTAGTGGAACTGCAGATAGCGATAGAGGTTGCGGCCGAAGTGCTCAGCGGTGGTGTAGCGGATGCCCTGCTCCAGACGCACCACCTCCACATTCTGGGTCACCATGTCGATGATGAGATAGGCGGGCAGACCCTCAGAGCGGTTGTTGAACCACTTGATCCAGTCCCCGTACCGCAGGGGCGTCACCCGCACCGGGCGGCCCTTGTAGTTGATTTGCGTGTACTCCTCCGCCACCTCGAACTGGGACACCATGTCCGACAGCTCACCCAGCTTGCGGTTGCCCAGCTTCTCGGCGGAGTCCTTGTCCAGCATGGGGATCTGGTCATAGCTGATCTCCTCCACCTCGGCGGCGAAGTCGCCGGTCTCCACCGTCAGCAGATCCCGGTAGGCCCCGGACCGGATCACCTGCCAGCCCACGATACCACCCACGATGGCCACGGCCACCAGCGCCACGGCGATTATCATGGGGATGCGGCACTGCTTCTTCACGAAGCCAAAGTAGCCCTTGGCCCCGCTGCCCTGAAACCCGGAGGTCAGCACGGCGCAGCCGCAGTACACAGCGCAGCACAGCAGCATGAAGAAATAGAACTCCTCCGCCTGCAAATTGATGGGCGGCAGCACCACATAGAAGTACACCGCCGCAAAGATCAGCGTCACCGCCAGATTGATGAGGGTGCGGCTCAGGGGCGTGCCGATGGCCTTGTGCTCCTTTTTGGGCCGTGGAGGCCGCTTCCCGAAGGGACTCTGCCTGCCGCCGAAGCCCTGAAAATTGGGGTCGTTCCAGTTGGTGTTCATAAATGCTCCTTTCGGGAAACAGGCTGCGGCCGGTCTCCTCTGTCATATTCTGCAACTACTTGTAATATTATAAGAAAAATATACGAATTGTATTCATCAAACCACCTGAAACAGATAGAATTTCAGGTAATTGGTCTCCTCCACGCCCCACAGAATGGGGTGGTCGCAGCACTGCTGCCGGGCCTCGATCTGCCGCAGCTGCACCCCGGCGTCCTTGGCTGCCGAGCGCAGCATCTTCAAAAACAGCTCCTCCGTGGCGAAGTGGCTGCAAGAGCAGGTGGCCAGATAGCCGCCCCGTGGCAGGAGCCGCATGGCCCGGTAGTTGATCTCCTTATAGCCGGTCATGGCCCGCTGGGTGGTCTTGCGGCTCTTGGTGAAGGCCGGGGGATCCAGAATGATGAAGTCGTACCGCTTGGGCTGCTGCTCCAGTTGGGGAAGCAGGTCGAACACGTTGGCCGCCACGCACTCCATCACGTCGGAAAGCCCGTTGCGCCGGGCGTTCTCTCTGGCGCACTCCACGGCGAACTCTGATACGTCCACCGCCGTGACGTGCTTGGCTCCGCCCCGTGCAGCGTTCAGGGCAAAAGAGCCGGTGTGGGTGAAGCAGTCCAGCACCGTCCGGCCACGGGCCAGCTTGGCCACCGCCTGCCGGTTGTACTTCTGATCCAGAAAAAAGCCGGTTTTTTGCCCGTTTTGGAAGTCTACGGTGTAGCGGATGCCATTTTCAACAATATCCACCGCTGTAAAGTCCGGAGCCTTTTCACCGCCCACGGGATGCCAGCCTTTGCCCTGCTCCATGCCCTCCAGTCCCCGGATGGCCACGTCGTTGCGCTCATATACACCCACCACGTCCTGTCCGTCGGAGCGCAGCACCTCCAGCAGCAGGGAGAACAGCTCCTCCTTGATGAGCTCCATGCCCAGACACAGCACCTGCGCCACCAGCACACTCTCGAACCGGTCCACCGTCAGACCGGGGAAGCCGTCGGCCTCTCCGAAGATCACCCGGCAGCAGCGGCTGTCCTCCGGCCCCATGACGGTCTTGCGATAGTCCCATGCGTACTGGATGCGCCGCCGCCAGAAGGCCCGGTCGAACCGGTCGTTGGGGTTCCGGGACAGCACCCGTACCCGGATGCGGGAGCGGCTGTTGAAAAAGCCGCAGCCCAGCCAACTGCCCCGGCGGCTGATGACGTCCACCAGCTGTCCGTCGGACACGGGGCCGCTGAGTCCCGTGACCTCCCCCTCGTAGACCCACGGGTGTCCGCCCACCAGAGCGGCCTCCCCCTTGGGGGTGATGGTGATCTGCGGATAGGGACGCTGGGCTTTCATAGCGGCCACCTGCTTTCTGTCAAGGTTTCTTCATTATATCACAGCTTTCCGCCTCCGTAAACACCGCCGTCCACGGAAAAATCCGCCGGACCCCATTTCCCGACAGCTTTTCCCGCCGCCGGTGACTACAATAGGGGAAAAAGGAGGGCTTGTCCATGAAGTTTCACCTCCCGCCGCCCGGCAGACGGCTCCGCCGTATCCTAACGCTGCTGGGGCAGGCGGCGCTCTGCTGCGTCCTCACCGCTGCCCGGCTGGGAGGACTGTACGCCCCCTTCAGTCTGGCGGCGGCCGCCGCCGCAGGGCCGGGCCTGCCGGGCCTGCTTTCCCTGTTGGGTGTTACCGGCGGAGCGCTGCTGTTTCTGGATTTTCAACCGGGGCTGCGCCATGCCGCCGCTGCCGTGCTGCTCTTTGCCGCCCAGACGGCCTTCTGTGATACGAAGCTCTATCGCCGCCCCGCCTTCCGGCCCCTGACGGCGGCCCTCTCCCAGCTGCTGATCCAGTCGGTGTACCTGCTGTACCGCCCTCTGAGCCAGTGGGTGCTGTGCCTGACAGCCTCGGCGCTGCTGGCAGCTGCCACGGCCTTGCTGACCGCCCACGGCACGTCCCCCCGGCAAAAGGGACTGCTATACGCCGCCGCCCTGTCGCTGGCACTGGTGCCGGTGACGGTGGAGGGCCTGTTCTCCGTAGGGAAGGCGCTGCTGATGGCGGAGCTGCTGCTCCTCTCCCGCCGTCTGCCGCCCCTGACGGCGGGATTGGCGGGGGCCTGTGCGGGCCTTGCGGCGGATCTGGTGCCGGAGACACCGGCGCTGCTGCTGACGGTGGCCTATGGCTGCGGCGGAGCGCTGGCCGCCTTCTATGGCCGTCTGCCCCGCATCCTCCCGGCGGCGGCCTTTTCTCTGCCCACCATCGCCTTTGCAGTGCTGCTGGATGTCGGTCCTCCCCGACAGCTGCTGCTGTCATGTCTGGCGGGCGGTGCGGCCTATCTGCTGCTGCCCCGGCGCTGGCTGCCTCCCTGCGCAGAGCGTGCCGCCCGGGCGGATACCCCCGGAGAGACGGCAAGGCCCCGCCGGCTGGAGCAGTCCGCAGCGGCTCTGCGCTCCCTGTACGACAGCTTCTTCCGGGACACGGCCCCGGCCCCGCCGGAGAATCCCTCAGTGATCTTCGACCGGGCGGCGGAGCAGGTGTGCCGCTCCTGCGTCCTGTGCGCCATCTGTTGGCAGCAGAACTATAACGCCACCTACAACGCCTTCAATGATGCCTGTCCGGCGCTGCTGCGCCGTGGCACGGCCCAGTCGGAGGATTTTCCCCTATACTTCACCGCCCGGTGTGTCCATCTGCGGGAGTTTATCGCCGCCGTCAACGAGGAGCTGCGGCTTTTCCTCCTGCGCCGCCAATATCATCGCCAGCTGAGCTGCTCCCGCCGTCAGGCTCAGGAGCAGTACGCCCAGATGGGGGATCTGCTGGCGGCAGCAGCCCACGCCCCGATGGAGGAGTCCCCCGTCCCCATGGGCTATCGGGTGTCCTCGGCCTTGCGCCCCAAGGAGGGACAGCAGCTGTGCGGCGACCAGCTGGCCACGGTGGAGACCGGTGGGATGCTGTACCTCCTGCTCTCCGACGGCATGGGAAGCGGCCCGGAGGCCCACCGGGAGGCGGCGCTGACGGTGCGGCTGCTGGAGCAGTTCCTGCGGGCGGGCATTGAAGCGGCTCCGGCCCTCAAGACCCTGAACTCGGCGCTGGCCCTGCGGGGAGAGACAGGCGGGGCCTTCACCACCATCGATCTTTTGGCTCTGCGCCGCTCCACCGGCGAGGCCACCCTCTATAAATACGGCGCTGCGCCCTCCTATCTCAAGCACACCGCCCACGTTACCCGCTTCACCGCCCATTCCCTTCCGGCGGGGCTGCAGGCCACGACGGAGCCGCCGGAGGTCACTCGGCTGGCCCTCCCGGCAGGCAGCTATTTTGTCATGATCTCCGACGGCATCGCCGACGAGAACAGCGACGAGTGGCTGCAAAATCTGCTGGCGGGGTGGAACGGCACCGACGTCCACGCCCTGACGGCGCTGATCCTGTCGGAATCCCGCAGCCGCAGGGGACTGGAGGACGACTGCGCCGTGCTGGCGGTACACCTGCCCCTGCCGGGAGAAAACCGCCCCCGGCAGGTATAACCGCCGCCGACGCCGGAAATACTCTATCTGTCAAACATCACCGGACAGAGGAGGGCGTGGCCTTGGTAAAAGGTATTTCCAGACGGGTGATCGTGGTGGAGTCCCCCGATCCCCATATTTTCGAGCAGGCGATCTTCATTCTCAGCAACGACGCCGCAGGCGGCGGCGTCTCATCCCAGCAGGTGGTGGAGCAGGCGGTCCGCATCGCCAAGAGCTACGCCCGCACCCACGGGGCTCCGCCCCGGCGCAGACGGCTTACCACATGGATGGCGGCGCTGCTGGGCGGCGGTGTCATCGGCCTGCTGTGGCTGGTGCTGGCCCTCGTCTGAGGGACGGCGTTTTCAATGCTTTATCCATTTTTTCTCCTCACTTGGGGCGGACAGCTGACTGTCCGCCTCCCTTTTTTGCCCCGTTAGCTTGTGCCGCAGGTCAAAAAAATACTCCAGCGGGACACAAGGCGTGTCCCGCCGGAGCAAACATCTTATTCGTCCCCGAAGCGGAGGATATCCTGCGCCACAGGCTGGTAAAACAGCCGCTCCACCTCCGAAAATTCACGGGTCTGCCCCATGATCCACATGAGCTTGGCCACGGCGGCCTCGGTGGTCATGTCGTAGGCCTCCAGCAGCCGGAGGGTGCTCTTCAGGTGTCCCCCCACATGGTATACCGTCAGGTCGCTGCCCTCGTTGGGGACCTGCGTGGTCATGACCACGATCTTGCCCCGCTCCACCCCACGGCGCACCACGTCGTAGAGGTGTCCGCCGTCGTATTCCGGCAGGCCGCCTACGCCGAAGCTCTCGATGATAAGGCCGTCGTAGCGGTCCAGCATGAACTCCGCCAACGCATCCTCCGTGCCGGGGATCAGCTTCAGCAGCCCCACATGGGGGTCCAGCCGGTCATAGAACAGGGGCCGTGGCCGGCTCTCACAACGGATGTACTGTAACAGATGCTCGTCCTGCACCACCGCCAGATCGGGGTAATTGACGCTGGAGAAGGCCCGGAAGCTCTTGGAGTAGGTCTTGCGGGCACGGGTCCCCAGAATGACCCGGCCGTTAAAGACGATCTGCACGCCGCCGCAGCCCCGGCAGGCATAGAGAAAGGCGTCGGTGAGGTTGCGCTTGGAGTCGGTGCCATCGAACCAGATGGGCTTCTGGGCGCCGGTGAGGATGATGGGCTTGGGGCTGTCCTGAACCAGATAGCTCAGGGCCGCCGCCGTATAGGCCATGGTGTCCGTGCCGTGGCTGATGACGAAGCCGTCGTAGTCGTCGTAGTGCTCCCGGATGGCTTGGGCCGTCCCCAGCCAGTGGGTGGGATGGATGCTGGTGCTGTCCAGACTATACAGCTGGATGCAGTCCACATGGCACAGCTGGGCGATGCGGGGAAGATAGGACAGCAGCTGGTGGGTGTTCAGCTCCGGCGTCAGGCCCTCCGGCGTCATCTCCGAGGCGATGGTGCCGCCGGTGCCGATCATGAGGATCTTTTTCATAGGAATGGCTCCTCTCTCACGGCCTACGCCGTGGGCAGTAAATGAAAAGTGCTTTACAGCTCCCGGTTTTCCAGTGCCGCCAAGCCGAATCGGGCGGCCTGCAGCAGTCGGGGCTTCTCCTCCGCCGGTGCGGCGTCGTATCTCTGGCGCAGGTCTCGGAGGAACAGGCCCCGCAGGGTGTCCTCTCCGCAGTGCTCCCACAGATCCCGGCAGCGGGTGGTGCGGTCCTGTAGCTCCAGATAGAAGCAGTCCGGGGACAGGGCGTCATAGAGGGCGTCCAGCCGGGGCGGCTCCTCCGTCTCGCCGGTGAGGACCATGCGGAAGATGTCCGTCTCCGGGTGTGGGGGCAGCTCCCGGCGCAGCGCCTCCAGCGGGTCAACGCCGGTGACATCCGCCGTCAGCCACTGATACCGGCGGCGGGCAAAGGGAACGAAGGTGAGCTTCACCTGTCCCGGCTCCACGGTGCCGGTGAGGAAGCCCTTGTCCCCCAGCTCGTCGAAGCCTCGGCCCTCCGGGCAGCCGGGATAGGCCCAGAAGGTGCGCCCTGCCTGCTGCACGCCGCCAAAGGCATGGACGTGGCCCAGCGCCAGATAGTCGGCGCCGCTCTGCTCCACGTCCTTCAGGGTCATGGCCCGGTAACGGCTGTCCCGCACACCCACCTCTCCGTGGAGCAGCAGGATGCGGGCCAGCCCCTCATCCTCCGGGTCAAGAGAGCCGGGGATCCCGGCGGGAGCGTCGGGGGAGGTGAAGGCGGCTCCGTATACTACGCAGCCGTATTGGGGGAAGGGGAGTCGCTGGAGCCGCTCCTCCCGGAAGATGTGGACGTTTTCCGGCCACAGCAGCCGGGCATAGGGGCTGGAGGCGGCGTAGAAGTCGTGGTTGCCGGGGGCGATGACGGCGTGGCCCCGGAA
>ERZ834694.2528-NODE-2528-length-12511-cov-8.050899_pt1 | contig 12511 bp, 10 predicted proteins | sample MGYA00519691_ERZ834694 | MGnify/ENA primary metagenome ERZ834694 (study PRJEB31850, sample SAMEA3708758) | human gut metagenome | biome: human gut; feature: human-associated habitat; material: faeces | place: China | collected 2014 ... | reverse complement strand
AGAGCGTCCGGTTCATACCCGGGAGGTTGAGAGTTCGAGTCTCTCCCTCGCTACTTGTTAAGACTTGCAGTTGTTGCAGGTCTTTTTGTTATAAATAGTTACGAAACAGAAAGGGATAAGCATGATAAGACCTAAAATAGGACTTGACTGGGATGATGTGACAGCCCCATTCAACAGCATAGCCATAGATATGGCAAACAAAAAATATAATATCACCCCACCGCTTGAACTGGAGGATATAGATTCCTGGGAGAATACCGGCAGAGCCTCTGTCATAAAGGAGTTTTACCGTGATAATACACTTTACGAGAGGCAGAAGCCTACAGAAGAGACAAAGCGGATGATAAGGAAGCTCATGGATATCGGAGAGGTCTATTTTATCACTGCAGTGGCACCGGGCTTCATGGGAGTGAGAGCGAGTCAGATAATGGAGGCATTTCCTGATTTCCCGACAGAAAATATCATACTTGGCAATGCAAAAAATCTCGTGCAGTTTGACATTATTTTAGATGACGCCATACACAATGTGCTTGAGACACCGGCCACATATCCCGTGCTCATGAGAAAACCGTGGAATTCAAAAATGACAGGACTTTTATCTGTTAATAATATCACAGAGTTTGTATATCTCGTGGAGCAGATAATAAATGCGTCATTATATAGAAATAAAAATATAAAGAATCCGTCAGTTGTGGCACTTGTCGGACCATCAGGCTCAGGAAAAACAGCACTCTCAGACAGCCTGTGCGCCATGGAGCAGTTTGAGAATCCAAAAACCTACTGTACCAAGCCCGGAGATAAGCACAGGTACCTGACGGAGGATGAGTTCAATGCGCAGGATTTCTTTGAAAAGACAAGATACGCAGGAATACAGTATGGTACCAAAATAGAAGATATAGAGGCAGTGCTTGCAAAGGGGCATTTTGTCGTGATGCCGCTTGATATGTGTGGCGCTATTGCCATGAAGCGTCATTTTCCTACTGTTATAGTATATGTGGCACGCGATAAGGAGCTTTTAATCCGGGATATCATAGAGCAGGATTACTCGATAGAAGAAAAGACACTGCGTATTCTGTCGATAGATGCAGAGAAACGCAATCGCCAGATATGTGACTATGCGGTAAATAACATGGATGTTGGTGCAGCTACGAGGGAGCTTTCTGATATTTTGAAAAATACTTGCTTATAAAATGTATTTATAACAAGCTCTTAGTTATAAGTATTAACACTTTTCCTAGAAAGATGGTATGATATGTTTAGTTCAAGGGAACACATCCCGGAATTAAATCAAAAATAATAACATTAACATATCATTACTAGGAGGATATTAATATGAGCAAAAAACATTACGCAGACAGAAATTTAAAATTTGAGACATTACAGTTACATGTAGGACAGGAAACACCTGATCCGGTTACAGATGCAAGAGCAGTTCCAATCTACCTTACCTCATCATATGTGTTCCACAACAGTGAGCATGCGGCAGACAGATTCGGACTCAGAGATGCAGGAAATATTTACGGCAGACTGACAAACCCTACAGAGGATGTGTTCGAGAGAAGAATTGCAGCACTAGAGGGCGGCGTTGCAGCACTTGCTGTTGGCTCAGGAGCGGCAGCACTCACATATGCTTTCCAGGCAGTAGCACACGCTGGTGACCATATCGTAGCAGCAAAGAATATCTACGGCGGTACATACAATCTCCTGGCACATACACTTCCTGATTACGGAATTGAGGCTACGTTCGTAGATCCATTCGATTATGATGGAATCAAGGCTGCCATCAAAGAGAATACAAAAGCTATTGAAATCGAGACACTCGGAAATCCAAACTCAGAGGTAGTAGATATCGAAAAAATTGCAAATATCGCACATGAGGCAGGTATCCCACTTATCGTAGATAATACCTTTGCTACACCATATCTTGTCCGTCCGATTGAGTATGGTGCTGATATCGTGGTTCACTCAGCAACAAAGTTCATCGGTGGACATGGAACAACAATCGGTGGAGTTATCATCGAGGGCGGTAAGTTCGACTGGGAGGCTTCAGGAAAATTCCCGTCACTGACAGATCCGAACCCAAGCTATCACGGCATCAGCTTTACAAAGGCTTGCGGACCGGCTGCATTTGTTACAAAGATCAGAGCAATCCTTTTGAGAGATACAGGAGCAACAATTTCTCCGATCAGTTCCTTTATCTTCCTGCAGGGATTAGAGACACTTTCCCTTCGCGTAGAGCGTCATGTGGAAAATGCACTGAAGGTTGTTGAGTATCTGAACAATCATCCACAGGTTGAGAGAGTACATCACCCATCTGTAGATCCAGATCCGAAGCAGCAGGAACTTTATAAGAAATATTTCCCGAACGGCGGTGGTTCTATCTTCACATTTGAGATCAAAGGTGATTCTAAGAAAGCTCAGGATTTCATTGATAACCTGGAACTGTTCTCACTGCTTGCAAATGTAGCGGATGTGAAATCACTTGTTATCCACCCGGCAACAACAACACACAGCCAGTGCACAGAGGAAGAGCTTCTCGATCAGGGAATCAAGCCAAACACAATCCGTCTGTCCATCGGTACAGAGAATATTGATGATATCATTCAGGATCTGGATGAGGCATTCAAAGCAATTCAGTAAATAAGAATCAGAGAAAACAGAAAAATCTGTAGGAAGTAGGAGCAGTAAAAGCTGCTCCTATAGTGTTTAGAAGAAAGGAGTAGAAGCGTTTGAAATTATCAAAGAAAAGCAGATATGGACTACGTGCTCTTATTGATCTGGCGGTGAATTCACGGACAGAGCTGGTCTCATTAGGAAGTATCGCACAGAGAAATGACATTTCAGCTCAGTACCTTGAGCATGTATTTTCAGCCCTTCGCAAGGGTCATATCGTAAAAAGCATGAAAGGTTCCCAGGGAGGATATTTCCTTGAGAGAGAACCGGAAGAAATCACAGTTGCGCAGATTGTAGAGGCATTGGAAGGAACTTATGATCTGGAAGATGAAGTTGATCGAAACAACGTGGGACGTGGAGATCAGGAAGCAATTCAGCATCTGATTATTGATCGAATCAATGATTGTGTTCAGGAGATTCTGGAAGATGTGACGCTTAAGGATCTTGTGGATGCATACGAAGGGTATCAGGATTCTGTTGAGGGAATGTACTATATTTAATAGAGTGGAACGTAAGGAGCAGAGACAGACAGCATGGCAGAAAATTATCAATTTGAAACACGATGTATTCACGGGGACGGAGGATTTGTAGAGGAACATCCATACGGAGCAGTCTCTGTTCCCATTTTTCAGACAGCAACTTTTGCACACCCGGGAATCGGGAAAAGTACAGGATATGATTATTCTCGTGAGAGCAATCCGACACGGTATGAATTAGAAAGCGTAATGTCTTCTTTAGAAGGAGCAGATGACAGTATTGCGTGCTCGACAGGAATGGCGGCGATTGGAATCTGCCTGGAGCTTTTCGGAGAAGGCAATCATATTCTATGTACAGAAGATCTGTACGGTGGAACTGTGCGAATGTTTGAAAGCATTGGCGAAAAGAGAGGATTAAAGTTTTCTTATATAGACACTTCAGATATTGACCTTGTAAGAAAGAATATCAGGAAAGAGACAAAGGCGCTTTATATTGAGACACCAAGCAATCCAACGATGTGGATTACAGATTTTGCAGAGATGAGAAAACTCGCAGACGAATTCGGGTTACTGATTCTTGCGGATAATACATTCCTTTCTCCTTATTTCCAGAAACCGCTACAGTTGGGTGCTGATATTGTAGTACATAGTGGAACAAAATTTCTTGGAGGACACAATGATGTTCTCGCAGGATTTGTCTGTGTCAAAGGGAAAGAGCTGTCGGAAAAATTGCGTTATACATATAAGACAGTTGGCTGTAGTCTGTCTCCGTTTGACAGTTTCCTTGTGCTTCGAGGAATCAAGACGTTGTCAGTGCGTCTGGAGCGCCAGCAGGAGAATGCGAAGAAGATTGCACTTTGGCTGAAAAACAGACCGGAAGTGACAGAAGTTTATTATCCGGGTCTGGAAGATCATCCGGGATATGAGGTAAACAAGAAACAGGCAACGGGAGCAGGAAGTATGCTTTCTTTCCGTGTAGATACGGTGGAACGTACAAGGAAGATTCTTGAAAGCGTGAAACTTATCTCTTATGCGGAGAGTCTTGGCGGTGTAGAATCGCTGATCACATATCCGATGCTTCAGACACACGGTGATGTGCCGGTGGAGATAAGAGAACGTCTTGGAATCACAGAAGATTTCCTTAGAATGTCTGTTGGAATTGAAAATGCTGAAGATCTGATCAAAGATCTGGAACAGGCATTTCAATAAAAGGAGTAAAAATGAGTGAGAAGAATTTGAATTTTGACCAGCCTGTAGAGAGAAGAGGAACCCACAGTCTGAAGTATGATTTTGCAGAAGAAAGAGGGAGAAAGAAAGATATTCTTCCGTTGTGGGTCGCTGATATGGATTTTAAGACGTCATCTTTCGTTCAGGAAGCATTGATCCGTCAGGCAGAGCATGGAATTTATGGATATACAGAGTCGGATCAGGAGTATTATGATGCGGTCAGCTCCTGGATGGAACGCCGTCACGGATGGAAGATCGACAAGGAGTGGATCACAAAGACTCCGGGAATTGTCTTTGCACTGGCAATGGCGGTGAAGGCTTATACAGAACCCGGGGATTATATTCTGATCCAGGATCCGGTCTATTATCCATTCCGGGAAGTGATTGAAAGCAATGACCGTAAAGTGGCCGCCAATATCCTTATCCGTAAGGAAGATGGATCTTATGCGATTGATTTCGAAGATTTCGAACGCCAGATCGTGGAAAAGGGTGTGAAATTATTCTTATTCTGCAGCCCACACAACCCGGTCAGCCGGGTATGGACAAGGGAAGAAGTGGAGCGTTTGGGAGACATTTGCCTAAAGCATCAGGTGATCATTGTAAGTGATGAGATTCATGCAGACTTCGTATTTGAAGGGAAGCATCAGGTGCTTGTAGATCTTAAGGACGAGTATAAAGACATTACAGTGACATGTACTTCCCCGGGGAAGACATTCAATCTTGCTGGACTTCAGATTTCCAATATTATCATTCCAAATGCAAGCCTTCGCAAGGAATTTCAGCATCAGGTAACTGCAGCCGGGTATAGTCAGGTCGGCGCACCCGGAATCTTTGCACTGATCGCTGCGTATACTCAGGGCGAAGAATGGTATCAGGCGATGAAACAGTATGTGAAGTCGAATATTGATTTCCTTCATACATGGATGGCAGAACATTTACCACAGATCAAGGTGACAAAGACAGAAGGAACCTATCTCGTCTGGATGGATTTCCGGGCATTAGGGCTTTCAGACAAGGAACTAAAAGAACTGATAGAAGATAAGGCAGAGGTTTGGCTGGATGGAGGAGCGATCTTCGGAGAGCCTGGAAGTGGTTTTGAGCGGATCAACGTGGCTTGCCAGAGAGCGACGCTTGTGGAAGCGTTGGATCGGATTGAAAAAGCAGTGAAAAATAAATAAAAAGAAAACAGAAAAAGATGGATAAGCAACGCCCTCAATGCTTAGCCATCTTTTTCTATGTAGATCTGAACTTTCATTGTTTGAAACAGCTGTTATTTCGTTCCCCTCTGAAATAATGCTACTTCTCAATCTTGCATGGAATGATCGTTTTGTGAAAGTCAGCAAGTGTAATGCTTCCAAGATAATCTTCAATCAGATTATTCAGCTTTTCCCAGATCGGACGTGTCGGACACTGACCAGCACGTGCGCATTCCGGTGCATGATCCTCCAAACATGCTACTGCCGCAAGGCTTCCTTCTGTCGCATGAAGAATGGAAGCGAGAGTGTATTCTTCCGGAGATTTTGTCAGGCGGTAGCCGCCGCCCTTTCCGCGAAGTCCAAGGATAAATCCTTGTGTGACAAGAGATTTTAAAATATTTTCCAAATACTTTTCAGAAATCTCCTGACGTGCTGCGATCTCTTTCAACGGTGTGTAAGAGTCCGGATCCTGCTGAGACAGATCAATCATGACTCGGAGAGCATAACGCCCTCTTGTAGAGATAATCATAACCTATTTCCTCCCAAGTTACCTATAATTTACATTGTGAATAGTGTATCATATGTTAAGAAAATAAACAAGCTGTCGAGGTAAAGTGAAACAGTGCAAAAGTATTAAAGTTTGTTGAAAACAAACGAAAACGAGTGTGTCTAAAAATGAAATAACCGTGAAATTGTATTAACTTTACTGGAATTTACAGTGCGTTTGTGATACTCTAAAGACTGTAAGTCCTGATCGGAATGCTATCTTTCTGATCAGATAGAAAAGACTGGGTTGCTGGTCGCACATCGTGTGAACAGTAACAAGACTGGAGAGAGAATATGAAAAGATTAGTAGTAGCATTACTTCTGGCAAGCACATTGTGTATGACAGGATGCGGCGATACGAAGAAAACAGAACCGGCTGCATCTACGACAGAAGAGGTGGACAAAGCAAGCAGTTCGATGAAAGAACAGATGGGAGACAACGCGGTTCTTCCAAGTGATTCTGTTAAGAGAGTTATGGCAAAGCAGTGGAAGGTGATTGGAACAGATACTGTGTATGATCTGAAAGAAGATGGAACAGGAACGAAGGATGACGCTGGACTGACATTTGAGTGTGGATTTGATGAGGATAACAACATTACGATCAAGATCACAATGGACGGCGAAGATGAAGGTAAACTGTATGCGGTTACAACAGATGATACAGGCTATGGCATAGTACTGAAGTCTCTAGATGGCGGAAAGGATATGAAGTTCCTCCAGGCGGATACAGACCTTCTGGATCTGACGGATGACCGTGCGAAGGGGCTGATCGGAAAGTGGACAGACAACAGCGGAAATGAATATAAATTAAAGAAGGACGGAAAGCTTGTGATCAAGAGTTCCTCCGGTGAGACAAAGGGAACATATTGTGTAGCAGAGAATACAGACGGTACATTGAGGCTGAATCTGGTTATCTCCGGTGGAACACTGGAATATGTCTATACACTGTCAGATGATGGATCTACAGTGGAATTATGTAGTCCGGGAACAGATACGGTACATAAGTGGACGAAAGCCTAAAGTGTGGTGAATAAAAGAGATGCAGTTTGCGCATGAATTGATCGTTCCGGAAGTTGGATTTTCTTTTAAACTATTCTTATTTGAAGGCAGAGAAGGACATTACCATAGAGAAAAACATTGGCACAGATCGATTGAGATTTTTGCAGTGTGCGACGGAGAACTGGAATTTAAGATCGATGAGAAGACCTGGCATCTGACAGCGGGAGAATTTATGATTGTGAATTCGAATGAGGTTCATGAAGTAGATTCTCCGTTGCCAAACGAGACGATCGTTCTTCAGATTCCGTTGAAAGTTTTTGAAAAATATTATACAGGAGAGCAATTTATCTGGTTTACGCATGAACCGGGACGTAAGGACGCGCGTTTTATGGAATTGTTGGAAGAACTGTATAAGACGTATTGTGAAAAGCAGTGTGGATATGACATGAAGATGAACAGTATTTTTTATCATCTTTTATATCTCCTTGTGAAAGAATACCGTCTGACGGAAGTTGAGGATGCTTTTGTAAGGAAGAATAAGAATCTGAACAAGCTTTCAGCAATCACATCTTATATGAAAGAGAATTATGCACAGGAGCTCAGTCTGGAAGAAGTGGCAAGAATTTTTGGCTACTCACCAACGTACTTGTCGAGGATGTTTCAGAAGTATGCGGGAATTACATATAAGAGCTATTTACAGAATATCCGTCTGGAATATGCAATGAAAGACCTGAAGGGCGGAAAATATAATATCACTGAGACAGCACTTCGCAGCGGATTCTCCGGAAGCAAGGCGATGGCAAGGGCATTTCGGAAAAAATACGGAATTCTTCCAAGCGAATATAAAGAAAATGGGTAGCATTTTAGAGGTTGGCTCTGAACAGTTACGAAAATGGAATATAAATAAAAAGAAAAAATGACTAACAGTACAAAATATATTGACTGTTAGTCATTTTTATTGTATAGTGCAAGAAGAGATTAAAATGACCAATGGTCATAAACTGAATATGAGGAAGGAAGCGAAAAAGGATATGATGGTAAAGTTTGGAAAAAAGATAGTAAAATTCAGAGTGCCGATTCTGATTCTCAGTATTTTATTATTGATTCCGTCTGCATTGGGGTATCTGCATACGAGAATTAATTATGATGTATTGACTTACCTGCCGGATAACATTGAGACGATGAAAGGGCAGGATATTTTGGTAAATGATTTCGGTACAGGTGCATTTTCGATGTTTATAGTCGATGGAATGGAAGATAAGGATGTATCGAAGCTAAAAGAGAAGATTGAGAAGGTAGATCATGTAAAAGAGGTTATTTGGTATGATTCTATCGCAGATATCAGTATGCCGAAGAGTATGCTGCCAACAAAGGTTTATGATGCATTTAACTCCGAGACCGGAACAATGATGGCAATCTTCTTTGATGAAGGAACATCTTCAGACGGAACAATGGAGGCAATCTCCGAGATCCGTTCTCTGGCGGGCGAGCAGTGCTTCTTAAGTGGTATGTCAGCTGTTGTTACAGATACGAAGGAGCTGGCGGAGAAAGAGACACCGCTGTATGTATTGATCGCGGTTGTACTGGCGATGATCGTGCTCGGTCTTACAATGGAATCATTCTTTGTACCGATCCTCTTCATGCTCAGTATCGGAATCGCAATTGTCTATAACCTGGGAAGTAACTACTTTATGGGAGAGATTTCCTATATTACAAAGGCATTGGCAGCAGTTCTGCAGCTGGGTGTAACATTGGATTACTCCATTTTCCTGATGCATAGTTACGAAGAACAGCAGATTCGCTACAATGGAGATAAACACCGTGCAATGGCACATGCGATCTCACAGACATTTTCCTCTGTAATCGGAAGTTCCGTTACAACAATCGCCGGATTTATTGCACTGTGTTTTATGTCATTCACACTTGGTAAGGATATCGGAATTGTTATGGTTAAGGGTGTTATCCTCGGAGTACTGGCTTGTGTAACAATCCTCCCATCTATGATCCTGTGCTGTGACAAGATCATTGAGAAGACAAAGCATAAACCATTCCTTCCGGATATCGGAAAGATTTCAGATAAGGTTACTAAGAGATATCCTATCTATGTGGCACTGTTCGTAGTTCTGTTATTCCCGGCTATTTACGGAAATAACCATACAGGAGTTTACTACAATCTGGATGAGACACTTCCAAAAGATCTTCCGAGTATCATTGCAAATGAGAAACTGAAGGAAGACTATGACATGAATACGACGCATATGATTCTTGTAGACAGCTCTACAGATTCAGCGGATGTAGGCAAGATGCTGAATGAGATGGATAAGGTGGACGGAATCAAGTGGGCACTTGGACTCGACTCTCTGATCGGGCCGTCCGTACCGGCAAGCATGATTCCGGATTCAGTGACAAGCTCATTAAAGAATGATAAGTACCAGCTTGTACTGGCGAACTCAGAATATAAGGTAGCAACAGATGAACTGAATGACCAGATCAAAGAGCTGAATACGATTCTTCATAAATATGATGAAGGTGGAATGCTGATCGGAGAAGGTCCTCTGACAGCAGACCTGATTGACATTACAGATAAAGATTTCAAGACAGTAAGTGCAGTATCAATCGGAATTATTTTCGTGATCATTATGCTTCTGTTCAAGTCAATCTCACTGCCGATCATCCTGGTAGGCGTTATTGAGTTCGCGATTTTCGTCAATATGGGTATTCCATACTACATGGGAACTAAGCTGCCATTCGTGGCATCTATCGTAATCGGAACGATCCAGCTAGGATCCACCGTAGATTATGCAATCCTGATGACAACTCGTTATAAGAGAGAGCGTAACCATGGCGCGAATAAATACGATTCCATCACAACTGCGCACCGCGTATCCGCACAGTCCATCATGGTAAGTGCGCTAAGCTTCTTCGCAGCAACGATCGGTGTAGGACTTTACTCCAATATCGATATGATCAGTTCCCTGTGTATCCTGATGGCGAGAGGAGCACTGATCAGTATGGTAGTCGTAATCTTCGTACTGCCGTCTATGTTCATGGTATTTGATAAAGTAATCGTGAAGACAAGTAAGGGATTCCTGCCACCGAAGGAATGATGGGGCGTGGAATAGAATGCTATTAACGACAAAAGAATTACTAAAAAGATAAGAAATGGGCATTATTTGGCTAATTATTTGGTCGATAATGCCCTTTTGAGTTGGTAAAATGACCATAGAAACAAACGAAACAGGATACAGAAGAAAATTCAGGAGGACATCATGAAAATCCAAAATGTAACAGATGCATCTTTCCGAAAATATGGCAAGATCATCACGGAATACTCTTTTGAGAAGATTTTAAAAGAGATGGAACACACACCACTTCCGAAAGACGTTGTCTATGTACCGTCTGTTGAAGAGTTGGAAGTACTTCCAGAAGCAGCTGAAATCTGCAAGAAAGGATTCGGCGGACTGCCTATCCAGATTGGATACTGTAATGGAGACAACCATAAACTGAATGCACTGGAATATCACAGAAGTTCAGAATTTGATATCGCACAGACAGATCTGATCCTGCTTCTTGGAATGCAGCAGGATATTGAAGATGGCGATATCTATGATACAGCCAAGGTAGAAGCATTTTTTGTTCCGGCAGGAACCGGTGTAGAACTGTATGCGACAACACTTCATTATGCACCGTGTACTGCACAGGAAGGTGGATTCCGTTGTGTAGTAGTTCTGCCGAAAGGAACGAATGAAGAGCTTCCATTTGAAACAGCGAAAGAGGGAGAAAACAGACTTCTTGCAGCTATGAATAAATGGCTGATTGCGCATGAGGATGCACAGATTGAAGGAGCATTCTGCGGATTAAAAGGTGAGAATATTAATATTTAGGTAGAAAGAAAGTTGTTCACAAACAGAAGTGCTGAAATGTGGATAACATTTTCGAATGAAAGCAATAGTGTGAATAAGATAAGAAAGAGAGGATTTTATTATGAATAACATGCCAGAATTAAAAATCGGTGTTGTAGCAGTGAGCAGAGATTGTTTCCCGGAGAGTCTTTCCGTGAACAGAAGAAAAGCATTGATCGATGCCTACACAAAGAAATACGGTGAAGGAACTGTTTATGAATGTCCGATCTGTATTGTAGAGAGTGAGATCCACATGGTACAGGCTCTGGAAGATGTAAAGAAAGCAGGATGTAACGCACTGGTTGTTTATCTTGGAAACTTCGGACCGGAGATTTCTGAGACACTGCTTGCAAAACATTTTGACGGACCGAAGATGTTTGTCGCAGCTGCAGAGGAGACACAGGATAATCTGACACAGGGACGTGGAGATGCTTATTGCGGAATGCTTAACGCAAGCTACAATCTGAAACTCAGAGGAGTAAAAGCTTACATTCCGGAGTATCCGGCAGGAACAGCAGAGGAATGTGCTGACATGATCCATGAGTTCGAACCAATTGCGAGAGCAGTTGTAGGATTAAGTGACTTAAAGATTATCAGCTTTGGACCGCGTCCGCTGAACTTCCTTGCATGTAATGCACCGATCAAACCATTATATGATCTTGGAATCGAAATTGAAGAAAACTCAGAATTAGATTTATTTGAAGCATTTAATCAGCATGAAGGGGATGAAAGAATTCCTGCAATCATAAAAGAAATGGAAGAAGAACTGGGTGCAGGAAATAAAAAACCAGAGATTCTTTCCAAGCTTGCACAGTATGAACTGACATTAAAAGACTGGATCAGGGATCATAAAGGTTACAGAAAATATGTAACAATTGCCGGAAAATGCTGGCCAGCATTCCAGACTCAGTTTGGATTTGTACCATGTTATGTAAACAGTCGTTTGGCAGCACAGGGAATTCCAGTATCCTGTGAAGTAGATATCTATGGTGCATTAAGCGAATTTATTGGAACGGTTGTAAGTCAGGATGCTGTGACATTATTAGATATCAACAACTCCGTACCAGCAGATATGTATAATGAAGAAATTAAAGATAATTATGACTATACACAAAAAGATACATTTATGGGATTCCATTGTGGAAACACAGCAAAATCTAAATTATCTTTCTGTGAGATGAAATATCAGAAGATCATGGCAAGAACATTACCGGAAGAAGTGACACAGGGAACATTAGAAGGTGATATCGCGCCAGGAGATATTACATTCTTCCGTTTACAAAGTACAGCAGATACAAAATTAAGAGCGTACGTTGCACAAGGAGAAATCCTTCCAGTAGCAACAAGATCTTTCGGATCTATTGGTGTATTTGCTATCCCAGAAATGGGAAGATTTTACCGCCATGTACTGATCGAAAAGAATTTCCCACACCATGGAGCCGTTGCTTTTGGGCATTTTGGAAAAACTTTATATGAAGTATTCAAATACATT
>ERZ834694.2526-NODE-2526-length-12524-cov-6.271233_pt1 | contig 12524 bp, 6 predicted proteins | sample MGYA00519691_ERZ834694 | MGnify/ENA primary metagenome ERZ834694 (study PRJEB31850, sample SAMEA3708758) | human gut metagenome | biome: human gut; feature: human-associated habitat; material: faeces | place: China | collected 2014 ... | reverse complement strand
AGAACACGTTGCAGACCAACGGTACGCTGGTCGACGAGGCGTGGTGCGACCTCTTCGCCGCCAACAATTTCCTGGTCGGCCTCTCGCTCGACGGGCCCGGGGATATCCATGACGCCTTCCGCCTGACCAGGGGCGGCAAACCGACCTTCGAGCGCGTGATGCGGACGGTCGGGATGTTCGGGCGCAGCGGCGTGGAATTCAATACGCTGAGCGTCGTGAACCGGTGCTGCGAGGGGCGCGGCGGGGAGATCTACCGCTTCTTCCGCGACGAGGTGCACAGCCGCTTCATGCAGTTCCTGCCCGCCGTCGAACACGTCGTCGGCAAACCGGGACACCACCGTCCGCTGATCGTCCCGCCCGGACATGAAGGAGCGCGGCTGGCCGGCTGGTCGGTCTCGGCCGAAGGCTACGGGCATTTCCTGTGCGATGTGTTCGATGAGTGGGTCGTAAGCGACGTGGGGCGCTGTTTCGTGCAGTTGTTCGACGCCTCGCTGGCGCAGTGGTGCGGTGTGCGGCCGGGCGTCTGCTCGATGGGTGAGACGTGCGGCGACGCGCTGGTCGTCGAGCACAACGGCGACGTCTACCCGTGCGACCATTTCGTCTACCCCGGGTACAGGCTGGGCAATATCCGTGAGACGCCCCTTGCCGAGCTCTACCGCTCGCAGAAACGCCGCGAATTCGGGCTGGATAAACGCAACACGCTGCCCGCCGAATGTCTGCGGTGCAACTACTATTTCGCCTGCCGGGGCGAATGTCCCAAGCACCGTTTCGCCCGCGGGGCCGACGGCAGCCCCAAGAATTCACTCTGCGAGGGGCTGAAACGTTATTTCCGCCACGTCGAACCCTATATGGAATACATGCGCGACCTGCTCGCGCGGCAACAGTCCCCGGCCTGGGTCATGCCTTTCGCCCGCAGGCGCATGGGGCTGATGTAGCCGTCCGTTGCCGATCCGGCGCCCCGGCATACACCTGTCCGGCCTTCCCCGCCTTCCCGGTTCTGCTCCTCCCGGCTTTGTGCCTCTCCCGGCTTCCCGTTTTGGCTCCCGGCGCGTTGGCTTGGCTTACCCGGTTCTTCGGTTCGGCCGTCCCAGCTTTCCCGGTTTAACTTTCCCCGGCCTCCCCGGCTGCTCCCGGGTTTCCTGCCGGCGTTTTCTTTCGTTTTTTGCGGAATACCCACAGCAGCGGCAGCCCGGCCGCGAGGGTCAGCCATGTCACTACGCCCAGCGCGTCGGTCACCCCCTCGACATAGGTTTGGGAGGCCGATACCGTTTCGTGCGCCGCATGGAAAGCCGTCCGGGCCGAGTAAACGGCTGTCAGGATGGCGATGCCGACGCTTCCAGCCAACTGTTTGATGCTGTTCGAGATACCCGCCGCAGCGGCCATGTCGTGCTGCGTGAGGTTCCGCAGCGAAAAGAAGTTCAGCGGGGCGAACGTGAGCCCCATGCCCAGCCCGCGGATGTAGAGCACGAAGAGGATGTGCCGGTGGGTGGTGTGGAGCGTGAAACGGCTGGCCAGCCAAAAGCTCGTCGCCAGCAGCAGGATGCCCGCCGCCGCGAGCAGCAGGGGTTTGACATAGCGCGTGAGGTAACCCGATACGGCCGACAGCACTCCTTGTATGAGTCCCACCGGCAAGAATACGCTCCCGGCCATCAGCGCCGTGTAGCCCAGCCCGCGCTGCATGTAGAGCGGCAGCAGGTAGGTGCCGCCCAGCATACCGATCGAGAAGAGCGTCAGCACGGCCATCGAAACCCCGAAGTTGCGCTCCCCGAGCAGGCGCAGCTGCAGCAGCGGCGCCGGGCTGCGCAGCTCCGTGCGGACGAAGTAGGCGAGCGCCACGGCCGCCACGGCGAAACAGCCGATCACCGTGGGCGAGGCCCAGCCGTCGTGGTTGGTCGGCGAGTTGCCCCGCGCCAGCGCATAGATCGCCAGCGGCATGAAGAGCGCGATGGCCACGAATCCCCGCCAGTCGAACGGGTGCCGCGCCGGGCTTTTCCATTCTTTCTGGATAAAGGCCGAGAGCAGGATGGCGAACACTCCCACGGGGACGTTCACGTCGAAGATTCTGTGCCAGCTGTATGCGTCGACCAGGTAGCCGCCCAGCAGGGGGCCGAACGAGATCGACGCGGCGGCGGCCATTGCCCACAGGCCGAGCGCCAGGCCGAGCTGCTCGGGGCGGAATTCGCGGGTCACGATCGCCAGTCCCAGTGACTGGATGATGCCGCTGCCGACGCCTTGCAGGGCGCGTGCCCCGATCAGAAACAGGTCGCCCGGGGCTTTGCCGCAGAGCCACGACCCGAGCGTGAAGAGCGCCAGCCCCAGAATATAGATGCGTTTGTTCCCGAAGCGGTCGGCGAACCAACCCGCCGAGGGGAGCATGACGGTCATGGTGATCATGTAGGCGGTGATGACCCATTCGGCCGTCGAGATGCCGATGCCGAAAGCCGACATGATGGCCGGCAGCCCGACGTTGACTACCGTCACGTCCAGCACGGCCATGAACGTCCCGAGCATGATCATGCCCAGGATCCACCATTTGTAAGCGTTGCTTTGCCGGATATGTTCGCCGAGGGTCGCCATCGGCGGGCGATACGTCAAAAAAAATGCCATGCTGCCGATGCCTGCCGCATGGAATGCCCGTCCTTCTGCGTTTTTCTTTCCCGGGCTTCTCTGCTTCCCCGGGTACTGCTCCCGCTCCCGCCGTCCGTCCCGTTGCGGTAGCGGCCCGAAAAAGGGGATGCCGCTTTTTGGCGGCATCCCCGTACGTGCAGGCCCTGTAAGCCGGGTTCTGTTCCCGGGGCGAACCCCGGGCCCCTGTCATTTATCTAGGGCGGCAGTCTCCTGCCGTCTCAAGCAACCTACCCCCCGGCATCGGGCGAGCAACCCTTAATTGCCGGTATACACGGTCTTGCAACCCGCGAGACGTACTGCCGGGCGGCATCGCTGCCCCCGCGGTGGGCTCTTACCCCGCCTTTTCACCCTTACCCGCCGGGATTACGAAAATCCCCTGCGGGCGGTCGTTCTCTGTTACGCTCCTATACCCTCACGGATATCAAGTCGTTAGCTTGCGCGGTGCTCTGTGTTGCCCGGACTTTCCTCTCCCGGCCTCGGCCGGCAGCGACAGGGCGGGCCTGCCCCGCAAAGGTAATAAAATTCGGCGGATTCCCGCTCCGCGGTTGCGATTTCCGGACATAAGCCGGGAATATCCCGGCTTGCCGCCATGGTATTCGCGTCCATGCCGTGCCCGGGCTCCCGGCCTGTGCCGTGACGCATTCCCGCCGGGCGGCAGGGTGCTCCCCGAGGCGGCGGCAATACGCCGCCGTCCCCGGCTTCCGCCTTTTCCCTGTCGCCGGATACGGCGCTGCCTGCGCCGTATCCCCCGTTCCCTTTCGGCATACTCCGTCCGGACACACCGTATGCCCCGTACGGAATCTTTTTTGCAAATATTGGATAAAGTTGTATTTTTGCTTTGTCCCTCCGCCGTTCTTCGGGGCGGCGGGCCCGAAGAATATACCGGCCGATGGCAGATAACGCGCATACGATCGACATACACGACAACCGCACGGTTGTCGGATTGCTCCGTGCGGGGGATGAAAAATGTTTCGATGCGCTTTTCCGCCGCTATTACAAACCGCTCTGCACCTACGCCACGCGCTTCGTGCCGCCGGTACGCGCCGAGGAACTCGTCCAGGACACCCTGATGTGGGTGTGGGAAAACCGCACCTCGCTGATCCCCGAGATGCCGCTCAAATCGCTGCTGTTCACCATCGTAAAGAACAAGTCGCTAAACAGCGCCTTGCGCGACACGCTCAAGAACCGCATCATCCGCCAGCTGGCCGAACGCTACGAAGAGACGTTCGACGACCCCGATTTCTACCTCGAGGGCGAACTGGTGCAGCGGCTGACCGAAGCTCTGCGCAAAATGCCTCCTGAATTCCGGCAGACCTTCCGTATGCACCGCCTGGAAGGTATGACCCACAAAGAAATAGCCGTCCGCCTCAACGTCTCCCCGCAGACGGTCAATTACCGTATCGGGCAGACGGTTCGCCTGCTGCGCGAAGAGCTCAGCGATTACTGGCCGCTGCTCGTGCTGTTGCTGTGGCCTGACCTCTCCTGATAAGGAAATCTGAATTTTTTTTCGCCGTTCCGTTAGCATCCTTTGCTGACGGATTGTATTACTTTATAGACAAGCAAACAGCATGGCAAATTTCGAAATCGACGAAGAGGTATTGGTCGCCTTCCTGAAGGGCGAGCTGGACGCGGCGGAGGCGGAGGCCGTAGAGGCGTGGTACGACCGCTCGGCCGCAAACCGCAGGATGCTCGGCCAGGTTTATTATATATTGTATGTCAGCGACCGTATCAACGATGCGGCCGGTATTGACGTCGAACGTTCGCTCCGGCAGTTCAAGCGCCGCATGCACGCCGGACGCCGTATCTCCCTGCGCCGGAGCGCGGTGCGTATTGCCGCTGCGGCCGTGGTCGCCGCGGTGCTCCTGGCCGGCGGGCTCACGACCGTGTTGCTTTCCAAGCGCCTGGCGCAGCCCGTGACCGTCGTCACCCAGCTGGGCGAGCGGTCGCAGGTAGTGCTGCCCGACGGAACGAAGGTGTGGCTCAATTCGTCGAGCAGCGTGGAGTACGTCGCCCCCTTCTTTTCGCGCCAGCGCCGCGTGAAGATGGAGGGTGAAGCCTATTTCGAGGTCGAGCACGACCGCCGGGCGCCGTTCGTCGTGTCGACCAACGGCCTGGACGTCGAAGTCCTCGGCACACGTTTCAACATCCGCAACGACGACAATGACCACCGTGTCACCACCGTCCTGCTCGAAGGTGCCGTCAAGGCCTCTGCTTCGGGACACGGGCAGGCCTCGGTACGCCTGCACCCCGCGCAGCAACTGGTCTTCGACACCCGGACGCACGCCATGCGCCTGACCGACTGCCCCTCGGCCGAACGCTCGATCAACTGGATCGACGGCCGCTTCTGTTTCGAGCACGACACTTTCGGGGAGATCGTCGCCGAACTCAAGCGCTACTACAACGTCGACATCCGTTTCATGGACACCCGGCTCCGCGACATGCGTTTCTCGGGCAATTTCCGCGTCGAGGACGGCATCTACCACATCATGTCCGTATTGCAACTGACCTATAAATTCAATTACAGGATCGTCGGCAACGACATCGAACTCTACGCAAACCCTGAACGATAACCGAATACGAACTTAAAAAACTTCGATCCGCCTATGGAAAATTAACGTCTCTTTTCCCGGATGCCGCACTTTTCGGCGGCCTGTTTCGACACCTAACCATTACACTAACCTAAAATCTGATCCATGAAAAAAACTAACCTTGCGACAGGCAGGGGAGGACGTGTTGTCGCTACATGTTTCCGTTGTCTGTTCGTTATCCCGATGCTGCTCCTGGGATGCTTCGGCGCCACCTCTGCCGCAGCACAGACGCAGCAAGCCCTCTCGCGTGTGAGCCTCGATGCCCCGGACGCGACGGTCATCACGGTTTTCCAGGCTATCCAGCAGCAGACGGGCTGTTCGTTCGTCTACAATACGTCGGACATCGACACCGACCGCAAAGTGAGCCTCTCGGTGCACGACGAACCGCTGCAGGCCGTGTTGGACAAGCTCTTCGCGGGCTCCGACATCGCTTATACCCTTCGGGACAAACACATCGTGCTCTCGAAGAAAGCTAAAAATTCCCCCCCCCACAGCGCTCAGGGCGGCGTTACCGGAGTCATAAAGGACGATAAGGGCATGCCCCTGGTCGGCGCCACCGTGCTTATCAAAGGTACGACGACCGGTGCCGCCGCCGACATCGACGGCAATTTCTCGCTTCCGCAGGCCAAACCGGGGGACACGCTCGAAATTTCGCTCATCGGCTATACCAAACAGGAGCTTCCCGTCTCGGGATCCGCCCCGTTGTCGGTGGTCATGCACGAGGACAACGAAGTGCTCGACGCCGTGGTGGTTACCGCCCTCGGCATCAAAAGGTCGGAGAAAGCGCTGACCTACAACGTGCAGGAGGTTGCGGGCGACATCGTCAACACGGTCAAGGACGCCAACTTCATGAACTCGCTTTCGGGCAAGGTCGCCGGCCTTCAGATCAACGCCAGCGCCTCGGGCGTGGGCGGTTCCACGCGCGTGGTGATGCGCGGCGTGAAGTCCATCAGCGGCAACAACAACGCCCTCTATGTGATCGACGGTATCCCGATGCCCGACCTGCGTTCCTCGCAGACCGAGGGCACCTACGAAACGCCCGACGGCGGCGATTTCGAGGGTATCTCGAACCTCAACCCCGAGGACATCGAATCCATGACGGTGCTTTCGGGCGCCACGGCGGCCGCGCTCTACGGTTCGCAGGGTGCCAACGGCGTGATCGTCATCACGACCAAAAAGGGCGAGGAGGGGCGTGTGCGCGTGAACTACGCCAACAATACCACCTTTTCGTCGCCGTTCGTCATGCCGCAGTTCCAGAACACCTACGGCACCGAAGCTACGGCACCGTCCATGAGCTGGGGTACGAAGCTCTCGACCCCGACCTCGTACGACCCCTCGGATTTCTTCCAGACTGGCTTCGAGGAGACCAATGCGATCTCGGTTTCGGGTGGTACGCGCGTGAACCAGTCCTATTTCTCGGCCGCTTCGCTCAATTCGCGCGGCATCATCCCCAACAACGTCTACAACCGGTACAACTTTACCTTCCGCAATACCACGCAGCTCATCAAGGACAAGCTGACGCTCGACCTGGGCGCTTCCTACATGCGCCAGTACAAGCGTAACCCGCTCGTGCAGGGCCTCTACCACAACCCGCTGATTCCCATTTACCTTTTCCCGCGCGGCGACGACATCTCCAAGTACGAGGTTTACGAGCGTTACGACGCCACGGCGGGCTATATGAAGCAGTTCTGGCCCCTGGAGTTCATCACCGGCGTCGAGAACCCCTGGTGGATCACCAACCGCGAGCTGTTCGAGAATACGGCGCACCGCTATACGTTCAACGCCACGCTCAAGTGGGACATTGCCGACTGGATCACCCTCACGGGGCGCGTGCGCACCGATAACATGGTGATGAACTATACGCGCAAGATCTATGCCTCGTCCGACAAGCTGTTCGCTTCCGAATACGGTAACTACCAGAACAACAAGATCCATCACAACAACCTCTACGCCGACGCCCTGCTGTCGATCAACAAGAGTTTCTTCGACGACAAGTTCTCCCTGTCGTTCAACCTGGGTGCGAGCATCCTCGACGACAAGAACGACGGCGAAGGCTTCGAGGGCCACCTGGCCACCCTCGCCAACAAGTTCTCGGTCTACAACGTGGATATGAGCCATTCGCAGACCAAACCCTACGCCGACCGCTACCACGACCAGACGCAGGCCGTCTACGCCACCGCCCAGCTGGGATATAACGGCATGGTCTACCTCGACGTGACGGCGCGCAACGAGTGGGCGTCGCAGCTGGCCTTCACGCCCCATATGAACATATTCTACCCGTCGGTGGGCCTTTCGGCCGTCATCTCGTCGATGGCCGACCTTTCCAAAGCCGGCATTTCGTTCCTCAAGGTGCGTGCCTCCTATGCCGAGGTGGGTAACGCCCCGCAGCGGTTTATTACCGGTGTCAATACGCCCTTGCAGACGGGCGGTATCGTTTCGTCGGACTCCTATGCCCCGGCTGTCAACCTTACGCCCGAGCGCACCAAGTCGTTCGAAGTGGGCCTGAACGCCAAGTTCCTCGGCAACAAGATCTGGACGGACGTGACCTATTACAATACCAACACCTACAACCAGCTTTTTAGCTACGATGCACCGCCCAGCACCGGCTACAAACGGGCATATATCAATGCCGGCAAGGTCAACAACTGGGGTATCGAAGCGGTCGTGGGTTACAAGAACAAGTGGCGCGACTTCTCGTGGTCGACCAATGTCAACTTCTCGATGAACCGCAACGAGGTGAAGGAGCTGGTTCCCGAAGGCACGCGCGACGTGGCCGGTAACCTGGTGACTGTCGACGAGGTGAACATGGACTACGGCGGCTACCGCATGAAGGTCAAAAAAGGCGGTTCGATCGGCGACTTCTACGTGACGGGGCTCAAGACCGACGACCAGGGACGCATCTATGTCGACCCCAATACCAATACCGTCACCACCGATCCCAATACGTGGCTTTACGGCGGCAATACCGAAGCCCGCTTCCGCCTGGGGTGGAACAACCGCTTCTCCTACAAGGGCGTGAACCTCGGCGTGCTGTTCGATGCCCGCATCGGCGGCCAGGGCGTTTCGGCGACGCAGGCCCTGATGGATCGCTGGGGAGCCTCGCAGGATTCGGCCGACGCCCGGGAAAACGGCGGTGTCTGGATCTCCGAGGATCAGAAAGTCCCCGATGCCAGGGTCTTCTACGCCAACAACGGCAACGGGCTTTCGATGCTTTCACACTACGTTTACAGCATGACCAACGTCCGCCTGCGTGAACTTACTCTGGGCTACGACCTGCCTTCCAGGTGGTTCAACGACAAGATCGGCATGACCGTGTCGCTCGTCGGCCGCAACCTGTGGATGATCTACAACAAGGCGCCGTTCGATCCCGAGATCACCGCGTCCACGGGTACCTATTACCAGGGGCTCGACTATTTCATGCAGCCCAGCGCCCGTACCATCGGTTTCAGCGTAAGACTCCAATTCTAAAATTTCAGACCAATGAAACGATTCAATCATACAATAGGATTTTTCGCCGCTGCGGCGCTTGCCGCCTGTACCGGTGACTTCGAATCCTTCAACACCAATCCCGATGCGGTGCAGTCGGTCGACAAGAAGACCTACATCACCACCATGCAAATGGATGCCGTGATCCCGTGCAGCGACGTGGGGGCCAACGAGTTCCAGCGCGCCTGCAACCTGATGGGCGACGCCTTCGGCGGCTATCTCTCCCCGATCCAGGCCTTCAACGGCGGCAGCTATACCTGTACCTACGACCTCGACGGTACGGACTATAACAACGTGCCCTTCTCGGTGGCTTTCACCAATGTGATGCCTGCATGGCTCAACCTCAAGTACGCCTACCAGAACGGGCAGGTTACCGACGACGTCTTTGCCGTTGCCGAGGTCATCAAGGTGATGGCCCTCCAGCGTACCACCGACATCTACGGCCCAATCCCCGTTTCGAATTTCGGCCAGACCGAAAACCCCTACGAATCGCAGGAGACCGTCTACAAAAACCTTCTCACGGATCTGAATGCCGCCATCGTGGTGCTCAAGGAGTATGCGGCCAATGCCGCCGACGCCAGGCCGTTGCAGAAGGTCGACGCCGTTTACCAGGGCGACTATGCGAAATGGCTCAAGCTGGCCAACTCGGTCAAGCTCCGCATGGCCATGCGCATCCGTTTTGTCGAACCCGGGCTTGCCCGGATCTATGCCGAGGAAGCCGTCAGGGACGGGGTGATGACCGCTTCGGACGACGGTGCGTGGCTCAAGAGTTCCGGTTCGGTACAGGTATACAATCCGCTCGAAGAGGTGTGGAACGCCTATAACGATACCCGCATGGGTGCGACCATCGACGCTTATATGAACGGTTACGCCGATCCGCGCCTACCGGCCTATTTCAAAACCTGCGAGGATGGCAAGTACCACGGTGTCCGCAGCGGTCTCAGCTCGATGCTGAAGGCGGACTATACCGGACTTTCGGTGCCCAACGTCGCCAAGGATACGCCCGTCGTGTGGTTCCTCGCTTCCGAGGCCGCTTTCCTGAGGGCCGAAGGCGCCATGCTCGGCTGGGAGATGGGCGGTGACGATGAATCGTTCTACAAGACGGGTATCGAACTGTCGTTCCTCGAACGCGGTCTTACCGCGGCCGCCGCGGCCACCTATGCCGAGAGTGCGAGCGAACCCCAGGCATTCGAGGACGCTTCGGCCGCCTCGACGAAATACAACGCTTCGAAACCTTCGTCCGTCTCCCCGAAATGGAATGCCGGCGCCGGGGACGAGGAGAAACTCGAACGGATCATCACGCAGAAGTGGATCGCCATGTTCCCCAACGGGCAGGAAGCCTGGTCGGAATTCCGCCGCACAGGTTACCCCAAGGTGATCCCGATCGTCAACAACCTCAGCGGCGGCAAGGTCGATACCAACGTCCAGGTGCGCCGTATGACCTTCCCGCGTTCGGAGTACTCGAACAATGCCGCCGGCGTGGCGGCTGCCACCGCACTGCTCGGCGGAGCCGATACCGGCGGTACGAAACTCTGGTGGGATAAGAAATAATGAACCTAAAAACAACACGAAAGATGAAAAATTTCTTGAAATACGTCGCGGCCCTTGCGATCGTGGGTGCCTTTTTCGTCGCTTGTTCGGATTGGACGGATCCCGAGCGTGAAATTACGCAGCATCCCGACCAGCAGTCGCCCATCCTGCGCGATAATGCCTACTACCAGGCCCTGCGCGAATACAAAAAGACCAAGCACAAGATCGCTTTCGGCTGGTACGGTTCGTGGACGGCCGTCGGCGCATCCTACCAGACCCGCCTGCAGAGTGCTCCCGACTCGATGGATATCATCTCCATCTGGAGCCAGTGGCATTCGCTGACCCCCGAGCAGATCGCCGACAAGGAGTTCGTGCAGAAGATCAAGGGCACGAAGGTGACCTTCACGATCTTCTCGGACAAGATGCCCGAGCCGTTCCTCACCGAGATCGGCGGCGGCGAATATACCGACGAGGCCATCGAGGCCTACGCCAAAGCCTACTGCAAGGACTCGATGGACAAGTACAGCTACGACGGCATCGACGTCGACTACGAACCCGGCTACGGCGCTTCGGGGCCGTTCGTGGGACATGACAACGAGCTGTTCAGGAAGCTGATCCTGGCCATGAGCAAATACGTCGGCCCCAAGTCGGGGACGGGACGCCTGCTTATGATCGACGGCGTGCCCTATGCCGTGCATGCCGATGTGGCCGACTGCTTCGACTACGGCATCGTGCAGGCTTATAATTCTTACGGCTATACCGATTTGCAGGATCGCTTCGACGATGCCTATAAGAAAGGCTGGAAGCCCGAGCAGTATATCTTCGCCGAGAACTTCGAGTCCCTCTGGAAAACCGGCGGCGTGTCGCATGAATGCCGCGACGGCCAGTGGGTCAACTCGCTGCTGGGCATGGCGCGCTTCAACCCCACGCAGGGTTTCGGCGCCGGTTTCGGTGCCTATCACATGGAGTATGAGTACGCCAATTCGTCGATGCCTTACAAGTATATGCGCGAGGCGATCCAGGATGTGAACCCCGCCGGCGGCGACCTGATCGTCGGTCTGACCTCGACCGGCTTGTCCAAATACCTGTTCCTGGTCGGGGACGACGGTACCATCACGGGCGAGGTGGACGAAAAAATCCGGGTCGAGCTGGCTCGTCCTGCCCCGGCCGACGTTTCGTTCCCGCTGGCTATCGACAATTCGCTGGTCGATGCCTACAACGAGGAGAAGCAGACCTCCTATGCGGCCATGCCCGAAGCCTGTTACACGATCGACGACACCCGGGCGGTGATCCCCAACGGGAAATACATCTCGTCGCCCGTGACGATCCGGCTCAACAGCGCCGCATTCGACGGCGTGGGCACGTTCCTGCTGCCGATAACGATCGAGCGCGTGACGCCCGACCTGCCGGTCAGCCCGACGCTCGGCACGGCCTACCTGCGTATCAACGGCACCTACACGACCAATCCGTTCCGCCCCATCGACCGGAGCGGCTGGAGCGTGGAAGCCTTCTCGACCGAGGAACCCGAGGCACAGACCGGATACGACGACAACGGCAAAGCCTTCTCGGCGATCGACGACGCCCCCTGCACCTATTGGGGAACGCAGTGGCGCAACGCGAAACCGGGCCCGCCCCACTGGATCACGATCGACATGGGCAAAAGCGAGGAGCTGCACGGATTCACGATCCGCGGCCGTGCGGATCCGTTCACGTCCGACACGCCCAAGGCCAGCGGCAACCCGCGCATCTTCAACGTGGACGTGAGCGACGACAACGCCTCCTGGACCCGCGTCGGCACCTTCACCGTCGAAAACCGGATCGAGAACGAAGTCTACCTTGACCACAAGGCGACGGCGCGTTACTTCCGCATAACGGTCACCGCCACGCAGGCCGACATGTACCAGACCTGCATCGCCGACATCAAGGCGTTCTGATCCGCACTACGAACCGCTAAAACGAAAAACCGACTATGAAAAGAATACTGACAGCCGCGGCGTTGCTGCTCGTCGTCGCGGCCTGCAACAAGGACGAGAACTACAACGACAAATACGGCGACCGGGCGGTCATCCCGCCCAAGGGCCAGAGCCTGCGCGTGATGACCTACAACATCTACGGCGCCCGCGCCACGAGCCCCGCGAATGCGGCCGACCTGGACGCGATCGCCGAAGTGATCCGCCGCCAAAACCCCGATTTCGTGACCCTGAACGAAGTCGACGTGTTCACCAACCGCACGGGCAAGGACGTGCACCAGGCCCGCGATCTGGCCGAAAAGCTCGGCATGGACCCGCTGGA
>ERZ834694.2523-NODE-2523-length-12552-cov-3.672561_pt1 | contig 12552 bp, 10 predicted proteins | sample MGYA00519691_ERZ834694 | MGnify/ENA primary metagenome ERZ834694 (study PRJEB31850, sample SAMEA3708758) | human gut metagenome | biome: human gut; feature: human-associated habitat; material: faeces | place: China | collected 2014 ... | reverse complement strand
CCCTCCGGCAGCGCCAGCACCTGATCGATGATCTGGTCAATGGTCTGCTGGCGGATCTCCTTGCCGCAGTTGGGGCAGTGGGGCGTACCCGCTCTGGCCCACAGCAGACGGAGATAGTCGTAGATCTCCGTCACGGTGCCCACGGTGGACCGGGGGTTTTTGCTGGTGGTTTTCTGGTCGATGGAAATGGCGGGACTCAGGCCCTCGATATAGTCCACGTCCGGCTTGTCCATCTGGCCCAGAAACATCCGGGCGTAGGACGAAAGGCTCTCCACATACCGTCGCTGGCCCTCGGCGTAGATCGTATCGAAGGCCAGAGAGGATTTTCCGCTGCCGGATACACCGGTCATCACCACCAGCTTGTCCCGGGGGATGGTGACGTCGATATTTTTCAGGTTATTGGCCCGGGCACCTTTTACAATGATATTTTCCTGCATGATCTGCTTTTCCGCTCCTGTTTCATGTAGTCAAAACCGATTTTCGGTCATAGCATACACAAACCATTTTTTAATGTCAACTATGCGTTTAAATCTACAAAAGTGACATTTTTTTAACTTTTACCTTCATTCCACAGTGACGTCCGCCGTCTGTGCCCCCAGCAGGGCAATGAGGTCCGCCGGGGCGACCTCCACCTGCGCGCCGATCTTGCCGGCGGAGACACAGATGGTGTCGAATAGCTCCACCGTCTCATGGAACACCGTGGGGAACTGCTTTTTCATGCCCACCGGGGAACAGCCGCCGTGGACATAGCCCGTCAGGGGCAGCAGTTCCTTTTGAGGCAGCATGGCGATGGACTTCTCCCCCACCGCCTTGGCTGCCTTTTTCAGATCCAGATTTTCCGCCACTGGAATGTCGAACACATAGTATCCGCCGCCGGCGCCCTTTGTCACCAGGGTCTTGAACACCTGCTCCGGGTCCTGATTCAGATACGCCGCCACGGAGGCACCGTCCACCGGGCCGTCCGCCGGGTACTCATGGGGCGTGTAGGCGATCTTCTTCTGCTCCAGCGTCCGCATGACGTTGGTTTTTTCTTCCTTGTGCTTGGACACAGATCTCACCTCTTACAAATACATCCGCAGCAATGCCAGGATCAGCATGTGAGCGGGATAAAAAGCGTAGCAGGCATACTGGATGGCCTTATTGTGAGCGCCCTGTCTGCCGTTATACAGCCAAATGGGGATCAGGGCCAGCAGCGCCAAGCCCTGCTCCGGGAATTCCAAGGTCCAGCTCCCCAGCGTCAGGGGGATGGTCATGCCCCCCAGCAGTTTGCAGTTCAGGAAGGCCAGTCCCGCCACCTCGCCGATCCAGCCGTGAGGGATCTGGCGGCAGAGGTAGAAGATCAGCACCGTGACCACGCCGCTGCCGTAGTAGTCCACCATGCCGACCGTTCCCAGAAAATAGCCCACGGGCAGGCTCAAAACGGCGGCGAGGATATACAGCCCCGCCCCCTTGCTCCGGACCTTTTCCAGCCCCAGCATCAGCAGAAGGGCGATGAAGAAGGTGAACATCACGTTCTGATGGAAGGGGAACACCGGGGAGGAGTAGTACAGGTAGTTGAAGGGGATCTCAGAGATCAGGGCAAAGACCAGCATCCGCAGCAGGTATTTTTTCCGGTCATGGGTGCGCTGAAAGCCCTCCGCCACCTGAAAGGCGAAAATGGGGAAAGCGATGCGGCCCACCGCCGTCAGCCACATGACGCCGGGCAGCACCGTGGCCCACAGGTGGTCGCAGAGCATGAGGGCCATGGCCAGCAGCTTTAAGGTCAGACTGTCCAGACACCCCCTGGTTTTTGTGTGTTCCATAGTATGTTTTCCTTTGCAATGTTTTTCGTGTTTTTTCTGTATGTAAAATGCCCGTTCGGACATACATTTGTCTGTTTTGGGTCACCCCGTTTTCAGTCGGCTACGGCAGCACCCACAGGGCGATGTTGTACCCGATGAGCAGCAAAATCGGATAAATGCACCAGCCCGCCCGCTGCATTCCCAGATAGAAGTCCGACGGCTCCGGGTCCTTCACGTCGCACATATGCTGCCAGCGGAACAGGGCCAATGGGTATGCGGCGTCCAGCGCCAGCAGGCCGGAAAACAGCAGCATGGTGAAATACAGCATCCAGCTGCCCCGGCTCACCAGCTGCGGCCCACGGGCAAAGCTGAGAATCGTCCCTCTATCCGTTTCATAATGCTCCCAGTAATCGTCTCCAGCAGTGCTGCTATAGGAAACGGACATGGTAAAGGGATCCCAGTTCCCGTCCAGATCGTACCATCCCATGTCGTGCTCCGCCGTATAGCCGCCCTCAAAAAGGAGCTGACCGTTCCGGGTGATTCGGATGTGCTCCACCGGTCCCAGCTGGTCCGCCTGAATGGGCGGCAGGCCGGTCTCCACCGCGCATACGTCATGGACGCGGTCCCCGACCTGAACCACCACCTCCGTCCGCTGTTCATCGGGGCAGTCCGTCACGGTGATCTTCACCCGCTCACCCTGAATCTTCCCGGCGTAGACCGTCGCGGCGGGGTCATCGGCCTGTGCCGACACCCGCAGGAAACCCTCTTCAAATTTCACGCCCTCAAGTCTGTGAAATACAAACGTCAGAATGGCGAAGGCCACCGCCATAGCCGCAACGGAGATCAGGACGACCTTTTGCAAAACAGAGCGTTTTTCCATATCTACCTCCTGTATTTTTCTGATTGTTTTATACGGCTCGTTTTCGGTCTTGGCGCATTTTCTCTTGAAATCTGTCCGCTATTTGCCGCCCCGCAGCTCGATGATGCGGTCACGCAGCACGGCGGCATACTCGAATTCCAGCAGCTTGCTGGCCTCCTTCATCTCCTGCTCCAACTTGGCGATCTCCGCCGTCCGCTCCGCCTCCGTCAGCTTTTTGGGCTTGCCCTTGGCCTTGTGTCCGGTGTCCTCGCTCTTGGAGATCTCCAGAATTTCCCGGACATCCTTGATGATGGTCTTCGGCACGATGCCGTGGGCCTTGTTGTAAGCGTCCTGAATTTTCCGGCGGCGCTCCGTCTCGTCCATAGCCGCCCGCATGGAGGGCGTGACGGTATCGGCGTAGAGGATCACCAGACCCTCCGCGTTCCGGGCCGCCCGGCCGATGGTCTGGATGAGGGACGTCTCGCTGCGAAGGAAGCCCTCCTTGTCGGCGTCCAATACCGCCACCAGAGAGACCTCCGGCAGGTCCAGACCCTCTCGTAGGAGGTTGATACCCACCAGCACGTCGAACTCCCCCAGCCGCAGATCCCGGATGATCTCCATCCGCTCGATGGTGGCTACGTCGGCGTGCATATACCGTACCCGGATGCTGTTGGCCCGGAAAAATTCCGTCAGATCCTCCGCCATCTTTTTCGTGAGAGTTGTCACCAACACACGCTCGTTCCGCTTGGCCCGGGTGCGGATCTCCTCCATCAAATCGTCGATCTGGCCCTCTACCGGGCGCACCTCCACCCGGGGGTCCAGCAGTCCGGTGGGGCGGATGACCTGCTCCACGATGTTGTCCGCCCGCTCCCGCTCGTAAGGCCCCGGCGTGGCGGAGACGAACACCGCCTGACCGATGCGGCTCTCAAATTCCTCGAATTTCAGAGGCCGGTTGTCGAAGGCGCAGGGCAGGCGGAAGCCGTACCGCACCAGCGATTCCTTTCTGGCCCGGTCGCCGTTGTACATGGCCCGGACCTGAGGCAGCGTCACATGGCTCTCGTCCACAAACAGCAGGAAATCATCGGGAAAGAAGTCCAGCAGGGTCATAGGGGCGCTGCCTGCCGGACGGTCGGAAATGATCCGGGAATAGTTCTCGATGCCGGAGCAATATCCCAGTTCCCGCATCATTTCCATGTCGTATTCCGTCCGCTGGCGGATGCGCTGGGCTTCTACCAACATCTCATTGTCATTGAAATATTTTACCTGATCCTCCAACTCCGTTCGGATCTGGCCCAAGGCCCTGTCCATCTTCTCCTTGGTGGTGACATAGTGGCTGGCGGGGTAAATGGCCACGTGGTTCAGCACCCGGTTCACCGTGCCGGTGAGGGGGTGAAAATCGGAGATCCGGTCGATCTCATCCCCGAAGAACTCCACCCGGATGGCGTGATCCTTGTAGTAGGCAGGGTAGATCTCCACCGTGTCCCCCCGCACCCGGAAGCGGTTCCGCTCAAAGGCCACGTCATTCCGCTCGTAGCGGTTCTCCACCAGACGGCGCAGCAGCTCGTCCCGGTCCCACTCCGCCCCCTGACGCAGAGAGATCACCATCTGGGCGAAGTCGTCCGGCTCGCCCAAGCCGTAAATGCAGGACACGGAGGACACCACGATCACGTCCCGCCGCTCCAACAGGGCGCAGGTAGCGGACAGCCGCAGGCGGTCGATCTCATCATTGGTAGATGCGTCCTTGGCAATATAGGTATCCGTGTGGGGGATATAGGCCTCCGGTTGGTAGTAATCGTAGTAGGAGACAAAATACTCCACGGCGTTGTTAGGGAAAAACTCCTTGAATTCCGCACAAAGCTGGGCCGCCAGAGTTTTATTGTGGGCCAGCACCAGCGTAGGCCGCTGGACCTTCTCAATGACCTTGGCCATGGTGTAGGTCTTGCCGGAGCCGGTGACGCCTAACAAGACCTGCTCCTTCAAGCCGTTTTCGATGCCCGCCGCCAGCGCGTCGATGGCCTCCGGCTGGTCGCCGGAGGGCTGATAAGGGGATACTACTTCAAATTTCGGCATGGGAATCCTTTCCGTTTTTCTGCGGGCGGAGCGGGGGCGGCTCCGTCCCGTCCGTGCAGGATGCTATATTTTTATGATAACACATCTGCGTCGAAAAATCAAACATTTGTTCGTATTTCGGGGCGGTCTTATCCGAAAAATCCGCTCTGCGCCATGGAAACGAAATCATCGTCCGCCACAATGATGTGGTCGGCCAGCGTCACGCCAATGGTATCCAGCGCCCGCCGTGCCGCCTCCGTGGCGGCGCAGTCATCATCGGAGGGCAGCGCTACACCGCTGGGGTGATTGTGGCCCAGCACCACGCCTGCGGCGCCGGACAGCAGGGCGTTCTCCACCACCTGCCGGATGCTGAGGGAGGTCATATCGGCGCTGCCTTGGGACAGGCATTTGCAGGAAAGCACCTTTCCCTTGCCGTCCAGACACACCTGATACAGCAGCTCCCGGCGCTGGCCATCCAGCAGGTCCATGAAGTAGGCACCGCAGCGCTCCACGGAGTTGAGGATGCGCTCGGCGGAGACGCTGCGCCGGGCGCAGCGTTGGGCCGCCGGCACCAGATTCAGCAGCACGGCGGCATTCTCCCCGATGCCGGACACCTGCATCAGTGCCTCCGGCGGAGCCTGAAACACGGCGTCCAGCGTACCGAAGTGCTGGATCAGCCGGTGGGCCAGCTCGTTGGTGTCCCGGCGGGGGATGGCATAGTACAGCAGCAGCTCCAGCACCTCATGATCCGCCAGACCGTCGGCTCCCTGCTTCAGGAAGCGCTCCCGCTTGCGCTGGCGATGTCCGTCGTGCAGTCCCATGTGTGCTCCCCCCTTCCGGCTTCCTGAGAAAATTATAGCATGACGGCCGCCGGTTGACAAGCGGGATGCCGCAAATCTCCACGGGAGGCATCCGGGGCTTTGGAGCAAGAAACAGCGCCCGTGCAGAGCACGGGCGCTGTGGAGTTCGACACGCAGAGGCTTAGCCGACGATGTTCAGAGTGACATTCTCGGTGCTGGCCAGATTGTCGTAGTTGTTGTCGATGGCGATCTTGCCGTCCTTGATGTCCTGCAGCATGACCTTGTAAGAATCAACGCTCCACTTGGTCAGGGACCAGGTAGCAGTGGGCAGACCCACGGCGTTCTCATTGGCACCCAGAGAGGTCTGGACACCGCCGATGGAGGCGAACTCACCGGCATAGAACTTGCCCAGAGCCCACTGAGCAGAGTCAGCCAGGCCCTTCATGGCGGAGGTGATCACGGTGGGGGACTCACCAGACTGGTCCACGTCCACGCCGACGACCTTGCCCTCCTCAGCGCCGGCAGCAGCGGCGACAGAGGCGAACATGGAACCGCCGCAGGCGAAGATGACCTCAGTGCCAGCCTGATACCAGCCGGCGGCCATGGTCTGCAGCTCGGGGGAGGCGTTGAAGTTGGCACCATACTGCCAGGAGTAGTTCATCTCTACCTTCTCGTTCAGCTCCTTGGCAGCGGCGTCAGCGCCCTGCACGAAGCCATAGCCGTAACGGCAGCAGGCGGGGTTGTTGCCGCCGCCGCCACCGGTGAAGCCCAGCTTGGTGTAGCCTTCCTTGACAACAGCGTAACCGGCCAGATAGCCGCACTGCTCTTCCTTAAAGGCAACGCCGGCAATGTTCTTCAGAGCGGGGGAATCTTTCACATCGGCTTCCTCACCGACGGGATAACCATCAATGAAGACAAAGGACACATCGGTGAACTGCTTGGCCGCCGTACGCAGAGCAGCCTCCTGCAGATAACCGGCGCAGACAACCACCTTGGCGCCGTTGTCCACGGCGGCCTTCATAGCGGTGAAGCGGTCATCATCGGTGGCCTCACTGCCGTTGGCGGGCTGATAGTACTTGTAGGACAGGCCGTTGTTGGCGGCGTACAGCTTCACGCCGTCGTAAGTACCCTGGTTGAAGGACTTATCCTTCAGCTGACCCACGTCGGTGACGAAAGCCACCTCGTACTTGCCGTCGGAGGAGGTCATCTCATCCTGAACCTTATCGGGGTTGGTGATGACGGTGGGGGTCTTGTTGTCATCCGGGTTATCCTTCTTGCCATCGTCCGTGTTCTTGTTGCCGCAGGCAACCAGAGCCAGAGCCAAGACAAGCGCAAGGATCATAGCGAGAACTCTTTTCATGATTGTTCTACCTTCCTTCATTTATTCGGGCAAAGCTTGCCCGTTCAGGTGCATTATAACAGATATGACAGAAAAGGGCAAGCCCTATTTGCAGGGTCTGCTGCATTTTTCACCATGACAGGGTTCAGAAAAACTGATGTTTCGGCTGCAAAACCGACTTTATTGGGCCATTTTCACCGCTGCCTCCAGACCGATCTTCATCATATTGGTGAAGGTGGTCTGGCGCTCGTCGGCGGTAAGCTCGGTACCCAGCACCAGATTGTCGCTGATGGAGCAGATAGCCAGCGCACGCTTGCCCAGATAGGCGGCGGTGCAGTACAGAGCAGCGGCCTCCATCTCCACGGCCATGACGCCCATCTTCTGCATCCGGGCGTTGCGGCCGGCGGCGTCATAGAAGGTATCGGAGGAGTAGAGGTTGCCCACAGGCATCTTCACGCCCAGCTCACGGGCCGACTCCACGGCGGCCATCAGCAGATCGAAGTCGGCAATGGGGGCATAGTGGACGCCCAGCTCATACTGGTCGGCGAAGCTGGAGTTGGTGCAGGCACCCTGTCCGGCCACCACACTGCCCAGCTCCAGATCGGCCCGCATGGCTCCGGCAGAGCCCACACGGATGATGTTCTCCACGCCGTACTGGGTGTACAGCTCGTGGGCGTAGATGCCGATGGAGGGCATTCCCATGCCGGAGGCCATGACGGACACCGGCACGCCCTTGTACGTACCGGTATAGCCCTGCACGCCACGGACGTTGTTCACCAGCACGGGGTTTTCCAGAAACGTCTCGGCAATGAATTTGGAGCGCAGGGGATCGCCGGGCATGAGCACGGTCTTGGCGAAGGCGCCGGGGGCGGCGTTATTATGGGGGGTAGGCATAGATGGTTCCTCCTTTTATTCCTGTTCCATGGCCTTCACGGCCTTGACGATGCGGCTGGTACCCAGACGGTCGGCCCCAAGGGCCACGAAGTCACGGGCGTCGTTGAGGTCGGCGATGCCGCCGGCAGCCTTGATCTTCACATGGGGAGCCACATGGGCCTTGAAGATGGCCACATCCTCACGGGTGGCGCCGCCTCCGCCGAAGCCGGTGGAGGTCTTGATGTACTCGGCGCCGGAGTCGGACACCACACGGCACATCTCGATCTTCTCGGCATCGGTGAGCATACAGGTCTCGATGATGACCTTCAGCAGCTTGCCGTGGCAGGCAGCCTTCACGGCCCGGATCTCCTCCAGCACCTGATCGTACAGGCCGTCCTTCACCCAGCCGATGTTAATGACCATATCCACCTCGGAAGCACCGTTGTTCACGGCGTCCTCCGCCTCAAAGCACTTGGCGGCGGTGGTGTCATAGCCGTTGGGAAAGCCGATGACGGTGCAGATGGCGATCTTGCCGTCCACGTACTCTGCCGCCCGCTTCACATAGGAGGCAGGGATGCACACGCTGGCGCAGCCATACTTGACGCCGTCGTCGCAGATGGCCTTGATCTCGTTCCAAGTGGCACTCTGGGCCAGCAGAGTGTGGTCTACCTTGGCCAGAATAGACTGAATCTCTTGGTTCATAACAGTTGTCTCCTTTCCTAAAAAGGGCACGCTCTATCCGCACAGGGAGGACGTTCTCCCTTTGTTTTGTGCGTGGATAGTCCATAGATATGCATTATCATATCAGAAAAACCGTCCTTTGTAAACGGCGGAATTGGCCGGGGATGAAAAAGGGACACGGCAGGCCGTGTCCCTTGCAGATCATGCTTATACGTTGAAGCGGAAGTAGATCATGTCGCCGTCCTTGACCACATAGTCCTTGCCCTCGGACCGCAGCAGGCCCTTCTCCTTGGCGGCGGCCACGCTGCCGCCGCAGGCCATCATCTCGTCGAAGTTGATGGTCTCCGCCCGGATGAAGCCCCGCTCGATATCGGAGTGGATCTTGCCCGCCGCCTGCGGGGCCTTGGTACCCTTGCGGATGGTCCACGCCCGGCACTCGTCCTTGCCGTAGGTCAGGAAGGAGATCAGGCCCAGCAGATCATAGCTGCACTGGATCAGGCGATCCAGACCGGACTTTTCGATGCCCAGATCCTCCAGGAACATGGCCCGCTCCTCCGGATCGTCCAGCTCGGCGATGTCCTGCTCCAGCTTGGCGCAGATGGGCAGTACCTGCGCCCCCTCCTTCTGGGCCAGATCACGCACCAGCTGGAAGTAGCGGTTGTTCTCGTAATCGGCAAAGCCCGCCTCGTCCATGTTGGCGGCGTAGATGATGGGCTTCAGGCTCAGCAGGTCGCAGGTCTCCACCAGCGCCCGGTCGTCGTCGCCGCAGGAGAAGGTGCGGGCGGACTTCCCGGCGTCCAGATGCTCCGCCAGTGCCTTGAACACCTCCGCCTCGTGGAGGAACTTCTTGTCGCCCTTGGCGGCCTTGGCGGCCTTCTCCACCCGGCGGTTCACCATCTCCAGATCCGCCAGGATCAGCTCCATGTCGATGGTCTCGATGTCCCCCAGCGGGTCCACCGGCACGTTGGTACCGGCGTCGGCCACCACGTGCATGATGTTTTCGTCGTCGAAGCAGCGCACCACATGGACGATGGCGTCGGTGCGACGGATGTTCTCCAGAAACTTGTTGCCGAGGCCCGCTCCCTGACTGGCCCCCTTCACCAGACCGGCGATATCCACAAATTCGATGACGGCGGGGGGCTTTTTATCGGGCTGGTACATCTCCGCCAGCTTGTCCAGCCGCTCATCTGGCACGGCCACCATGCCCACGTTGGGTTCGATGGTGCAGAAGGGGTAGTTGGCGCTCTCGGCGCCGGCGTTGGTGATGGCGTTGAACAGAGTGGACTTTCCCACGTTGGGCAGCCCCACGATACCTAATTTCATAGTTTTCTCTATCTCCTTATTTTTCAAGGGTTTTCGGCACTTGAACGGCGCTTACTGTACCATTACTGTACCATTTTGATTTTGCTGCACTTTTTCAAATTGTAATACGGCTTTTGACATGGAATCGTTCGTCACATGAACATACCGATCCATTGTTGTTTTGATGCTGGCATGACCCAGCAGCTTTTGCAGCACCTTTGGCTGCATCCCGCTTTCGATTGCACGCATTGCATAGGTGTGGCGCAAAGCGTGCATACAGAATTTTTCGATTCCTGCTTCGTCGCATAGAGAAAAGAGCCTACTGCAACGACATAATTATAGCAGATAGGTTCTTTTCTCTCAAGCTGTTTTTACAAATTATCTTTTGCCGTCAGATCACCAGCTTTTAGCTGATGTACTCTTCAAACTCCCGACGCTTGACCAGCTTTTTCGTCCCAACGAACAAGACAAAGGGGCAGTTGGGGCTGCGGAGCATACTGTCGATCTTGTTGATGCCGATGTTGCTGTATTCTGCCGCTTCTCTGGCGGTCAGCGTCATTTTGAGGTGGATGGGGACGGTGAGAATGTTGTCCATGGAAATGTCTCCTTTCGTGGTGCTTAACCAACGGACACATTTTCCGGTTTTGTCCCAGATTTCTTGAAAAAGTTTCGGAGATGGCGAAACAATCTCTGCGTTCTGCTCCAAATTACCCTTTCTACTTTCCAACGGGCAAAATGATGCGGAGAGTCACGGTTTTGCCTCACGAGTGGTTGCCTCTCACTTTACAACGGACAAAATTCTTGCAAATTAGGGGGTAGCGCAAAAAATTTTCCTTCCATATAACACACGGACATGTTTTTGCCTTTTGTCCGGAAAAAGATGCGCGATATTTTCAAAAAGTCATCTACTATACAACGGACATTTTTCTGCCGTTTTTTAAGTATCGGAGAAGAAAAAATGTCCCCGCTTTCGAAAAAGCGGGGACATCACGATCTGCGGATATTGAGATTTGAGAGAATAGCAAGCACAGCCGGTGTCCGGACACACGGCGATTTGGGGAGTATCCCAAGCCCTTTGCATTTGGCATACAGCCCGATGCTCAGAAGGTATCCGATTATGAATCATTCAGTGCCGGGCGCTTGCTTTCTTCATGAACTCCAGATAAAGACTGTACAGCACGGCGCAGACGGGAACGCTGAACAGCATCCCTAAGATGCCGAATGCTTCGCCGCCGATCGTAACAGCCATCAGCACCAACAGTCCGGGAAGCCCAACGGACTTACCGACCACCTTGGGATAAATCAGGTTGCCCTCCACCTGCTGTAAAACGAGCAAAAAGAGAATGAACCACAGAGCCTTGCCGGGTTCTGCCAGCAGGATCAAAAACGCACCAAGACCGCCGCCGAGCCATGCGCCGAAAATCGGCACCAGCGCAGTAACAGCCACAAACGCCGAGACCGCACCGGCATACGGGATCCCAAGGATCAGCATTCCAAAGAAGCACAGAACGCCGATGATGACCGCTTCGGTAAGCTGCCCGCTGACAAAGTTTGTGAAGGTCTGGTTGGCCAGAGAGGCAATACTCAGAAGCCGCTGTGCCTTCTTTTGCGGAAGGACTGTCACAATGAGTTTTTTCAAATGTGCTGCGACGACTTCCTTCTTTGCAAGCAGATACAGCGCAAAGACAAGTCCCAAGAGAACATCCACCAAAACCGACAGGACAGAGGTTGCCGCACCCCACGTCACGGTGAGGATGCCGCTTCCCTCGTCGCTGATCAAGGCGGTGAGCTTCTCGATCAACAGGTCAGAGTCTATGGTGTATTCGGGCAGGACAATATTATATTTTGCGGCAAACTGGACAACGCCTGTCCACCACCGCCCGATTTCCTCCACATAGAGCGGAATGTTTTGGACAAACTCTTCGCCGGATTCCCGCAGGCTGGGGATCATCATGAACACCACGGCAAACAGAATTCCAAGGACAAGTACGGTGCTTGCTGTCAGGCACACAGGGCGGGCCAGCTTTGCAGGAGTTTTGCGGCACACCTTGTTCCAGCAGCATTCCAACGGTCGAAGGACTACGTTGATCAAAAAAGCAATCGCGCCGCCGATCAGAAACGGAGTGAACAGCGCAAGCACCTTGCCGAGAAAACGCAAAACAGCGTCAAGGTTTACCAGTGCCCACGCAAATACAATCAGCAGCACCAATGCGCGGATGATGTAACGAATAATCGCCTTGTCCGGCCATTTGCGTTCCTGCGGCGCGGAATCCTCGTTTTTGTTACTGGCTGTGTTTTGCGGTTTCTTCGCCATGTTTCTTCCTTTCCGCTATTGTGCGCAGATCCGTTCAAATCCGAAAGCACTTTTGCAGGGCTTTATACTCACCCAATGCCAGGATCGTAATGTCATCGGACAATATGGTGTCCGGCGTAACAGAAACATCCGTTTTTCCTGCACGTTTGATGCCGAGAATGGTGATGCCGAACTTCCTGCGGACATCCAGCCCGCCAACGCTTTTCCCGACCCACGCCTCTGGCACCTGAACTTCAAAGATGGCGTGCTGCTCGTCGATCTCTATATAGTCAAAAATATGGTCGGCAGTGAAGCGAATCGCTGCCCATTTTGCCATCTGCTTTTCGGGATAGACCACGTTATCTGCGCCGTTGCGGAGCAGAAACTTCGCCTGCACGTCGCGTTCGGCGCGGGATACCACGCATTTTGCGCCCAGCTCTTTCAGCAGCGAGGTGGTTTCCAGCGAGTTCTGGAAGCTGCCGCTGATGGTCACAAAGCAAACATCAAAATTCCCGATGCCGAGCGAACGCAGGAACTCCGCATTGGTGCTGTCACCGATCTGTGCGTTGGTGACA
>ERZ834694.2522-NODE-2522-length-12554-cov-3.068085_pt1 | contig 12554 bp, 7 predicted proteins | sample MGYA00519691_ERZ834694 | MGnify/ENA primary metagenome ERZ834694 (study PRJEB31850, sample SAMEA3708758) | human gut metagenome | biome: human gut; feature: human-associated habitat; material: faeces | place: China | collected 2014 ... | reverse complement strand
GGCATGTGATCGCGGAAGCGATCAAACATCCGCAAAAAAATTATCTGGTTATCGTGCCGGAACAGTTTACCATGCATACCCAGGAAGAACTTGTGGCTATGCATCCAAAGCATGCGATCATGAACATTGACGTTCTGAGTTTTGATCGTGTGGCATATCGTATTTTTGATGAACTGGGGACGGATACCTTAGAGGTCTTAGAGGAGACCGGCAAGAATCTGCTCTTGCGCAAAGTGGCACAGGAGCAGGAAACTGAATTACATGCACTTGGAAAGAATATGAAACGGCCTGGGTATATTGCCCAGGTCAAGTCTTTAATATCGGAATTTTCCCAGTACAATATCACACCGGACGCTCTGGATGAGATCATGCAGCGACCGGAACTCAGCCAGAGTTTCCGATACAAGGGAGCAGATCTGGTCACCATGTACCGGGCATTTGAGGAAAAGATTGCAGGCTCCTACATCACGACGGAACAGATCCTGCAAAAATTTTTGGATGTGGCGAAAGACTCTAAGATCCTGCGTGGATCGACCATCGTTTTTGATGGCTTTACGGGCTTTACACCCATCCAAAATCAGGTGTTGGAAATGCTTCTGCGCATTGCGGACAAGATCATGGTAACGATCACTTGTGATACAAAAGAAGAATTCTTTGGCAGGATTCATGATGAGGAACTTTTTGCCATGAGTAAAAAGACCATGGCAAAACTTGTAGCTCTTTGCAGGCAGACAGGCTGTCTCTTGGAGAATCCGGTCTTACTTGACAATGCGCAGGAAAGACGTTTTGTGGCAGGAGGAAGACTGGCGCATCTTGAGGCAAATCTTTTCCGCCCATCGGCGCAGGCTTGGAAGCAGAAAGAAGCATCGGAAGATGCCATCCGCATCGTCAGTCTGAAAAATCCAAGGCAGGAACTGGCATATGCTGCCGGTGAGATCACGCGCGCCGTGCGGCAAGAGGGGCGCAGATATCGCGATTTTGCTATCGTATGTGCAGATCTGGATACCTACCGTTACAGTGCTCCGGCGGTCATGGAAGACTACCATTTACCATATTTTTTGGATGTCAAGGCGGAGATCGTCTTTCATCCTATGATCGAGTTTATCTATGGGCTTCTTATGGTACTGGAAGAAAATTTTTCCTATGAGAGCATCATGCGCCTGCTCCGTACCGGACTGAGCGATCTGAGCATGGATGAGATCGACCGACTGGAAAATTATCTGCTGGCATCCGGTATACGGGGGCGAAAGAAGTACAGTGAACCTTTTACGATCGCGCCAAGAGGCTATAGCCCGGAAGACATGGTTGCCTTAAATGAGATTCGTTTGCGCCTGTTTGCCCCGATCGAGCACTTTGTGCAGACGGTCTTTGCACAGGATGAAAGGACCCAGGAAAAAAAGGCTGGGGCATGGCTGACACCGGCAAAAAGCCTATCGGTACGAGCCCTTTCCTATGGGCTTTATGAGTATCTGGTTTTTTATCATGTGCAGGAAAAACTGGAAAATAAGGCAGAGGATTATGAAGCCGCAGGGCATGTGGTAAAGAGTCAAGAATATCGACAGATCTATGGCGAGTGCATGGATCTTTTAGATAAACTGGTCGCCATTTTAGGACAGGAAGCGATGACGGTAAGCGAGTATCGGGAGATCCTGTCTTCCGGTTTTGAGTCGATCGCGGTGGGCATGATCCCGCCGGATCAGGATTGTGTCGTTATTGGGGATATGGAGCGTACCCGTCTTTCGGATATCCATACCATGTATCTGATCGGGGCAAATGATGGTGCCATTCCAAAAGCACTTGGCAATGGCGGTATTTTGTCCCAACTGGATCGGGAACAACTGATGGCATTGGATGTAGAGGTGGCACCGTCAGACCGGCAAAAAGCCTTTATGCAGCGCTTTTATCTGTATTTTGTCATGACAAAGCCGTCAAGAGAACTGGTCGTGACCTATACGCGTGTGGATGGCGACAGTAAGGCGGTGCGCAGGTCTTATCTGATCCAGACCCTTTTACAACTTTTCCCGGATATCCGGGTGGAAGAATTAGAAGAACTTCCGGCAAGAAACCGCATCCTGACTGCGGAGACCGCCCGGGACTATTATGTAGATCTCTTGCGTCAGTATGTGGAGGAGGGCAGGACAGAGGATGCCTTTCTGGCATGCCTTGCATGGGAAGAGGCAAAGGACCATGTGACTTTCCGCCGTCTGCGGGATGCAGCCTTTTATGAGCACAAGGAAGAAAGACTGTCAAAAGCCGCGCTGGATGCTTTGTATGGCACATCCATCACCGAGAGCGTCAGCCGGTTGGAACAGTATGCCAGATGCGCTTATGCGTATTTTCTGCGTTATGGTCTGGGGCTGCTTCCACGTCCGGAACATGCCTTTGAAGTGGCAGACATGGGAAATCTCTACCATGAAGCCTTGGAGGAGTATTCCAAGCGGCTTTTAAAAAGAGAGGATGTCAACTGGTACACGATCAGCAGGGAGCAAAGTGATGCTCTTTTGGCAGAATCCATTGCCTACACCTATCAGACCATGGCAAAGACAGAGGTTTTGGAAGAAGGACGGGATCGTTATATCCTACGGCGTATGGAAAAGACCCTGCAACAGACCGTGCATGCCCTGACCGAACAGGTGCGAAAGGGTTCTTTTGTGCCGAGTGCTTTTGAGGTGGATTTCCGTCAGGTTTCCGATCTGGATGCTTTGCGTTTTCAACTGGATGAGATGCACACCATGCGCCTGCGGGGAAAAGTGGACCGTGTGGATCTATATCAGGACGGACCTTCTGTTTATGTCAAGATCGTGGACTACAAATCCGGTGCCAAAGATATAGACTTTGCACAATTATACCAGGGACTACAAGTGCAGTTGGTCCTTTATATGGATGCGACGGCGGAGGGATTAAAAGAACGCTATCCGCAAAAGAAGATCAGCCCGGCGCCATGTTTTACTACCATATCGACCGTCCGCTGCTACTGGCAGGAGATCGTACAGAGCAGGAAAAAGAGCAGGCCATTTTAAAAGAATTGCAGATGAAAGGTGTCGTCAATGCAGATCTGCATGTGATCGAGGCATTGCATCACGGACTGGAAGGGCGGTCGGATGTCATTCCGGCGGGGATCAATAAGGATGGATCTTTATCTAAGACCTCAAGTGCGCTTTCCGAAGATGAATTTGCCCTGGTGTCATCCTATGTCCGTATGCTGATACAAAAGACCGGCAAACAGATCGTGGACGGCAGGATCGATTGTGTGCCTTACCACATGGGACAGGAAAACGGATGTACCTATTGCGAATACCATGGCATTTGTGGTTTTGATGCCCGAATGGATGGTTTTGCCTATCGCAGGCTTTCCGACAAAGCAGATCGGGAGGAGATTTTGGCGCGCATGGAGGAGGATCTGCAAAAGGATCGTTACAGAGAAGAAAGAACAGAAGGAGAGAAGTAAGGTGCCACAGTGGACAGAAGACCAGCAGCAGGTCATTGATAGCAGAGAAAAGAATATGTTGGTTTCTGCGGCAGCAGGCTCCGGTAAGACGGCAGTTTTGGTGGAGCGTATCATCCAGCGTATCCTGGATGAAGAAAAACCGATCGACGTAGACCGTATTGTAGTCGTGACCTTTACCAAGGCGGCGGCAGCGGAGATGCGTGAGAGGATCCTCTTGGCAATCAACGGCAAATTGGAAGAAGATCCCGGAAATGTGCATCTGATGCGGCAGGCGACTTTGGTCCATAATGCCCAGATTACCACGATCGACAGTTTTTGTAATTATATCGTGCGCAATCATTTCCATGAGATCGATCTGGAGCCGGACTATCGTATCGGGGATGAGGGAGAAATGCTGCTCATGCGAAGAAGCGTTATGGATGCCATGATGCAAAAAGAGTATGAGGCGGCAGAAGAAGCAGGACAGGATACCTTTTTCTATTCTTTTATGAATGCCTATGTCCGGGGCAATTCGGATCAGGCGGTAACAGATATGATCCTGCGCCTCTTTGATAAGGCACAGTCCTATCCGTGGCCGAAGGAATGGCTGCAATCCCTGGTGGATGCCTATGAGGTCACCTCGACACAGGATTTGCAGGAAAGTGCATGGTTTGCCTTTTTACTGGACAGACTACGCATACAGGTGGAGGAGGCAAAGGCTAAGACCGAGCGTCTGATCGATCTGTGCAGGCAGCCGGAGGGACCTATTTTTTACGAAAAGGGCTTGCAGCAGGATCTCTTATTATATGAGGACATCCTGGCATTTGACGAAAAGATGCGTTTTTACGATGCCTTCCGGGATTTAAAATATGGTGCGATCGGGCGCAAGCCGCGCGGCTATGACGGCGATGAAGCCCTCCTCAACCGAGTAAAGGATGGACGGGATGCCATCAAAAAAAGCATGGAAAAAGCAAAGAGTGATTATGGCGCATTCTCTTTGGAAGAGATCGTCCGACAGATGCAGCAGATACAGCCCTTTGTTCGGGAATTGGTGCGTCTGACCATACATTTCATGGATGATTTTGCCGCCTACAAGCGGAACAAAAATGTCATGGATTTTAATGACATAGAACACTTTGCCCTGCAGATCTTAAAAGATCAAAGGACCAAGCAGACCACGCCGACTGCCAGAGAATTTCAGGCATACTATCAGGAGATCATGATCGACGAATATCAGGACAGCAACTATATTCAGGAAGAGATCCTAAGCAGTGTATCAAAGGAAGAGATCGGCGGGCATAATATGTTTATGGTGGGGGATGTTAAGCAGAGCATCTATAGTTTCCGTCAGGCATGCCCGGAGATCTTTATGGATAAATACGAGAGGTTCCACGGCAGGGAAGAAGGCAGCATTGCCATTGATCTGCACCAGAATTTCCGCAGCAGAAATGAAGTGCTGACCCTGACCAATGATGTCCTTTACCAGCTCATGCATGCGGATATCGGCAATGTGGAATATGACGATCTGGCGGCACTTTATCCCGGTGCGATCTATCCCGGGATTTTAAAATCGGAGGATTTCTTTGCGTCGGAAGATTATGATACTGACTTTCAGGGGGAGATCCTGATCGCAGACCAGGACAGTGACCTTATGGAGGATGCGGGGATCGAAGACCGCATCGCCTTTGAGGCAAAGATCATTGCAGAAAAGATCCGGGCAATGAAAAAGACGCAGTTTGTCACGGATAAAGCGTCGGGGAAACTCCGTCCTATGCGCTACCGCGATGTCGTTATCTTGTTGCGCAGTCCCGGAAGCATGGCAGAGAGCATGATCGCTGTCTTGGAAGAAAACGGCATACCGGCTTTTGCGGAAAATAAGACCGGTTATTTTGATACCATGGAAGTACAGACTGTCCTAAATCTGCTCCGCATCATTGACAATCCAAGGCAGGATATCCCTTTTGCGGCAGTCCTACATTCCGCCATGTTTACTTTTTCCAGTGACCAGATCGCTCTGATCCGTATGACAGAGCCCAAACGGACCCTTTATGAAGCCATGCAGGCTTATGAAAAAGAGCACCCACAGGAGAAAAAGGTGGGAGATTTTCTGAGTTTTTTGGAGGATATGCGCTCTAAAGTGGCAGATACGCCTATTCATTCTTTTATCGAGATGCTTTTGCAAAAGACAGGCTATCTGACCTATGTAAGTGCTATGCCGCGTGGCGAGAGCCGGCGAGCCAACCTGGAAAAACTCATGGCACAGGCAGTGGTTTATGAGAATACCAGTTATAAAGGTCTCTTTCATTTCATAAACTATATCGGGCAGTTACAAAAGTATCAGGTGGATATGGGCGAGGCGGAACTCATAAACGACAATGATGATGCCGTGGCGATCCTGAGTATCCATAAAAGTAAGGGATTGGAATTTCCGGTCGTTTTTGTATCCGGTATGGGCAAGCAGTTCAATGAAACGGACCAAAAGGGTTCTATGATCCTGCACGGTGATCTGGGTGTGGGACTGGATCTGGTCGATTATGAAGAACAGACCAAGATGACACCGCTTTACAAACAGGTGGTTGCACGCAGGCTGCATGAAGATGCCTGTGGCGAGGAAATGCGTATCCTTTATGTCGCACTCACCAGAGCCAAAGAGAAACTTATCTTGACGGGCACACTCAAAAAAGCAGAGGAGACCCTGGAAAAATGGCAGGAAAACCGCGGAAAACTGACCTTTTTTGAAAGGGCGGGAGCCAGGTCTTATCTAGAGTGGATCGTGCGTGCGACAGCATCCATGCGGGAAAAATATCCGATACAGGTCATTTCGCCGGAAGAAGTCGTTGTGGCAGAAGTTGCCGGACAGATGGATAAAGCGGCAAAAAAAGAGGCACTGGAGGCTTTGAGCGGACAGGCTAAACCGTCCTGGGTAAAGGCGTTAGAAGACGAGATGGCTTATGTTTATCCCTATGCATCCGTCGGAAAGTACAAAAATAAATATTCCGTATCGGAGATCAAGCATGACCGGATGGAAAAGGCATTTGCAGACGACCAGAGTGTGCGTCCGGACTTTTTGAAGGAGGAGACAAAAGAGATCGTTCCAGCATTTATCGCAGAGAAAAAGACCCAGGAGGTCTCACGCGGAGCCCTGCGGGGAACTGCCATGCACAGGTTTATGGAGTGCTTTGATTTTTGCAATTATACAGGCAGAGCCAGTCTGGAGGAGCAGGCAGAGCGGATGCTTCATGAGGGACGCATGGACCCGGAGCAAAAGGAACTTTTGCAGATGGACCGCCTTTATACCTTTATGGAGACCGGGGTGGCAAAGCGCATGATGCAGGCGGCTGGTAGGCATGAACTATACGTGGAAAAGCCTTTTGTCATGAGCGTTTTTCCGCAGGAACTCTTTGACGAAGAGGAATCCGACAGCCGGAGTGATACGGTCTTGGTGCAGGGGATCATTGACGTATTTTTTGTGGAAGAGGACGGCATTGTACTGTTGGATTACAAGACAGACCGTGTGCAGCAGGCAGAGGAACTCGTCAAGCGTTATCAGGCACAGTTGCAGCTTTATGCACTGGCATTGGGGCGTACCATGGATCTGCCGGTCAAAGAAATTTTGATCTATTCCTTTTATCTGGAAAAAATGATTGCATTGTGAGGAGCAAGTATTTATACTATACATTGTTTCGTAGGAAATGAGATCGTGACACAGACCACCAGATCTGTGACATAGGAAGAAATAATAAGTAGGAGGACTTTTGAAATGAGCAGTTACGAATACGATGAGGCATGTATTCAGGCATTTCTTGAGCAGCAGTTGAAATTATTCCCGGAGGAGGTAGCCGAGACACCGGAGGAGGCAGAAGCCTTCTTAGAAGATTGTATGGCTATGGTCTGTGACAACAAGGACGAGGTCATCGAATACTTGGAAGATGAGATGGATATCGTAGGCATGGAAGAAGAGGAGATCTTGGAGGCGGAGGAAGTCTTTGCCATCGGAGACGGACGATATCTGGTAGTAGAAGGATAGTTGTATGAGACAGTATAAGAAGAGAATACCGGCACTTTTGCTGGTCCTGATCTTAGGGATTGGTCTGCTTTTTACAGGCTGTTCCATCGGAGACCGACAGGTGTATTTTGCCTCCAAGAGCGGGGGACACACGGTATTTAAGATTGGTCGGATGGCGTGTTCGCGTGAAGAGGCAAAAGTCTATCTGGCAAATTATAAAAATCTGTATGGAAAGATCTATGACACAGATCTGTGGTCGGAGGATTATGATACCAAGACCATGGAGGAAAGCATCAAGGATGCGGTCATCAGTCATCTGACCAAGGTCTATTCGCTGGATATGTATGCCCAGACTAAAGAGATCGAACTTTCCGAGGAGGAAAAGGACAAGGTGACGCAGGCGGCGGAGACCTATTACAAGTCTTTGAATCGGACAGAGCGCAAATACACCGGGGCGTCCAAAAAGGACATTACAAAGATGTATGAGCATTATGCGCTGGCGGAAAAGGTCTACAAGCAGTTGATGAGTGGTGTCGATGAGAATGTCAGCGAGGATGAGGCGCGTATCATGGAGGCAAATGTTATCTATGTGACGGATGAGACTCTGGCAAAGGATATTGCGACCCAGTTAAAGAACGGGGCTTCTTTTGACCGGCTGGCAAGTTCTTACAGTCAGGCAGACAGCATCCATGTGACTTTTGGCAGAAATACTTATGAGACTGCCGTAGAGGATGTGGTCTTCCAGTTGGATGATGGTGATATTTCCGATATGATCCAGGGGAAGGATGGCTACTACTTTTTTGAATGTGTCAGCAAATATAACGAAGAACTCTCAGAACAGAACAAGGTTGCCATTGTCAGCCAGCGACAGGAACAGGCGATGGAAGATGTGATCTCTGCGATCGAGACGGATTATTATTCGGATTTTAACCAGAAACTGTGGGATAAGATCACAATCGACAAGAACGACAAGATCACGACCGATTCTTTTTTTACTACTTTAGATGATAAAATAACCTTTTAAATTGGATATTATGGAAAGAATGTGTATAATAAAAGTTAGTAACAGATAAAAGTTATCAGAGGAAAAGGAGTGTTTGTTATGGCAGATACAAAAAAAGTTGATATGAAGAAAATGGCTGAGGAAGCAAAGAAAGCCACAGAGAGCGTAAAAGTTGCAGCAACAAAGGCAGCATCTTCTGTAAAGGCTGGTGCTGAGAAAGCAAAGAAGGCGACAGAGGCAGCCGCAACCGAGACCAAGAAGCAGGCAGAAAACGTGGCTACTGAAGTCAAGAAAGAGGCAGAAAAGCAGGCTGAGGCTGTGGTTACCGAGACCAAGAAAGCAAGCGAGACTGTAAAGAAGACAGCCAAAAAGGCTACGACCAGAAAGACTAGCAAGAAAAAGCCGGAAATGACCAAGTCAGCAGTATTACAGTTTGGCGGAGAAGATTTTAAGGTAGATGAGATCATCGCCAATGCACAGGCTGCATTCAAGGCAGAGAACAAGAGAAAGGCTATCTCTGATATCAAGGTATATATCAAGCCGGAAGAAAGAGCGGCTTATTATGTAGTGACTTCAGGAGAAAGCGAATACGCAGGCAGAATCGACTTATAATTTTATCATACATACGGACATCTTATAGTGATATAGAAGAACCTATAGACAGGTGTAAACTTGTCTATAGGTTCTTTTTTGATCTTATAAAGACCGCACGCCGTTTTCAAAAAAGTTGGCAAGTTTTTCTAAGTCTTCATCATTGATGGCGGGCTCTTTGACCTTGTGCAGGGCAATGATGCCGTTGATGGTAAAGGTGAGCAGGGCACCGACATAGTGGTAGTTGTCCGGCTGTAAGCCCTGTTCGATGGCTTTTGCATTTAGGGCGGCGGACAGTTGCTGGCTGAACTTCATCTTGCCACTGCTAAAGGGCTGGATGTTATCATTTTGGCAGATGGAAAGTGCATCGTACATGTCTAAGAAAAAGGCATGGGGATCCTCAAACATATTGGCAAGATAGTGCATGCCGGATACCACACTGGATATGGCATCGTTGGAAAGGGCATCCATGAGATCATAGATGTCGCGATAATGGGCGTAAAAGGTAGATTTGTTGATCTGTGCCTCTGTTACGATATCGGTTACCGTGATCTTTTCGATCGGCTTTTTGCCAGTCATGCGAAGAAAGGCGTCGGCGATGGCTTTTTTTGTTTTTTGTACGCGGATATCCATAGAAATCCTCCTTTGCATTGCAGAAAAACAACGGATCGGACAGAAAGCGTTGCTTAACCAACGATACGGTGTCTATCTGCTGATTGTTTTACCCTTGTTTTGTCCTTATAATAACAACTGTAAGTTGGAAATGCAACTATGAGTTGGAAAAACAACCTATAGTTGAAAATATTTTATCAGGATAGAAAAGGAGTGGATCAAGATGAAGAATGAAGAAATGATGAAAAGCGGGTCTGTCTGGAAAGCCATTGCGTCTATGGCAATCCCGTCCGCGGTGATCATGATACTCATGATCTTTTACAATATCGCAGATATGTTTTTTATCGCAAGATTGGGGGACAACGCACAGGTGGCGGCAGTTTCTGTGGTATCTCCGGTATTTTCCATTATGTCAGCCATTGCCATGATGCTTGGAAACGGAGGCTGTACCATGATTGCCAAAGCCTTTGGGGCGGGAGAAAAGGATAAGGCCAAGACGTATTCCAGCCTTTGTATGTGGACCGCCATTGTGCTTGCTGTCGTATTTATCGTATTGGCACTGACCTTCGTCGATCCCCTGCTTGCCTTTTTGGGGGCGAAAGGTGACGTTGCCCTTTATGCCAAAAAGTATATGATCCCGATCGTCTTAGGATCCCCCTTTATGATGATCTCTACATCCGTTGCACTTTTGCTTCGTGCGGAAGGTGCTGTCATGGAAGGTTTTTGCGGAAACCTCATTGGTACAGTGGTAAATCTGATTCTAGATCCCATTTTTATTCTTGTATTTCACTGGGGTGTTGCAGGAGCAGCGCTGGCGTCTGTAGCAGGAAATGCTTTGGCAACTTTTTACTATAGTTATGTCATTAGCAAAAAATCGCAGGCAATGTCATTTTCCTTAAAATATGCCAGAAAGGACGTAGGTGCGATCGGCCATATCCTGATCCTGGGACTTCCAAATGCCATTGCCAGTATCTTATCCGGTTTTGCATCCACCTTTAGCAACCAGATCTTGAGCGGTTACGGCACGGATGCCCTTGCCGCCATGGCTGCGGCTGGCAAATGTACCATGATCGCTACTACCCTTGTCATGGCAGTAGGAATGGGCTGTCAGGCACTGATCTCCTATAATTATGGGGCACAGAATATTCCGCGTCTCAAGGAAGTGGTGCGCAAATTATCTATTCTGGTCTTTGCTATCAGTATTGTGGCAGGTGCCTTTTGCTTTCTCTTCCGAAAAGTCATTATGGCACAGTTCTTAACGACGGATGTCTTAGACCTAGGCGTTCATATGGTGACCATCCTGCTTTTGACCAGTCCTATCATAGGCGTAGTCTATCTGGTGTCAGGCTATTTTCAGGCGATCGACCGACCGATGGAATCCTTGATCGTATCCATCTTACGGCAAGGACTCCTTTTGATCCCGGCACTTTATATCTGCAACCGTCTGGCAGGTCTGGATGGCGTTGTCTGGGCATATGTGGTCGCAGATGTCATCAGTACGATCGTTGCCCTGATCGTTTATCTAATGCGAAAAAACCTTTGTATTATAAGGTAAAAATAAAATTATTAGCACTCATTTTGAATGAGTGCTAATTTTTTGTTGACTTTTGCATTTGGCTGTCTTATTATATTTTCTAGAACGTGAGAGATGGTGACATCCGTTCTATTTTATAGAAAGAAGGAATGATAGAAATGGAAAACAAACGTGGAAGTTTATCAATTACAAGCGAAAATATTTTTCCGGTAATCAAGAAATGGTTGTATTCAGATCATGATATTTTTTATAGAGAATTGATCTCCAATGGCTGTGATGCCATTACTAAGTTAAAGAAACTGGATATGATGGGAGAATACGAACTCCCGGAAGACTATAAGGCCAAGATCCAGGTTATCGTCAGCCCGGAGGACAAGACCCTTACCTTTATCGATAACGGTCTTGGTATGACGGCAGAAGAAGTAGAGGAATACATCAATCAGATCGCTTTTTCCGGTGCTACCGACTTCTTGGAGAAGTACAAGGACAAGGCAAGTGAGGAGCAGATCATCGGTCATTTCGGATTGGGATTTTATTCTGCCTTCATGGTTGCGGATGAGGTACATATCGATACTTTATCTTATAAGGAAGGTGCCAAGGCTGTACATTGGGAATGTGACGGCGGTACTGAGTTCGAGATGGGTGACGGAGACAAGACAGAAGTCGGAACCAAGATCACTTTGTTCTTAAATGAGGACTGCCTGGAATTTGCCAATGAATACCGTGCAAGAGAAGTCATTGAAAAGTATTGCTCATTCATGCCGACGGAGATCTATCTTTCAAAGAAAGATGCACCGGAAGAATATGAGACCATCGATGTAGCAGACAAGCGCGACACCGATACCGTGATCGAGGAAATCCATACCGATGCCAAGATGGAAGAAAAGGAAAAAGAGGATGGCAGCAAGGAGATGGTCGAGGTAGAGCCTGCCAAAGACCAACTCAAGATCGTAAAGCGTCCGGTTCCTTTGAACGATACCAACCCACTTTGGACAAAGAACCCGAGCGAATGTACAGATGAAGATTATATCGCCTTTTACCGGAAGGTATTTATGGATTACAAGGAGCCGCTTTTCTGGATCCATCTGAATATGGATTATCCATTCAACCTGAAAGGTATCTTGTACTTCCCGAAGATCAACACCGAGTACGATTCGATCGAGGGTACGATCAAGTTATACAACAATCAGGTATTTATCGCGGACAACATCAAGGAAGTTATTCCGGAATTTCTGATGCTCTTAAAGGGTGTCATCGATTGTCCGGATCTGCCGCTTAATGTATCCAGAAGTGCATTGCAGAATGACGGATTTGTAAAGAAGATTTCGGATTATATTACGAAGAAAGTAGCCGATAAGTTGTCCGGTATGTTCAAAGTAGA
>ERZ834694.2519-NODE-2519-length-12567-cov-7.275392_pt1 | contig 12567 bp, 15 predicted proteins | sample MGYA00519691_ERZ834694 | MGnify/ENA primary metagenome ERZ834694 (study PRJEB31850, sample SAMEA3708758) | human gut metagenome | biome: human gut; feature: human-associated habitat; material: faeces | place: China | collected 2014 ... | reverse complement strand
AAGGCTGTTACCGTTTTGTAAACAAATGTAATTATTTGTAACTGTAATACTACGGGCCGGAGTGGTATAATAATAGTGGGCCGGAGAGCGGCTTAACCGCCCGGTGTAATGCAGAGGCCGAGAAGGAGGTGTCCACCGATGAAATGCCCTTGTACTAAAGAATGCACGCATCGGTCTTGTAACTGTCGGAGCAGGTGCCGTGAATTTAAGGAGTACGACCGGCAGCGCATGGAGGGCTATGTGGAGCGAGATCGCCAGCGGGCGAAGGCGCAGGCCCTGTCTCCGTTTAGCAACCCCCGATTTAACCGGTACGCACGACACAACAAAGAAAGAGAGGTTTAATATGCTTTGTTAGCAGTCACAGTATCCGCCGGTGCGGCGTGGCTATTACTAAAATGGTTGGAGGTGATCGAGTATGACGAAGAATAAAACCGGAGAACAGCCCTGTCCCTACAATATCGGCGTCAAGTGTAACATCGGCGCTTGTGAGTGCGCCAGATGCGGCTGGTATCCCATGGAGGCATACCGCAGACGGGCGGATCTGAAGCAGAAGGGATGTGTGCTATATGGCCAGCAAGTCGAAAAGGAAGCCTAAAAGCAAATTGACCAGCGGGCCAAAAAGCACGGTTAAGGGCCGTCGTGTCAAATATTCCTTTCCGATCAGCGACTACCAGCTGCCCAGTGCGTTGGTTGAAAATTACAACAAGAAGCAGCTGTTGGCCGAGTACAGGGCGCTGCGGATAGAAGCACAGGCCCGCCTTAAAGCTTTCCAAGGCACAAAATATGAGGGAAGCTATGCGTACCAAGCAAATAAGCATTTTCTGACCGGCGCAACATCCCCTTATAAATTAAACAAGCGCCAGCTGGCGGCAGGCCTGACGGATGTGGTTGCGTTTTTGCAATCCAAGACCAGCACATTATCCGGGACACGCATCCAGACGAAAAAAGCGATCAACACTTTTAGGGATCGATGGGGGATGAATTGGCTTAATGCCGGAAATTACGAGGAGTTCACCAAGTTTTTGGAGTTTGCCCGTGAACTAAAGGGCCAGCGTTACATTTTTGAAGAAGTCGTGGCTTTATACCGCAGCGCCAAATATTCGAAAATTCCTTTGGATCGTGTGAAAACGAATTTCGATTTTTATTTGGATCAAATAGATATCACTGACGATCCAAACACGGCGATGCAGCAGCTCCGACGGGATCCCAGTAAGCGGCAGAGCGCCAAATCTGTGCGTGGTAAGATGCAATGAAAACAACACCTATGGTACGGGCCGCCGATGTTGACTTGGCATTTTTGATGCAAGTAGGGTTTGTCAAGCGTAAGCGTGGGAACCCTGCGAAAAAGCAAGAGCGCAAGTATCTGGACATCATCACAGCCTTTGATATCGAGACCAGCCATCACCCAGAACGGGAGGAATCCTTGCTTTACGTCTGGCAGTGGCAATTTGGTGACTTTTACACAGTCTATGGCCGCACATGGTCAGAACTGCGTCTATTCATCCAGCGGCTTCTCCGGGTGCTGGACGATCACGGCGATGCATCTTTGGTCGTTCTGGTACACAATCTGTCGTACGAATTCCAGTTTCTGCGTGGCATTTATACATTCCAGCCGGACGAGGTTTTTGCCGTGGACTCCCGGCGGATTCTGAAATGCACGATGGCCGACAAGCGCTTGGAATTTCGCTGTGCCATGCTGCACAGCAATATGTCGCTGAAGCAGTATACCAAAAAGATGCACGTTGACCACCAGAAGCTGGACGGCGACGAATTTGACTACAAGGAACTGCGCTTCCCGGATACGCCATTGACCGACCGGCAGTTGCAATACTGCCAGAACGACGTTTTGGGGCTGGTGGAAGCGTATCAGGCAGAAATGGCCAGAGATAAGGATAACCTTTATTCCGTTCCCCCGACCAGCACCGGCTATGTCCGGCGAGACTGTAAGCGTGCGATGCGTTTTTGTTCCAGCAAAATGATTCGGGACTTGCAGCCGGACGTGGAGCTATACAAAATGCTACGGGAGGCGTTCCGGGGCGGCGATACCCATTGCAACCGCCATTTTGCCGGTAAGGTGCTGGACAATGTCCACAGCGCAGATCGCAGCAGCAGCTATCCCGATGTTATGTGTAACTGCAAGTTTCCCATGGGCCGCTTTTATGCCTTTGACGGTGGTATCGACCGTGCCATGGTTTTGTATCATCGTGGCTATGCGCTGTTGCTGCGTGTCAGGCTGTGGGATGTGTCCTTGTCAGATCCGGCATGGGGATTCCCGTATATCAGCTATGCCAAATGCCGGAACACAATCCATCCTGTTTTGGACAATGGCCGAATCCTGTCGGCGGAGATGCTGGAGACTACGATCACAGATATTGATCTACGCATCCTTTTAGACCAGTACGATTTTAGTGACATCGAGATCTTGACAGGCTACCACAGCAGATATGACCAGCTGCCGGCACCGCTGGTGCGCTGCACCATCGACTACTACCAGACCAAGACAAAGCTAAAGGGCGTGTTGGACGAACATGGTCACGAATCGCCTTTTTACAGTAAAAGTAAAAATCTGCTGAATTCCCTTTATGGCATGATGGCGCAGGATCCTGTGAAGCAATCCATTTTGTTTGAAGAAGGTACCGACTGGCTGTTCCGGCAGAAGGACGAGCCAATCGAGGATTTGCTGAACGCCAACAGCAAACGGGCGTTTTTGTGCTATCAGTGGGGAGTCTGGGTGACAGCTTGGGCAAGGTGCCGTCTGCAGGAAGGTTTGCGCATGGCCGACGGTGAACACAGTTGGCCTATTTACTGCGATACCGACTCCGTCAAGTACATTGGTGATGTGGACTGGTCGAAATACAATCAGAAGCGAATGGCCGATAGTATCCGGTCCGGTGCCCACGCAACGGATCCCCACGGCGAGGAGCATTACATGGGGGTTTATGAGCAGGAGCATACAGCGAACCATTTTGTCAGTCTGGGAGCCAAGAAATACGTCACGGTGTACGAAGATGGCAAATGCCGCTGCACCATCGCAGGCGTGAACAAGGAGAAGGGCGGCGCAGAACTTGACAAGCATGGCGGTATTACTGCTTTTAAGTCCGGCTTTTTGTTTGTGGACGCTGGCGGCACGGAGAGCGTTTATAATGACGATGTGGTGCCGCACACGGAGGAATGGCAGGGCCATCGTTTTGAGATGGTGCCGAACATCCTGATTCGGGACAGCACCTATCGTGTCGGCATTACACAGGACTATGAGGACATCCTGAGCGATCCCGATTACTATTTACTGTGTAAGCACCGGTTCCGGGATGAATAATGTTTATAAGCTGGCGGGCTTTAACACGCAGAAAGGAAATAATATGAGAACCCGTAACACAACGAGCGAGACCAAGACCTACAATCACGAGTATGCCGTGAGACGAGCAGTGCAGTTTGACAAGGACGTGCTGTTTGACCTGACCATCGACGACTTTACCATCTACGGCTGCCGTGTGGTGGAGGGCAAAAACGGCGACTTTATCAGCCTCCCCTCCCGCAAGGGGAAGGATGGGAAGTACTGGGGGATCGTCTACAAGCGCTTTAGTCAGGACGAAACAAGTCTGATCCTCGACATGGTCAGCGCCGCTCTGGCAAAACAGGACTTGCCGTTTTGACGGAGGCGGGGTATGAATCTTTACGACCACCGTGGATACCTTAACATCCCCGACATCCTAAAATGCAGACAGCCATTTATATTTGTGGTGGGTGGTCGTGGCACCGGCAAAACCTTCGGAGCGCTGCGAGAAGCGCGTCGGAGGTATCGTGCCACAGGTGCGCGTTTTATGCTGCTCCGCCGGATGCAGTCCCAAGTGGACTTGATCAACAAGCCGGAGTATTCCCCCTTTAAGGCCGTTGACCGTGTTGACCACCAATGCACGGTCAGCAGGTCGTTAAGCAAATACACGGCGGGGTTTTACGACGGGCAACTGGACGAACACGGCACACCGCAGGTGACAGGGGATTGCATCGGGTATACCTGTGCGCTGTCCACCATATCCAATATGCGTGGCTTTGATGCCAGCGACGTGGATTTGATTATATTTGACGAGTTTATTCCCGAGGCACACGAACGACCAATCAAAAATGAGGCTGCAGCCCTGTTTAACGCATATGAGACGATCAATCGTAACCGGGAGCTGGACGGAGCAGCACCTTGTCAGCTTTTATGTCTTGCCAATGCCAACGACCTTGGGAACCCCGTGTTTTTGGAATTGGGGCTTGTCCGAAAAGCGGAGTCAATGCGCCGCAAAGGGCAGGAGGTTTACATTGATTCCAAGCGGGGAATTTGTATGATCATTTTGCAAAAGTCCCCCATTTCCCGAGAGAAAACGGCGACAGCTTTGTATAGACTTGCAAAGGACGGGGAATACAGTCAGATGGCCATTGGGAACACCTTTGCCGGTGCCGGTGAAAACCGGATCCAGTCCATCCCGCTGCATCAGCTGGTGCCGGTGGTGACCGTCGGGGAACTGACCGCATACCGCATCAAGGGCCAGAAGGACTATTATTTTAGTACACACACCTCCGGCAATCCCCCGCATTACGGCACCGGGCCGTCCGAGCTGCGGCGCTTTAAGGTGGCATTTTCATGGCTGTGGGAGGCCTATATGCAGCGGCGGGTGGTGTTTGAAGAACGTCTCTGCGAAATTTTGTTGCTTAAGTACATGGCATGACACACAAAAAGAGGGGCTGTGAGCCCCTCTTTTTGTGTCATTATTTATCCCATAATATTGCTGTGCGCACTGCGCTTTCTGCGTATGCGCTTAAGGTTCGACCATCCTTCGATGCGGCGCGGCGCAGCGCATCGACGGTGTCGGCCCGCATGGACAGTGTGATCGTCACACGTCGGCCATCCTCGGCGACATCTCCGAACAATGACAGGTATGTGTCAGTGCACAGATTGTATGCCGCCCAACTCTTGGCCTCGAAAAAGGTAAGCGGGAGAATCCATTCTTCGCCGAAGATGAAATATTCGCCGGTGCGTTTGCGGTATAACACTGCACCCGTGCTTGCACGGCCAACCCGTGTGGCGGTTCCCGTGTCGTACACCTTGTTGTTGATGATCTTCTTCATGACTTATTCCTCCTCACAGTTTTCGTCCATAGCGCAGCAGGCGGAGAACCACGGGCATTCGCGGCAAGCCAATTCACGGCCGGTTGCGTTGACCATGTCGATGTCTCCGCCGCAGTCGGGATCAATGCGGAGTGCGATAGCGCGGATGTTCTCCGGCGTGACGTCGAGGTCTTCGCCGTCGGCGAAGATCCCTGTGATCTCGCCGCCATTGCGGGTGATGATGATGTTGCCGCCATCGAAGGAGATGGGCTTGCACCAGCTGAGGTTTTCGTTGCTGTCGATCATGTAATCTCTGGTAGTCATTTTAATGCATCCTTTCCGGCCTTTGGCCTGTCCGTTACCTTTACTGTAACTATAGTATAGCATGGAGTTTATATAAAGTCAAGTGTTATTCTAAAATTCTTGACTTTTTTTTATAATATGGTATTATGTAAAGGAGGGAGGGCCGCACAATGTCAGCCCCGGAAGGGCGTGCGTGAGTTTGACAGACTCCTGATGCCCTCCCTCCAACAAAAATAAAATCGAGGTGGTAGTATGCGAGTCTATGTAATTGGTGTGGCAGTCTTTATTGTGGTGGACATCCTGTCCGGCCTGTTGAAAGCGCTGTACAGCAAATCGTTTAAATCCGGTGTGATGCGTCAAGGGCTTTTTCACAAGGCGGGGGAAGTCCTTGTCTTGGGCCTGCTGTATCTGGTGGAGATCGAGTCGGCGGCTATGGGCTTGGATGCAGGCCTGCCGCTGTTTAAGACCGGCTGCGGCTATGTGGCGCTGATGGAGATCGGCAGCATCATTGAAAATTTGAAAGTATTTACTCCGGGTATTGACAACATCATCCGAAAGGAGACAGCAACCAATGGCAAAGAAAATTTTTCTGAGTCCCAGCGATCAGACGCGTAATCGGTACGCATCAGGCAACACCAGCGAGGCGATCCAGTGCGGCAAAATTGCCGTGGCGCTGGAGGGGGCGCTGACACGCTGCGGCTTTGCGGTGCGGCTTGTGCATTATCAGGATATGGCCACAAAAGTTGCAAATGCCGATGCATGGGGAGCAGACCTTTACATCCCTATCCACACCAATGCCTGCAACGGCGAGGTGTCCGGTACACGCATCTACACCTATGACAACACTGGCGATGGCCGCAAGGCGGGGCTGTGTATCTATCACAATCTGGCACCGCTGACACCGGGTACATCTGACAACATCAGCGCAGACGCGAGTCTCTACGAAATCCGCAAACCGGCGGCCCCGACCGTGTACTGTGAATGCGAATTTCACGACGTCCCCGAGACGGCCCGCTGGATCATCACCCACACAAAAACTATCGCTGAAGCGATATGCAAGGGTGTGTGCGAATACTTCGGGATCCCCTACAAGGCCCCGAACGACGAAGCGCCCAAAACCGAAACACTGTATCATGTACAAGTCGGTGCGTTCCGGGATCGGAAGAACGCTGAAAAAATGTTGGAATCCGTGAAAGCACACGGATTCGAAGCTTTTATCAAGGAGGAAAAGCATGAAAGCAACTGATATTATCGCATTGGCAACTGCTGGCTACACGGCGGAGCAGATCGCCGTCATCGCAAAGGCTGCCAAGGAGCAGCCGGTACAGCAGCCGGTACAGCAGCCGGACGGTTATGCGGATCTGATGGGCAGGCTTGACGCACTGACCACACAGATCCAGCAAAGCGCTATCCTTCATAGCGCACAGCCCCCTGAGGATACGGCCGATGTTATTTTGGCAAATATCATTGACCCGCCCGAATTTCACCCGACAAACAATAAATAAGGAGGTATAATTATGGCTGGTGAAATGACTTTCAAACAGGCCGCCACGCTGCTGAACAGCATCCAGCAGCAGGCGACCGGTCAGGCGGCATTGGTCGCAACTGACATCCCCAGCTTTATCAGCTGTGCAACCACCACGTTGGCCACGGGATATGATCCTGTGATCAACGCCATCAATCAGGTGCTGACACGCACCATCTTTTCCACACGGCCCTATTCCCGCAAGTTTAAGGGGCTGGAAAAAACAGAATCCCAGTGGGGCAACCATGTCCGCAAGCTGTCCATTGCGGACAAGCCCGTCAGCGATGACGATCGCCACAAGTGGCCGGTGGCATATGATGCCACCCAGACCGACAATCCGCTGGGCAACGGCCAGAGCGTAGACCAGTATGTCATCAACAAGCCGGAGATCCTACAGACCAATTTCTACGGGGCCAATGTGTGGGAGGACTGGTATACGATCTTTAAAGATCAGCTTGACAATGCTTTTACCGGCCCCGATCAGCTGGGCAGCTTTATGGGCATGGTGGCGGAAAATATGTCCGATAAGCTGGAAAACATCCGGGAAAATATTTCCCGCGCTGCTCTGGCCAACTTTATCGGCGGCGTGGTCGACGAGGCGCAGGAAGGCCGTGTCGTGCATCTGCTGACGGAGTACGAAGCGGCGACCGGCCTGAAGTTTAATACGCCGCAGGAAGTGTATCAGCCTGCCAACTTCAAAGCGTTCATCCAGTGGGCTTATGCCCGAATCGCCCAGATCTCTGACATGATGACGGAGCGGACGGAGTTGTTCCAGACGGTGGTCAATGGCAAGCACGTCATCCGGCACACACCCAAGGCCATGCAGCGGGCTTTCTTGTACGCTCCGGCCCGACATCAAATGGACATGATGGCCGTCGCAGACACGTACCACGACGGCCTGCTGACCATGCCCGAAACGGAAACCGTCAATTTCTGGCAGAGCGCAGGGGCCCCGGACTCCATCAATATGAAGGTGGCACGGATCGGCACCAATGGAGCCGTGACCGTGTCCTCCGCAGCCATCGAGCAGGCCGGGATCTTCGGCGTCATCATCGACACCGAGGCCGTCGGCGTGGCCAACACCCAGAGTTGGAGCAATCCGACGCCGTTTAACGCCCGGGGGGGCTACACCAACATTTGGATGCATGAAACGCAGCGCATCTACAACGACCACACCGAGAAGGGCGTTGTGCTGCTGCTTGACTAATGCGCAAGGCCGGGCGGCTCGGTCGCCCGGCCATTTCATGAAGGTGGTGATACATATGTTTCCTGCAATGCTGTGGCAGTTTTCCAAAAAAGAAAACAGCACAAAAAGGCCGTCGGACAGTGACGCCACCATGGTGGACTGCGAGACCAACAACGACTTCGACTTGCTGAATCCGGTATTTGTGTTTAGTTTCCGTGGCGGCAGCAGCAATCCCACGCAGTATAATTACTGTTATGTGGACACTTTTAAGCGGTATTACTGGATCGCTGGCTGGACTTTTAGCAATGGCCAGTGGATTGCAACCTGTTCCGTGGATGCGCTGGCCAGCTGGAAAACGGAGATCGGTAGGCAAAGCGCATATGTGCTGCGCAGCGCTGCGTCCTATGACGGAAATATCCAAGATACACTTTATCCGGCCAAGACGGATATTGTGTTGGAAACCAGTACGGCGGAATCTCCGTTTGATAGGGCTGGTTATTATGTCGTCGGCACCGTCGGAGATGGAGGTATTACTGATTATGCATCGCTATCCTACGCCGAATTTGCAAAGTTTACTAAAACTGCGTTTTCGGACGCCTTTTATCAAGGTGTTGCAGCGGGTGTTGATTGGATGGCCAAAGCGGCATTCGACCCTATGCAGTATTTACGATCTGTAATATATATTCCGCTAAAATCAAGCGGCGGCCAATTCCGAAGTGTCACACTTGGTTGGTGGGATACCGGAGTACGTGGCGGCTATGTCGGCATAGGGTCATCTGACAAGGCGAAATTTACGTTGGATGTCCCCAAACACCCGCAGGCCAGCGAACGCGGGGCATATTTGAATTGTGCGCCCTATGCGTCGTATATACTGGATTGTCGACCGTGGGGCCGTATTAGTCTGGATCCCGAAGACTTAAAGGGCGTATCAAGTGTGACATTTGATATCAGTGTGGACTACATCACGGGGGAGGGTGTTTTAACGACCACCATCGACGGGGGCCGCAGAGTTTTGGCCGTTGCCCAAGTAGGGCACCAGGTGCAGCTGTCCCAAGTATCGCACGATATTGGTGGTGCTATTTTATCCATAGCAGGCGGCGTTGGTAGCGCCATTACGGGAAATGCTATGGGCGTTGCGCAAGGCATTGGCAATGCCGTCAACAGCGTAATGGGCAAAGTCAACACGATCGGCGTAAATGGGTCTGTATCGCAGATTCTGACACCACCGCAGCTGTCAGCAACCTTTATCAAAATCGTGGATGAAAACAATGCGGATCGTGGGAGGCCCTTGTGTCAGGTGCGGAGAATCGATACATTGCCTGGTTATCAGATCCACGCAGACCCGGAAATGTCCCTTCCGTGTACACAAAGCGAGATGGTCACCATCAGCGGATATTTGACGGGAGGTTTTCTTTATGAGTAACATCGACAAACAGAAAGAGACCCCAGTCCAGCGGCCAGACGATGACAAGCGGCCACAGAGCGACAAGGCGGCGCAGAATGTTACACAATATCGGGTTCCATATTGGTGGATCATGAGGAGGCGAACACTATGACCGGCGCACCATTCTTTTACGACTATCAAAACGCAATCATTTCCCAGACCACGCCTAACACAGTTCACGTCAAAAATGTTGGGCTGACGAGGTTTTTCCAGCGCTATCTGCTGCAAAAAGCCATCAGTGTGTTCAAGTGGAAAATGCCCGCTACATGGAGCAGGGATTATCTCCTTTATACGCTGTACTGCTGGGGCTTCGTCGCCATCGTCAACACGGACAAGTTCGGCGTCATCCCGCAGGGCTGCGGCCTGAAAGGCTATAATGTGTTTTACCAGCCCCGTTCCGTCATCATCCAAAATCCCCTTATCAGCCACACGCTGGAGCCGGAAATCGGCAAAAACTGTGTGCTGCTGAAGCTGCAGCCTGACTTTTGCGGCATCATGGACTTGGTCAGCTTTTATGCACAGGAGATGGCGCTGGCCTCCGAGGCGGTGGACGTCAATCTGCTTAACAGTAAGCTGTCCTATGTGTTTGCAGCATCTAACAAAAATGCGGCGGAAAGCTTGAAAAAACTGTATGACCGTATCGCAAGCGGGGAGCCTGCTGTGGTGGTGGACAAGGCGCTGTATAATGATGATGGGACGGCATGCTGGGAGGCATTCCAGCAAAACGTCGGTCAGAACTACATTGTCAGCGACCTTCTGTCTGATATGCGCAAAATCGAGGCCGAATTTGACACCAAGGTGGGGATTCCCAACGCCAACACCGACAAAAAGGAACGGCTGATCTCCGACGAAGTCAACGCAAACAACGTCGAGACCCGGAATCTCCCAGAGCTGTGGCTGGAATCCCTCCGGCAGGGCTGCGAGGAGGCCCACAAGATGTTTGGTATTGACTTGTCCGTGGACTGGCGCAATGATCCCGAGCAGGCTGTACAGCCGACGGAGGTGCCCGACAATGAGGAGTAAACTGTCTGTACTGGGCATCTATAACTATGACGGCCAGATTTTCGACCGGCTGGAGCTGCCTGCAGGCGTCGACCATGACACGGTGGTCAACAGCATCTTGCTGGAGTGTGCCGATCTGGAGGTGCTGTATCCGGTGCCGGTCGTGCTGCAAACGGCCATCGGCTTGTGGTCTAAATCTATGCTGCCAAGCTGGGAACGTCAGTATCGAGCCATCACGGCGGAGTACGACCCTATCGAAAACTATAACCGGTTTGAAGACTGGACGGATACGGCACATTCCGAGGGCGCAGGCAGCAGTGAGGTGGCGGGCTTCGACAGCGGCAAAATGACACCAAGAGACGGCAGCCAGAGCGCCGCAGACTCCAACAGCGACCACCACGGACGCATCCACGGCAACATCGGCGTGACCACCTCGACAGCCATGGTGCAGGAGGAAGTCAACCTTCGGCGCAAGCTATCCATGGTGGACATCATCGTCAACGACTTCAAAAGCAAATTCACTCTGTTGGTGTATTAAGGAGGTAACACAATGGCGTTTGAACAATTCCCCTATACAAATTTACACGATATCAACTTGGATTGGCTGTTGAAAACGGTTAAGGACACCAAGGACATTCTGGACAACACGGATATCCCCCAGCACGTCAGGGACGAACTCACGGTAATGTATAACGACGGGCGGCTGGAGAAGCTGGTCAACGAGAAGATTCTGGCAGACATACAGGCAAAGGTGGACGCCAACACAGAAAGCATTGGCACTGCGAAAGAGTCCATTGCAGCGAACGCGGAGGCAATCGGGAACTTGAAGGTGACTGCAACGCTGGCGATGTTATCGGCACCGGACGCAGTGTCCGGTGATCCTGATCGTGGATATTCGCTGTGTATGGTGATCTACAACAAGGATTTCTGCGTCGTTTACGACCACGGCAATGACAGCGCAAACCGGCTGTTGGAGTATCTGCGGCAGAATGGCGTCAAGAAAATTACGGCATTCGTCGGCTCCCATTATCACAGCGACCATTGCACACTGGCGGGCGTTACGACAATTCTCAACAGCGGGATTCCTGTGGAAAAGTGGTATCTGCCTAACGGAGCCGTCAGTTGGGATGCATTCAAAGGCGTGAATTATCAGGCTGTCCAGACCAGCATCAAGAATGCAATTACAGCCGCTGGAGGCGTGATCGTGGAGCCAGCCACGGAGGGCATGATGGTGCAAGTGTCCAAAGCCGTATATCTGGAGTTTTACAATGTTGCAGCACCAACCATCGCTGGCTACTACAACTACACGCTGGACGAGGATTTGGCCGACACCGGCAACACCAACTACAACAACTTTTCCATGTGCGCCAGACTGCGAGTCGGGGACAAGATTCTGGCCTTGACCGGCGACATCGAAGAGCCTGCACAAGATAAGATGTTCCCCATCGTGCAGGGCGTGGACGTGCTCCAGTTACCGCACCACGGCCTCGATCTCCGGGACAGCCGCACCTTTATCCGTTCCATGGGTGCATCCGTCTATTTGACTGCTGCATATGGCGTCGCACGGTTTTACCGGCTGCAGTATCTCTGCAACGCTATGTTGCATAGGGCAATCATGTCCGGAAACTCTCTGTCCACGCTGGGAGGCAGAACCATTGAAATGGTGTTCGGATATAATGGCTGTTATGTAACGGCGCCGGGGGCACCCACGCCAATAGGGACGTTTGGGGAAAGCATCCCGGCGGGCAGCGACTTCAACGACTATCGTGAAATCGGGTTCGCTGGGTATGTCCAGAATGCCAGCGTTGCGTCCAAGGTTGCCAATATGCCGGGGGCTTCTGGTGGCCGTCTATGGGTGATAGCCAGCAACCAAAACAGTCAGCCACATGGCAGTCTGGTGCAAGTATTCCTCCCTGCGTTTAGCTATGCACACCCGGAGGTTAGTATTCGGATGCTGTATGATGACGCATGGAAGCCTTGGAAGACGTTCAAGACAGTCGACTGATACAGCTGGAG
>ERZ834694.2516-NODE-2516-length-12579-cov-3.311163_pt1 | contig 12579 bp, 5 predicted proteins | sample MGYA00519691_ERZ834694 | MGnify/ENA primary metagenome ERZ834694 (study PRJEB31850, sample SAMEA3708758) | human gut metagenome | biome: human gut; feature: human-associated habitat; material: faeces | place: China | collected 2014 ... | reverse complement strand
GGTGTTGGCCGAGACGACCCGTCAGCTTTCTTCGGTGGTGGATGAATTGCTTTCGGACGGGAAGATAGACGAAGGGAAGATTCTCTACGTGGACGACGGTTCGCGCGACCGCACTTGGGAACTTATCCGGGGATTTTCCGAAACACATCCAAGTGTGACCGGACTGAAGCTGGCGCACAATGTCGGTCATCAGCAGGCGTTGTGGGCCGGTTTGGAGTGGGCGGCTTCCCATGCGGATGCCGCCGTGTCCATCGATGCCGACTTGCAGGACGATGTGCGCTCCATCGTCGGGATGGTGGATGCCTGGCGCGGCGGGGCCGACATCGTGTACGGCGTGCGCCGGGAGCGTACGACGGATACTTTTTTCAAGAAAAATACGGCCCAGGCTTTCTATAAGCTGATGAATGCCCTTGGAGGAGACATCGTTTACAATCATGCCGATTTCCGCCTGATGAGCCGCCGCACGTTGCAGGCTTTGATGGCTTATCCCGAACGGAATTTGTTTTTGCGCGGGATGGTGTCGGCTCTGGGCTATCCTTCGGCACGGGTGTATTACGACCGTAAGGAGCGTATGGCCGGCGAGTCGAAATATCCTTTCAGCAAGATGCTCAGTTTTGCGTTGGACGGCATCACGTCTTTTTCCGTCCGCCCGTTGCGTTATATTTCCATGCTCGGCCTGTTGTTCATCCTCATTTCTTTGGTAGCGATAGCCTATGGCATCGTGGTGTATGTAGAAGGCAATACCATTCCGGGATGGACTTCCCTTCTGGTTTCCGTGTGGTTCATCGGAGGAACGATCCTGATGGCCTTGGGCATCATCGGGGAGTATGTGGGCAAGATATACAAAGAGGTAAAGCGGCGGCCGCGTTATTTCGTAGAACAGACTACGGGGATGCAGGAGCCGCATGATTGAAGTTTCAACCGCCCGTCCGATGCCATGATTTTTCTTCCGGACGGGCGTTTTTTTGTGGATAGGCTACTGTCAAATTGTCTCTGTTTGTATTCTGTTTCCTTTCAAAAAGACAGATTTTTCAAGTTTTAGAGTTGACGAAAAATAAGAAAACAGGGGTATTCCACGTGATTCTTTTGCATAATTATTCGTTTTTCGCCTTGTTTATGCGTTTTCCTTTGCATATATTCAAATCGTTCGGCTGAGATTGATTTTTCGTTTGCAGTCGTATGCAATATGTTTCTCCGCATGTGGGTGCGGAGCTGTCTGCAAATGGCCGGAAATCTTTGCGGAAATACGTTAAAAAAACGACTTGGGTTACCGTTTTTTCTCTAAACGGTGGCCTTGCGGAAGCAAAGATGAAAAAACAAAATGTACATCAGGAAACGTCTTAGGCTTGCGCGAACGGGAAAACATGCGGAGTAGGGAAGGAAAACGCCTGTCATAACGTAAGGGAATGAGGTGCTGTAGGTGACATATCGTCTTGGACATGCTATAGCGAGAATCGCGTATTTTCCTTCAGGCAGGGTTGTGGATTCAAATATGCGATTCTGGAGGGCATGGCTTTGTCTTTTTGTCAAAGTGTCAATACCGGATACGGGTAAGGGTAAAAAACAGGGGACACTTTCTAAAAAGTATCCCCTTTATGGTAAAAGCCGCACCGATGATGTGATGAAAACTCCGAGCTAACAAGATTTGAGCGCCCGTCACCTTTGTAATCCACCGGCAATTAAGCTACCCGAAGGCGTGGCCCGCCATTAGTGAGCGAAGCATTCTCGGTTTTCTGAAATAAATTGATGAGTATCCCAATCTAACCGATGCGGCTCCTTTTTCTGTATGACAAAGATAAGTCATTGTGCCCGAAAAAGCAAATAAAATGCGTGTTTTTTTAGATAGGAAATGAAATGCCCCGCTTCTTTGTCGGAAAAGAGGCGGGGCTGTTCGTGTCTCAGGCTTATTTGAAATGTTCCAGAAGCTTCTCCAGTTCGGCGGTAGAAATGATTTCCACACTGCCGTGTTTCACTTCCGTAGGATTCCGGATTTCGTCGTCAGGTATAGGATACCATTTGTGTTGCGACGGGTCGGTACAGCCGGTATAGCTTACTCCCCGGTCGCCATTGAACTTGTCGAAATAGAGGAACCATCCCTTGCCGCCCATGGCCGGGAAGACTTCCGGGCCTTCGACTTCTATGTAGCGCGACGGCAGTAGCGGAGTGGAACCTTCGAAGCGCTGCACGCGCGGGTCGAGGCTCTTCGACGTGGCGCAACGGATGGTCTTCTCTCCGTTGCGTTCGTCCTTGTAGTAGGCATAGTATGTGTCCCCTTCTTTCAGGATGGTCATATCGATGGCTGTGAAGCCCGGGTCGAAGTAAACAGCCGGAGTGGAGAAAGTGAGCCAATCTTTCGTGGTACAGTAATGATGCACCTGCCTGTCGCCGATGCGGGAGGACCAGTAGAGATAGAACGTGCCGGTCTGTCCGTCGTAAGTGAATTCCGGTGCCCAGGCGTTGGGCGATACGGGGCCGCCGTCGTGTCCGTCCATCAGCATGATTTTCCCGTCGTCGGTACGTGTACCGCCGTTGGCGGCTGTCCAATGAATGAGGTCGTCGGACTCCCAGTGGAACAGGGCGGGATGGTCCCAGCCCCAGGTATGTATGAGATGGAATTTGGTTTTACCATTGTGCGTGACACGGTGCAAATAAGGGTCGCGCAGCCAGACTTCGTCGTCGTAAGCATTGAAAACGGGGCGGCTGCCGTTGATGTCGGTCCATGTCTTTCCGTCACGGCTGTAGGCATAGAACAAGTGCTGTGCGCTGGCTTTGAAATAAGACATGAGGTACACGCTGTCTGTGGCCTTGACCTCCGGCATGGCTTGCCGTCCCGGCATGGGGCCGACGGAATATTCCTCTACGGGGATATATTCTGTGTAGCGCAGGCCCGCGTCGATATATTGGCCTCCGTAGCCTTGGTGGGCATGGATGGCCATGACATTGTCGCTGTTCGGTTTCAGCGTGGCAAGCGCTTCCGGGGCGATGGGTTGCGCCACATAGCGCGTGGTCCATCCTTTGACTTCGTATGCTTTGACACCGTTAAGGTAGACTTCGCAGTCGTCGTCTTGGTAGAGCCAGAGTTGCAAGGCGTTGATTTGTGCCTGCGAAAGGTTGCCGATGGAGAAGTGGCGGCGTATGTAAATATCGGATGTGTTCCACGCGCTCCGTACGAAAGTGTTGGGCGGACCGCCGGCACCGAAACCGGCCTGTCCTTTGTCCCACCGGCTGTCGTCGAACGCCGGGGCATACCAATCACCGGATGGCGTAACGGTGGTATAACTCCACACTTCGTCGGACGATGTGTCCGCAGCGTCGACCACTACAGTTTGGCGTGAGCGGTTGTGGATGGTGCGCAGGATTTCTTCGCGTACGGAAGCCTGTTCTTCCGGGGCTATCTTGAACACCTTGCGGTCGTAAGTAAGCAGTCCGTTCAGTTCTTGCTCCACGTCGCTCGTCTGCGTATATACGGATGCCCAGATGCCTTGTTCCTGCAATCCTTGCAAGGCGACGGTGTAGGCATTGAACCTTTTGGCCAAAGCCTTGCTGTCCGGTACGGAAGTGTATTCCATGTCGTTGCCTTTCCACAGATGCCCGTCTACTTTGAGGGTGATGCCCCCGTATTCCCCGCATACGGCCACCCGTTCGTTGAGCGGATTGCTTTGGAGCGAAGGCACGGGATAACTATGCTGGTCGATGATGTCGCCAGCCTCGAAGTCCACCCATCCGCTTGCCGCATTGATAAGGCGTGTGTCGTCGGCTTTGCGGATGGCCTCCACGCCACGGCGCGTATGGCTGTCGTTGCCCGAAGCATACTGTCCCCAGCCTTCGTTATAGGCTACCCATACGACGATGCAAGGATGATTTTTCAACGTGTTGACGATGCGCGTGCACTCATCGTAGAAGTTCTGCCGGATAAACTCCTGGCTACCGATACTGCCGTTCTCGTCGAAGCTCTTGCTCGGCATGTCTTGCCACACGAGCATTCCCATCTTGTCACAGTAATAGTACCAGCGTGCGGGTTCTACCTTGATGTGTTTGCGTATCATGTTCATGCCCAACGATTGTACGACTTCTATGTCGTAGCGCATCCCTTCGTCCGAAGGAGGAGTGAGCAGGCCGTCCGGCCACCATCCTTGGTCGAGCACACCGAATTGGTACAGCGGTTTGTTGTTCAATAGCATGCAGGGATGACCGTCCACCATACCCCGGCTGATTTTACGCATGCCGAAGTATCCTTTCACTCGGTCGGTTTGCGTGCCGTTATGATACAGGCGGATATCCATGTCATAAAGGTGGGGGGAGTCGGGCGACCATAATCGGGCGTCAGGTATGCTGAGCGTATGGGACGTGTTGACGGAGACTCCGATGAGTGTGGCTACCGTTTTTCGTCCGTCTTTGACGATGATATCGGCTGTGGCGGACGTGTTGGCGGACTCGACCGTAAGTGAAACGGCTCCTGCATCGATGCCCGACGTCACGTTGTAGCTGCTGACGTGTGCGGCGTCAACCGGTTCAATCCATACGGTTTGCCAGATTCCCGTTACCGGAGTGTAGAAGCATCCGCCCGGTTTGAGGGTTTGCTTGCCCAACGGTTGCCCGCCATGGTTCGTGGGGTCTGTGACCGTCACTTGTATTTCCTGTTCCTCTCCGTCGCGAAGCAGCGGTGTGATGTCCATGGAGAACGGGTCGCTGCCGCCGCTGTGGCTTCCGGCTTTTTGTCCGTTGACGTACACGGCACATTTCCAGTCCACCGCCCCGAAATGGAGCAGGATGTGCCGGCCTTTATAGGCTTTGGGAAGTTTGAACGTGCGTTGATATACGAAAGTAGACTGTGTGTTTTCTTCGAAATTCGTATCCATAATGCCGGACAGGGTCGACTCTATGGGAAAGGGCACCAATATCTTTTGGTTGAACGCCGTAGGCGATAGGTTGTAACTAAGGTCTACCGACTTCTTCTTACAGTAATCCCAAGGGCCGTTGAGCGACATCCACTCGCTGCGTTCCATTTGCGGACGCGGATATTCGGTCCATACTTTGTCGGGGTTGATTTTTTCACCCCACTCGCTCATGATGGGAGCTTTTTTCCGAACCCAATCCGCAGCCGTCAGGTTGGCGGCCGCCATCAAGGCAAGAGCGGTAAATAGGTTTTTCAATAGGTTGTGATTCATAAAAATAAAATATGTTTAAGTGATGTGCAAATTTAACGGTTCGTGGTGCGGTTCATTGTATGTATTTGGGAAAAAGCTAAAAAGCAGATGCCTTTTGGCGTAAAATAACTAATTCGTGACGTAAAAAAGAGAGGTTTTTATTTTGTTCTCCGCTCTTCATCTCTTATCTTTGTACGAATACTTTTAAAGAGCAAACCCACAAATTTATGAAACTGCATTTCTCGATAGAATATCTGACGCATTGGGGGGAAGATGTCAGGGTGTACCTGACGTTGGTCGATGCAAAGGGACGTACCCAGACACAGACTTATCCGATGGAAACCCGTGACGGCCACCGATGGACGGGAGAAGTGCTCATTACTGACGGGCGCATCCGGTCTTTTCATTATCATTATAGTGTATATAAGGAAGGCCGTAAGTTCCGGACGGAATGGGACTTCGTACCTCGCCGTTTCAGGGCCGACATCACCAAAACTTATTCGTTCCGGGACGCCTGGCAGGATGTCCCCCTCTTGTCTCATCTTTATACTTCCGCTTTTACGCAGTGTGTCCGTCCGCATACGGCCGAGACGGAAGGACTGCCATATTTCAACAGTACGTTGATGTTGAAGGTGAGTGCTCCTCAGCTTGAGGAAGGGCAGGCGTTGGCTCTCCTTGGTAACCAACCGGCGTTGGGGGAATGGAATCCGAATTTTGCGTTTCGCATGAAAGAGACGGGGCTGTACGAGTGGAGTGTGACCTTGAGCGCGGCCGGTGTCACTTTTCCCATGGAATATAAATATGTCGTCATTGATGCGAAGACGGGCGATTTCGTGGCGTGGGAAGGCGGAGAAAACCGTGTGCTGCCGATAAGCGGGGTGGCAAAAGACGAAGTGGTCGTTATCTCGGATTCTCCGTTACGGATTCGGGGAAACCGTTGGAAAGCGGCCGGTGTGGTCATACCCGTTTTTTCATTGCGTAGCGAAGGCAGTTGCGGGGTGGGGGATTTCGGCGACCTGAAAGCTATGGTCGATTGGACGGTGCTTACCCGGATGCGCGTCATCCAACTGTTGCCCGTGTACGACACGACTATTCATAAGAATTGGCTGGACTCTTATCCATATAATAGTATTTCCATTTATGCGCTCCATCCAGTATGTCGATTTGCGCCAGTTGCCGAAGCTTGCGGACGAAAAGGAAATGGCGGAATACGAAGAGCGGCGGGCGGCTTTGAATGCTTTGCTCCAAGTGGACTACGAGGCGGTAAGTGCCTTGAAGCAAGAGTATCTGCATGCCGTGTTCCGTCGTGAGGGTAAAGAAATGCTGTCCTCCGAACGCTTTACGGCTTTTTTCAAGCGGAACGAAGATTGGTTGGTGCCCTATGCGGCGTTTTGCGTGTTGCGCGACCGTTTCGGGACGGCCGATTTCCACGGATGGCCGGAGTATGCGGAATACAGGACGGAAGACATACGTGCTTTTTGCCGTCCGTCTGCTCCGGCCTACGAGGAAGTCTCTTACTATTATTATGTACAGTTCTGCTTGCATGAACAGTTGTTGGCGGTTTCCGATTATGCCCGTGCGAAGGGAATCATTCTGAAGGGAGACATCCCCATCGGCATCAGCCGCAACAGTGTGGAGGCTTGGGTGGAGCCGTACTACTTTAATCTGGATGGCCAGGCCGGTGCGCCGCCCGATGATTTTTCGGTCAACGGCCAGAACTGGGGCTTTCCTACTTATAACTGGGAGGTCATGCTCGAGGACGGTTGCAGTTGGTGGGTGCGTCGTTTCCGTAAGATGGCCGAGTATTTCAATGCCTATCGTATCGACCACGTGCTGGGATTCTTCCGGATATGGGAGATTCCGTCCGACTCGGTACATGGTCTGCTGGGACATTTTTCCCCTTCGCTTCCGATGAGTGTGGAAGAGATTGAGGGCTATGGGCTTCGGTTCCGGAAAAATTATTTTACCCATCCCAATATCAGTGATTGGGTATTGGATAAACTGTTCGGTGAACGTGCCGAGGAAGTGAAGGCCGTTTATCTGGATGCTTTGGGCATGGATTGGTATGCGTTGAAGCCCGAGTATGACACGCAACGTAAGGTGGAAGCGGCTTTTGCCGGGAAGTCTTCGGCCGAGGATGCGGCTTTGCGTGAGGGGTTGTATGCGCTTATCAGTAATGTGCTCTTCATTCCCGACCCGAAACAGCCGGACAAATATCATCCGCGTATTTCGGCCCGGTGCGATTATCTGTACCAGACATTGAGCGAGGAAGAGAAACGGGCTTTCGATGCCTTATACGAAGATTATTATTACCATCGGCACAACGAGTTCTGGTACGGGCAGGCCATGCGTAAACTGCCCGTCTTGGTGGAAGCGACTCAAATGCTGGTGTGTGCCGAAGATTTGGGCATGGTGCCGGAATGCGTCCCTTGGGTCATGGACGATCTGCGCATCCTGACGCTTGAGATTCAAACCATGCCCAAGAAGTTCGGGCTGAAATTCGGACGGCTGGAAGAAAATCCTTACCGGAGTGTGTCCACCATATTTACCCATGATATGCCCACCCTTCGCGGGTGGTGGGAAGAGGATGCCGTGCGCGCGCAACAATATTTCAACGAGGTGTTGCAAAAAGACGGGGAGGCTCCTGCTTCCATACCGGGGTGGTTGTGCGAAGAAGTAGTGGCACGTCATCTTTATTCTCCTTCGATGCTCTGTCTGATTTCGTGGCAGGACTGGATGGCGATAGACGAACGGTTGCGTTATCCCGATGTGGATTTTGAACGTATTAACGTACCTTCCAATCCGCGGAACTACTGGCATTACCGTATGCACCTGACGATAGAGGAATTGATGGGGTGCGACGACTTGAACCGGAAAATCCGTATGCTGATTACGCATAGCGGAAGAGATTGAAAGCTTTTATTCATATTCAAAAATAATTTATGGTATCTGTAGACGGACTGGCCGTGGAATTCGGCGGAACGACTTTATTTAGCGATATTTCTTTTCAGATTAACGAGAAAGACCGTATTGCCCTGATGGGAAAAAACGGGGCAGGAAAGAGTACATTATTGAAAATATTGGCCGGGGTGAGACAACCGACGAGAGGACGTGTCACGGCTCCTAAGGATTGTGTGATAGCTTATCTGCCACAGCATCTGATGACGGAAGACGGGCGTACGGTATTTGAAGAGGCTTCGATGGCCTTTTCCCACTTGAAGGAAATGGAAAGGGAAATAGAAGTCCTGAATAATGAACTGGCGACCCGTACGGACTATGAGAGCGAGGATTATATGGCTTTGATAGAGAAGGTGGCCACGATGAGCGAGAAGTTCTATGCCATCGACCTGACCCATTTTGAAGAAGATGTGGAAAAAGCCTTGTTGGGATTAGGATTCGAGCGTTCGGACTTTACGCGGCCTACGAGTGATTTCAGCGGAGGTTGGCGTATGCGCATCGAGTTGGCCAAATTGTTGTTGCAGGATCCTGACGTGTTGCTGTTGGACGAGCCGACCAACCATTTGGACATCGAGAGCATACAGTGGTTGGAACATTTTCTGACGGAGAGTGCCCGTGCCGTGGTGGTCATCAGCCACGACCGCAAGTTTGTGGACAATATCACGACGCGTACGATAGAAGTCACGATGGGGCGTATCTACGATTACAAAGTCAATTACAGCAAGTATCTGGAACTCCGTAAGGAACGGCGCGAACAGCAAATGAAACAGTACGAGGAGCAACAGAAGATGATTCAGGAAACCAAAGACTATATCGAACGTTTCAAGGGTACATACAGTAAGACGTTGCAGGTGCAGAGCCGTGTGAAGATGCTGGAAAAGTTGCAGATTATCGAGGTGGACGAGGAAGATACGTCGGCTTTGAGGCTGAAGTTTCCGCCTTCGCCCCGTAGCGGGAACTATCCGGTGACGATGGAGGACGTGGGTAAGCGTTACGGCGACCATCGTGTGTTCGGCGGCGTCAACCTGACGGTAGAGCGGGGCAACAAGATTGCTTTTGTAGGACGTAACGGTGAGGGTAAGTCCACTTTGGTGAAATGTATTATGGGTGAGATAGAGCACGAAGGCACGTTGACGTTGGGACATAATGTCCAAATCGGTTATTTTGCCCAGAATCAGGCTTCGTTGTTGGATGGAGAACTGACCGTGTTCCAGACGATAGACGATGTGGCCCAAGGGGAAATCCGCACGAAGATACGCGATTTGTTGGGAGCTTTCATGTTCGGGGGCGAGGACAGTACCAAGAAGGTGAAGGTGCTTTCGGGGGGAGAACGTACACGTCTGGCGTTGCTCAAACTCCTGCTCAACCCGGTCAACCTGTTGATATTGGACGAACCTACCAATCATTTGGACTTGAAGACGAAGGACATTTTGAAGCAAGCCTTGGTGGCGTTTGACGGCACGCTGATTGTGGTGAGCCACGACCGGGACTTCTTGGACGGATTGGTTAGTAAAGTGTACGAATTTGGTCATGGAAAGGTGCGTGAGCACCTGTGTGGCATTTATGAGTTTTTGGAACAGAAAAAAATGGAGAACTTACAAGAGTTGGAGCGGAAACGTTGATTTTTTCCCCCTTTGCCGATATTTTCCCGTGAATTTCTGGGAGAAAAAAAATAGAATGCTTAATTTTGTCCCAATTTTGGGGTTCTGTGTAAAGCGGGACTCTCGAAAGCGTGTGATTGTAAAACAACTATAATTCTGAAAAGAGGATGAAGAAACAATTCAAAAAGGTCTTGGTTTTGGGTTCCGGAGCGTTGAAAATCGGTCAGGCCGGTGAATTCGATTATTCCGGTTCACAGGCACTGAAAGCATTGCGTGAAGAAGGTGTCCGTTCTGTGTTGGTTAACCCTAACATCGCTACCATTCAAACTTCCGAAGGAATTGCCGATGAGGTCTATTTCTTGCCGGTCACTCCTTATTTTGTGACGGAAATCATTAAAAAAGAACGTCCCGACGGCATTTTGCTGGCATTCGGAGGCCAGACGGCGCTGAACTGCGGAACGGAACTGTATCGTAACGGAGTGTTGAAGGAATACGGCGTGGAAGTGTTGGGTACTTCGGTAGAAGCCATCATGTACACGGAAGACCGTGACCTTTTCGTGAAGAAACTCGACGAAATCCCGATGAAGACTCCCGTCAGCAAGGCAGTAGAGAATATGGAAGACGCCTTGGCTGCGGCGCGTGAAATCGGTTATCCGGTCATGATACGTTCTGCATACGCATTAGGCGGTTTGGGCAGCGGCATCTGTCCGGACGAGGAACGTTTCATCGAATTGGCCGGTAGTGCCTTTACCTTCGCACCGCAGGTTTTGGTGGAAGAATCCTTGAAAGGCTGGAAAGAAATCGAGTTCGAGGTCATCCGTGATGCGAACGACCATTGTTTCACCGTAGCCAGCATGGAAAACTTCGACCCGTTGGGTATCCATACGGGCGAGTCCATCGTAGTGGCGCCGACTTGTTCGCTGACAGAAGAACAAGTGACGATGTTGCAGGATTTGTCTAAGAAATGTATCCGCCATCTGGGAATCGTAGGCGAGTGTAACATCCAATATGCTTTCAATGCCGAGACTAACGATTACCGTGTCATTGAAGTAAATGCCCGCCTGAGCCGTTCTTCGGCGTTGGCTTCCAAGGCCACCGGTTATCCGTTGGCCTTTGTGGCTGCCAAGATTGCCTTGGGATACACGTTGGATCAGATAGGCGAGATGGGGACGCCCAACTCGGCATACGTGGCTCCTTCGCTGGACTATCTGATTTGCAAGATACCACGTTGGGACTTGACGAAATTCGAGGGCGTGTCGCGTCACATCGGTTCGAGCATGAAATCGGTAGGCGAAATCATGTCTATCGGCCGCTCGTTCGAAGAGATTATCCAGAAAGGTTTGCGTATGATAGGCCAGGGGATGCACGGTTTTGTGGGCAATGACCACGTGCATTTCGAACAACTGGACGAAGAGCTCTCCAACCCGACGGATTTGCGTATTTTCGCCATGGCACAAGCTTTGGAAGAAGGGTATACCATACAGCGTATTTATGAGTTGACGAAGATAGACCCGTGGTTCATCGGCAAGTTGAAGAACATTGTCGATATGAAGAAAGAACTGGAGGGACATGATACGTTGGAGTCCGTTACTCCTGAGTTGTTGCGTGAGGCCAAGCGGTTGGGCTTCTCCGATTTCCAGATTACCCGTGCCATTGGTTATGAAGGTGATATGGAAGACGGCATTCTCTATGTCCGTAATCATCGCAAACGTGCGGGTATTCTTCCCGTTGTGAAACAAATTGATACTCTGGCTGCCGAATACCCGGCACAAACTAATTATCTATATCTTACTTATAGTGGTGTAGCAAATGACGTTCATTATCTGGGTGACCATAAATCTATCGTCGTACTAGGCTCCGGTGCCTATCGTATCGGTTCTTCGGTTGAGTTCGACTGGTGTGGTGTTCAGGCATTGAATACAATCCGCAAGGAAGGGTGGCGCAGCGTTATGATTAACTATAATCCGGAAACCGTATCTACGGATTACGATATGTGCGACCGCCTCTATTTCGATGAACTGACTTTCGAACGCGTAATGGATATTCTGGAACTCGAAAATCCACATGGCGTCATTGTATCTACCGGTGGACAAATTCCGAATAATCTGGCATTGCGCCTGGATGCACAAAATATCAATATTCTCGGTACAAGTGCCAAAAGCATTGACAACGCTGAGGATCGCGAGAAATTCTCTGCCATGCTCGACCGTATTGGTGTAGACCAGCCGCGTTGGCGTGAACTGACTTCTATGGATGATATCAATGAATTTGTTGACGAGGTCGGTTTTCCTGTACTTGTCCGTCCGTCTTATGTGCTTTCGGGTGCCGCGATGAATGTTTGCTCCAATCAGGAAGAACTGGAACGTTTCCTGAAACTGGCAGCCAATGTATCGAAGAAACATCCGGTAGTAGTAAGTCAGTTTATTGAGCATGCCAAGGAAGTGGAAATGGATGCCGTGGCTCAAAATGGAGAAATCGTAGCGTATGCTATCAGTGAGCACATCGAGTTTGCCGGTGTGCACTCCGGTGATGCGACCATTCAATTCCCGCCGCAAAAGTTATATGTGGAGACGGTTCGCCGCATCAAGCGTATCAGCCGTGAGATTGCCAAGGCTTTGAACATTTCCGGTCCGTTCAATATCCAATATTTGGCAAAAGATAATGATCGAATGCAACCTGCGTGCCAGCCGCTCTTTCCCGTTTGTCAGCAAGGTATTGAAGATAAACTTTATCGAACTGGCAACGAAAGTAATGCTTGGCCTGCCTGTCGAAAAACCGGAAAAGAATCTTTTTGAACTGGACTATGTTGGAATCAAGGCTTCCCAGTTCTCCTTCAACCGTTTGCAGAAAGCCGACCCGGTGTTGGGAGTAGA
>ERZ834694.2498-NODE-2498-length-12734-cov-5.158214_pt1 | contig 12734 bp, 7 predicted proteins | sample MGYA00519691_ERZ834694 | MGnify/ENA primary metagenome ERZ834694 (study PRJEB31850, sample SAMEA3708758) | human gut metagenome | biome: human gut; feature: human-associated habitat; material: faeces | place: China | collected 2014 ... | reverse complement strand
TCCGGTCCGACACCATCACCGCCGATTACCTGACGGGACGCCGGCGGATCGAAATTCCCGAAACGTTGCGCAAGGGAACGGGCGGGCGCATCGTGATCCGCGGCGCGCGGGGCAACAACCTCAAGAACGTCACGGCGGAATTTCCGCTGGGCAAGTTCATCTGCGTGACGGGCGTCAGCGGCTCGGGCAAGTCGACGCTCGTCAACGAAACCCTGCGGCCGATTCTCGCCAGAGAGCTTTACCGCTCCTTCGACCAGCCGCTGGAGTACGACGGGGCGGAGGGCCTCGAACATATCGACAAACTGGTCGTCGTCGACCAGTCGCCCATCGGGCGCACTCCGCGGTCGAATCCCGCGACCTATTCGAACGTCTTTTCCGACATCCGCAAGCTGTTCGAGATGACGCCCGACGCCCAGATCCGCGGCTTCAAGGCCGGGCGTTTCTCGTTCAACGTCAAGGGCGGCCGCTGCGAGGAGTGCCGCGGGGCGGGCGTGCAGACCATCGAGATGAACTTCCTGCCCGACGTCTACGTGCGCTGCAAGGCGTGCGGCGGCCACCGCTACAACCGCGAGACGCTCGAAGTGAAGTACAAGGGCAAAAATATCGACGACGTGTTGAACATGACGGTCAACATGGCCGTGGAGTTTTTCGAGAACATCCCCAATATCTACCAGAAGCTCCGGGCCATTCAGGAGGTGGGCCTCGGCTACCTGACGCTCGGCCAGCCCTGTACGACGCTGTCGGGCGGCGAGAGCCAGCGCATCAAGCTCTCGTCCGAGCTTTCGAAGCGCGACACGGGCCGCACGCTCTATATCCTGGACGAGCCTACGACGGGGCTTCATTTCGAGGACATCCGTCTGCTGCTGGAGGTGCTGAACAAGCTCGTCGACCGCGGCAATACGGTCATCGTCATCGAACACAACCTCGATGTCATCAAGGTCGCCGACCATATTATAGATATAGGTCCCGAGGGCGGGGCGGCCGGCGGGGAGATCATCGTCGCGGGCACGCCGCACGAGGTGGCGCAGTGCGAGGGCAGCTACACGGGTCAGTTCCTCAAAAAACTGGGGTTGTAGCGTCTCCGTCTGTCCGGCGGGGCGCTCTGCCGTGAGGCCCTGAAACTCGTCCCGAGGGAGGACGGCGTATGCAAACGCCGACGCCCGTGACGGTAACGGTGGTCCGGACGCGGAAAGTGGCCCATGATCCCGCTTTCGGCACAAAACTTGCTTTCATAGCCGTAACAAACCTTATGTGCTATGAAAAAAACAGTCATTATCGTTGTGGGCCTGCTGCTCTGTGCGGCGGCCGTTACCGTGATCGGACAGAAAAAAGTGCTGTCGCCCAAGGAAGAACGCCGCGAGGTGCGCGAGAAACGCCGTGCGGAACGTATCGCCAACTACGAGAAGTTCATGGACTCGCTCGTGCTGTCGCGCAACTTCCAGTTCAACCCGACGACCTTCCAGCGTCAGCCCGCAGGTCCGATGCGCCAGATTATGAACCCCGCGTTCAACGTCGGCATGTGGGACGGAACGGCGGACATCACGCTTCCCTACATCAAGGGTTACGTGCCGCCTTACTATGTGACGATCATCAACTACACCGTTTCCGATTTGCAGGGCTATATCACCGAGCAGACGCACGAAGGCTGGATGGTGACCTTCTCGACCTCGCTGTTCTCGGCGTCGACCTACACGTTCACCTTCGAAATCTTCTCCCGCACGGGCGGGGCTACGCTGACGATCACCAATCCGTGGTATAACCCCGTGCAGTATACGGGTTCGATTTCGCAGCTCTATTGACGTAAATTCATTTTGCCGGACCCATCCCGGGCAGCCGTATCTGCTGCGCTGTCCGTTTGCCGCTCCGGCGATCCCCGAACCCCCGCCTCAAGCGGGGGCTTTTTTCCCGTTCAATCCGATGTCCGACTTATGAAACACTCCGTTTTTTCCACCTGCGGCGCACTCTCTTTCATCGCCTGCGCCGCCGTCGCGCAGACCCCGCAGTATACGCTCGAAACTTCCGCCGCGGACAGCGTGCCGCAGACGACGATCGTTCCCGTGCAGCAGGCCCCGGTGCAGGTCGTGGAGCATACGACCGTCTACGAGGAGCCTGCGGCGGGGATGGACCGCGCCCAGCGCAGGGCTTATAAGGCCCGGGTCTACGCCGCGAAGATCGACTCGCTGGTGCAGTCGCGCGACTATATGTTCTTCCCCAACTCGATGCAGCAGCTGCCCGGCGGAATGATCCGTTCGATCTATGCCGACTACTTCTTTTTCGGGGTGTTCGTCGACCATGTCGAGGTGCACCTGCCTACCGAACGGGGCATCACCCAGTATGTCGAGATGCTGAATTTCGATTCGATGTCGGTCCGCGACTACCGGGCGGCCCGCGTGCAGTGGGGCTGGTCGGTCTCCTTCAATATTTCGGACGGCAACACGCTCTACCACGCCGATTTCGCCGTCTCGACCGCCACGGGCGAAACGGTGCTGACGCTCCTGACGCCCGACGTCACGATGCGCTACGTCGGCTGGCTGTGGAACAAGCGGGTGAACGACCCGCGGTATCGCAGGATGGATTAGAAAATGAAGGATAAAACGGCGCCGAATCAATTATAGGCGCCGTTTTATCTGAAATTACTCGGTACTCATGGCCAGCCTCAAACCTACATAATCCGAATTGTAAGATTGTGCAGGCCTGTGTGATACGCGTGCGGAATTGGACCAAATAGCCCAACATCCGCCCCGTATAACGCGCATAGACCCGCTTTGCGGACCTTGTGGATTTGTTTGAGGTTCCTCGGGATAATCGCCCAGCCAGTCACTGCAATATTCGTAAAGATTACCGCCCATGTCATACAATCCCAGTTCATTGGGTAATAACTGTTTTACATAATGCGGGCTGTTTCCATTGTTACGTAACTCCCAATAATCCCACTTGTTTTCATTGAGTATATAGGTTCCGGCATTGTTGTAACACCAGGCCGCCAGGATCGAAATGTCGGAGCCCGGATAAATGTGTCCCTGGGATCGGTTGCCTCCCCGTGCTGCATATTCCCATTCGGCATCGGTCGGTAACCGGAATTTTAATCCCGTTGCTTGGTTGAGACGTTCGATAAAAGGTTGAATGTCGTTCCACTCCACGCCTTGAGGCTTATGGTATTCAGAATAGTCGCACTCTGTTTCCATAACTGCGCTCCAAAGTTCCTTTGTGACCTCTGTTTCTCCGATATAAAAGGTATTGAGCGTCACTTTATGTACAGGATATTCGGTGCGATCCGGTTTCCAGCCGCTCGCCTCCTGTTCACGGGTTGCTCCCATCTGGAATGTTCCTCCATCTACTTTTACCATGGTAAAAGAACAGTTCTTAAATGTAATTTCTTTTACCGGAACATTCTGTTCGTTTTTCGAATGTCCTTCGTCATCATCTTTGCTGCATGCGACCAGACAGATCGCCAAGAACGGCAGCAGAATACGGTTTTGTTTCATTTTGATAGATTGGTTAAGGGTTAAGAGTCAATAAAAAACGCGGACAAATTCCTTTATCCACGTCGGAGGTATTGGACGACCTACAAGTAAGATGAAAGAAATGCCCGCGCCGTAAAACAGCACGAGCATCGCCTTTAGTCCCTTACTTGTTAGAAAGTGTCCAATTTTCCGACGTAAGAAGAAAAGCCGATGCGCTTTTTATATGTCGTGTGCCCGCAGGCACGGAGTTGAAAGGTTGTTTTCTACTGCTTCATAGGCGTCGCGGTTTGGTGTTTGATCGTACAAATATAAGCAATTCTGAATTCTGAATTGTAAATTCTGAATTATTTCCTGTCCGCAGGACGGTAAATAAGCGCCACGGCGGAGACGGAGATGCCTTCCTCGCGCCCCTCGAAGCCCAGATGCTCCGTGGTCGTGGCCTTGACCGACACCCGGTCGTCGTCTACGCCCATTGCGCCGGCCATCGCACGGCGCATGGCGTCGATGTGCGGCCGCAACCTGGGCTGCTGGGCGCGGATCGTGCAGTCCACGTTCCCGATCTCGTAGCCCTTTTCGCGCAGCAGTTCCGCCACGCGGCGCAGCAGGATCTTCGAGTCGATGCCCGCAAAATCGACCGACGTGTCGGGAAAGTGCAGCCCGATGTCGCCCAGCGCCGCGGCGCCCAGCAGAGCGTCGCACAGGGCGTGGATCGCCACGTCTCCGTCCGAGTGGGCGACGCACCCTTTCGTGTGGGCGATCTCCACGCCTCCCAGAACCAGCGGCAGGCCGTCGGCCAGAGCGTGTACGTCGTATCCGTGTCCTATTCTGAAATCCATTCGTTCCCGTATTTTATATTGTCAAAGTTACGGATTTTTTCCTAACTTTGCAAAAATGCAAAAATCTATGTCGGAAATAACCTCTTTGGAACCGCGTCTTGTCTGGGAACAGTTCGACGCCATCACGCGTGTGCCGCGTCCTTCGAAGAAGGAGGGCAAAATCATTGATTTTCTGGTCGATTTCGCCAAAAAGCACCATATCGAATATAAAAAGGACGCCATCGGCAACGTCGTGATGCGCAAGCCCGCCACGCCGGGCATGGAGGAGCGCGCAGCCGTGATCCTCCAGTCGCACATGGACATGGTCTGCGAAAAGAACTCCGATGTGGAGTTCGACTTCGACAACGATCCCATCCGCACGCGTATCGACGGCGAGTGGGTCCGGGCCGAAGGTACGACGCTGGGCGCCGACTGCGGTATCGGCATGGCCGCCGCGCTGGCCGTGATGCTCGACGAGACGGTGGAGCACGGTCCCGTCGAGGCGCTGTTCACCGTCGACGAGGAGACGGGCCTCACGGGTGCGTTCGAGCTGGGCGAGGGGATGCTCACGGGCAAATACCTCGTCAACCTCGATTCGGAGGACGAGGGCGAAATCTTCATCGGCTGTGCGGGCGGCATCGACACCATCGCCACGTTCCACTACACGATGGAGCCGTCGCCGAAGAACTACACGTTCTTCCGTGTCGACGTGTCGGACCTTCAGGGCGGACACTCGGGCGACGACATCGACAAGGGCCGCGTCAACTCGAACAAGACTGTGGCGCGCCTGCTGTGGGACGGCATGCAGTCGTTCGAACTCAAACTGTGCTATTTCAACGGCGGCAACCTCCGCAATGCCATTCCCCGCGAGGCTTACGCCATCTTCGGCGTTCCGGTCCGCTTCAAGGAGGAGTTCGTCAAGCGTTACAACCTTTTCGCCGCGGACCTCGAAGCCGAATTCCGCTTCCGCGAACCCAATTTCAAAATCACGCTCAACGAGATGCCCCACGTCGACGAGGTGCTCGACAGCAGGACGCAGTCGGCGCTGGTCTACTCGTTGGTGGGCGTTCCCAACGGGGTCGTGGCCATGTCGTTCGCCGTTCCGGGGCTGGTCGAGACCTCGACGAACCTCGCTTCGGTGAAGTTCGCGGAGGGCAACCGCATCGTCGTCACCTCGTCGCAGCGGTCGTCGGTCGAGAGCGCCAAGACCTACGTGATGCAGATGGTCGAGTCGGTCTTTGCGCTGGCGGGCGCCGATGTGGCCCATTCCGACGGCTATCCGGGCTGGATGCCCGACCCGCAGTCGAAGCTGCTGGAGGTCACCGTCGATGCCTACAAACGGCTGTTCGGCTCCGAACCCAAGGTCCGCGCCATCCATGCCGGGCTGGAGTGCGGTTTGTTCCTCGAAAAGTATCCCGATCTGGAGATGGTCTCCTTCGGTCCGACGCTCCGCGGCGTGCATTCGCCCGACGAACGGCTCGAAATCGCCACGGTTCCCAAGTTCTGGAAACTGCTGACCGAAGTCCTGAAAACAATCTGATTCCGATTCCGGCGTCCCCGCTGCGGGGACGCCGGAATTTGTCATGCCCCATCCCCGTCTGACGCTGCTCCTGCCGTGTCGCGACGGCTTTTCTGTTTGCCGGACCGTTTTGCCGCGCTGCATGCGATCCGGTTTTGAATCGTCGGACTTTTTGCTATCTTTGTGTTCTGTAAAGTCGCAAAGATATGCTGAAAAGCTGTTGTGCCCTGTTGTTTCTCCTGTTTCCGTGTGCGGCGGCGGCCCAGTACCCCGGCGACGAATACTATCCCTATGCCGAACGCGAGGAGCGGCGCGAACTGCTCACGACCGATTCGACGATCTTCTACCGCGCCGTGCAGTCCCCTTCGGACCTCTACGGCCTTCGCACCGGTTTCAACCTGCCGCAGGTCGCGCTCCGGCGCCGCGGACTGGATTACACCCTGGAACGCACGTCGCTCATGGGCGTTGCGGTTTCCTACCGTTACCTCGCTGCGCTGCGCCTGCTCGGGGCCGAAGAACAGCGCTATGCGGGGCTTGCCGCCGCGCCCGGGGAACCGGCTGCGGCGGGCGGCATGCGGGCGTTCCGGTTTTCGGACGGGGAGCCGTTGCAGCCTTTTCTGGCTTCGGTCCGCTTCACCGACCGCAATTACCTCGTGGGAGCGAAAGCCGCCGTCTCGGCGTCGCCGGGCGACGGCTGGCGTATTTCGGCGGCTCTCGACGTCCGCACCGGCCGCGACATGCACGTCGAAGGGGTCTTCACCAATGCCGTGACCGCCGGACTGCGCCTTGCCCGGCGTTTCGGCGAAGGGCACGAACTCTCCGTGCTGTGTATCGTGCCGCCCTCGGTGCGGGGCACGCGCCTCTCCTCTTCGGAGGAGGCTTTCACGCTCACGGGCGACCGTCTCTACAACCCGGCGTGGGGCTGGCAGGACGGCAGGGTGCGCAACTCCCGCGTGCGGCGCGAGACGGTTCCGCTGGCCCTGGCCGCCTATGCCGTGCCGCTGTCGGCTTCGACCTCGCTTGCCGCCACGCTTGCCGCCGAGGCGGGCGTCGCGAAGTACAGCATGCTCGACTGGTACGACGCCCGCACGCCGATGCCCGACAATTACCGGTATCTGCCCAGCTATACGGGCGACCGGGAGACCGAGCAGGCGTGGCTCGCCCGCGATCCGCGCTACACGCAGATCGACTGGGACGAGCTGATCCGCCAGAACCGCATGGCGGGCGGACATGCGGTCTATGCGTTGGAAGACCGTGTCGAACGGCTCTGCAACCTCGCTTTCGACGCGTCGTTCGCCACCGAAGCCGACGCCCGGCTGACGCTCCGTTACGGAGTTTCGCTCCGCCGCGAAAACACCCGTTCCTACAAGCAGATGCGCGATCTGCTGGGCGCCGGGTACGTTACGGACATCGACCGCTTCCTGATCGACGACGACACGTACGGCAATCTGTTGCAGAACGACCTGCGGCATCCCGGACGGACGGTCCGCGAGGGCGACCGCTTCGGCTACGATTATGCGCTGACGCTGCGCGGGGCTGCGCTCCGCTTGCAGGCCGATTACCGCTCCGACCGTTTCCGGGCCGATCTTTCGGTCGTGCTGGGGAGCGATGCCGTCAGCCGCCGGGGCTATTACGAGAAGGAACTTTTTCCCGGCGGGCAGTCCTACGGCCCTTCGCGCGTCATGCGGTTCACGCCCTACACGCTCAAGGTCGCGGCGGGCTGGGCCTTCACCCCGCGCCGCTATATCGAAATCGCCGCCGCGGCCGCCGCCCGGACCCCTCGGGCCGGGGATCTTTTCTTTCAGCCGCTCTATAACAACCGTACGGTCGATAACCCCGTGCCCGAACGCATCTACGCCGCCGAACTCAACTGCCGCCTGACGGGACCCGTCGTCGATTTTCAGGCGGCGTTCTTCGCTGCCATGACGCTCGACGGCATCGAGACGCGGACGTATTACGACGACATGGCCTCGGTCTACTGCGACATGGCCGTGACGGGCGTCGGGCGCATGTCCTGCGGCGCGGAGGCCGCGGCCGACATCCGGCTGTCCTACCGCTGGCTGCTGTCGCTGGCCGCTTCGGCCGGACGCTACGAATACATTCGCGATCCGCGCGTCACGGTGCTCTCCGACGTGGATAACTCGGCCGTCGACGTGCAGGCCGTGAGCCGTATGGGCGGCTGCGAGACGGGCGGCGCCCCGCAGCTGACCGCTCTGGCGGAGATCTCCTGGTTCGGCCCGAAAGGGTGGGGATGCCGCGCTTCGGCAGGATATGCCGGGCGGCGTTACGTCGAACCGATGCCCCTGCGCCGCACCGACCGCATCGCGGGTCAGGGCGGTATCACACGGGAGTTTTTCGACGCCTTCACCCGGCAGGAGCGGCTGCCGGACGCCTTCACGCTCGATGCCGCGCTGTTCAAGTCGTTCCGGTTCGAACGTTCGCGGCTCACCGCGTCGCTGATGCTGCGCAACCTGACGGGCGAGGCCGATACGGTCTATGGCGGCTACGAGTCGCTGCGCGTGCGCCGCATCCGCCCGGGCGACGACACGCTCTACGCGCCCCACGCCTCGCGCTGCACCTATGCGTGGCCCCGTTCGTTCTATCTTACAATCTCTTACCGGTTTTGATCCGCACGTAAAAAAACGTCCGGATTTTTTGGATTTCCGCGTTAAATTCGTATTTTGGAGAGGCAAAAACCTTAAAAACTTCCAGATCCATGATTATCGGTATTCCAAAAGAGATCAAGAACAACGAGAATCGCGTTGCTCTTACCCCCGCAGGCGCCCGGGAGCTTGTCAAACGGGGACACAAAGTTTATGTGCAGGCTACGGCCGGTGTGAACAGCGGATTTGCCGATGATGCCTACACGGCCGTCGGGGCGGAGATGCTTCCCTCGATTGAGGAGGTCTACGCCCGGGCGGAAATGATCGTCAAGGTCAAGGAACCGGTGGCTCCCGAGTACAAACTCATCCGCAGGGACCAGCTGGTTTTCACCTTCTTCCACTTCGCCAGCAGCGAACCCCTCACCCGTGCGATGGTCGACAGCGGGGCGGTCTGCTGTGCCTATGAGACCGTCGAGCGCGCCGACCGTTCGCTGCCGCTGCTGATCCCGATGTCGGAGGTCGCGGGGCGCATGGCCGCGCAGGAGGGACGCTATTTCCTCGAAAAACCCCGCGGCGGCAAGGGCGTGCTGCTGGGCGGCGTGCCGGGCGTGAAGCCCGCCAAGGTCTTCGTCATCGGTGCGGGCGTTGTCGGAACGGCTGCGGCGCGCACCGCTGCCGGAACGGGAGCCGACGTGACGATCTGCGACATTTCGCTCCAGCGGCTGACCTATCTGGCCGACGTGATGCCCCGCAACGTCAAGACGCTGATGTCTTCCGAATACAACATCCGCGAGGAGCTGAAGCATGCCGACCTGGTGGTCGGTTCGGTGCTGATTCCGGGAGCCAAGGCCCCGAAGCTCGTCACGCGCGACATGCTCCGGGAGATGGAGCCGGGAACGGTGATGGTCGACGTGGCCATCGACCAGGGCGGCTGTTTCGAAACTTCGCGCCCCACCACGCACGAGGACCCGGTCTATTACGTCGACGGCATCCTGCACTACTGCGTGGCCAACATTCCGGGCGCCGTGCCCCGCACCTCGACCCTCGCGCTTACGAACGCGACGCTTCCCTACACCATCCAGCTTGCCGACAAGGGCTGGCGGCGCGCCGCACAGGAGAATCCCGAGCTGGCGCTGGGGCTGAACATCATCGGCGGCAGGGTGGTCTGCAAACCCGTGGCCGACGCCTGGGGGCTGCCTTACGAGCCGTTGGCGCTGTAACCTGCCGGGGCGGTAATCCGCAGGTGTTGTAACCTGCCGGCCTGTTTTGCGGCGGCCTTCCTGTCCATCCGGGACGGGGAGGCCGCCGGTGTGTAATTATCCGACTTTTTGGACGATTTGTTTTTGAAATTATTAAATAATTCATATATTTGCAAGAGAGCAAGGCAGTTACGTCGGTCATTCCGGTTTCATTCCGGTTGGAATGCGTCGCTAAAAGCGTCGAATCTTCAAGTCCGGCGACTGTTTTTGTTACGGATCGTAAGCAATACAGAAAGTCAGGGTGGCGTTTGCCGCACGGAAAGCGTGGGGCGGCGTCATTAAGTTTTATTCGATAAAGAGGTTAGTATGAGTGAGAGATTGTACATTTTCGACACCACGCTGCGCGACGGTGAGCAGGTCCCCGGTTGTCAGTTGAACACCACCGAAAAAATTGAAGTCGCCAAGCTGCTCGAAAGCCTCGGCGTAGACGTCATCGAGGCGGGATTTCCCATCTCCAGCCCCGGTGATTTCAACTCCGTGCTGGAGATTTCCAAGGCCGTTTCCGAGCCGACGATCTGCGCGCTGACCCGCGCCGTGAAGAAGGACATCGACGTTGCGGCCGATGCGCTGCGGCTGGCCAGGCGCAAGCGTATCCATACGGGCATCGGCGTTTCGCCGCAGCATATCTACGACAAACTGCGTTCCACGCCCGAGAAGATCGTCGAATCTGCCGTCGAGGCGGTGAAATATGCCAAACGCTACGTCGAGGACGTGGAGTTCTATGCCGAGGACGCCGGGCGCGCCGACGTCGAGTACCTCGCCCGCGTGGTCGAGGCGGTCATCCGGGCCGGCGCGACGGTGGTCAATATCCCCGACACGACGGGCTACTGTCTTCCGAGCGAATACGGCGCGAAGATCAAATACCTCGTGGACAACGTTCCCAACATCGACCGGGCGATCATTTCGACCCACTGCCACAACGATCTGGGCATGGCTACGGCCAATACGCTGAGCGGCATCCTGAACGGCGCCCGGCAGGCCGAGGTCACGATCAACGGCATCGGCGAACGGGCCGGCAACACCTCGCTCGAAGAGGTGGTGATGACGCTCCGCTGCCACAAGGACGTGGCCGTCGACACGAACATCAATTCGCGCCTGATCACCAAGGCCTCGCACCTGGTGTCGAGCCTGATGAACATGCCCGTGCAGCCCAACAAGGCCATCGTGGGCCGCAACGCCTTCGCCCATTCGTCGGGCATCCATCAGGACGGCGTGCTCAAGCAGCGTCAGACCTACGAGATCATCGACCCGCAGGACATCGGGCTGAACGAGTCGGTCATCGCCCTCACGGCCCGCAGCGGGCGCGCGGCCCTCGTGCACCGGCTCGAACTGCTGGGCTACGACCTCACGCAGGAGGAATTGGACGCCACGTACGAGAAATTCCTCGCCCTGGCCGACCGGAAAAAGGAGATTCACGACTACGACCTGTTGTACCTCGTGGGCGACATCGACCGCATGAAGCAGCAGTCCATTTCGTTGAAATTCATGCAGGTGACCACCGGGACGCTGGTTCCGACGGCTACCGTGGTGCTGAAATTCGGCGACCACGAACGCATGTCCACCGCCACGGGCAACGGTCCGGTCGACGCGGCGGTCTCGGCCATCAAGAAACTGATCAACGAGAAGGTGGTGCTTGCGGAGTTCCTGATGCAGGCCATCACGCGCGGTTCGAACGACGTGGGCCGCGTGCATGTGCAGGTCGAGTGCGGCAGCCGTACGGTCCACGGATTCGGCGCGCACACCGACACCACGCGGGCTTCGATCGAGGCGTTCCTCGACGCGCTGCGCGCACTCAACGTAACCGAAAAAATCGAGGAGGAGGATTGATATGGGACGAACGCTTCTGGACAAGATATGGGACGCGCACACGGTGCGTGTCGAGGACGGCGGCCGCTGCGTGCTCTACATCGACCGGCAGTATATCCACGAGGTGACGTCGCCCGTGGCTTTCGCGGGGATCGAACGCCGCGGCTTCGGCGTCGCGCGTCCGGCGCAGATCACGGCCACGGCCGACCATAACATCCCGACCGTCGACCAGCACCTTCCGATCGGGGAGCCGGAGTCGCGGCGGCAGGTCGAGACGCTGGCCGAGAACTGCGCCCGCCACGGCATCGAGCACTTCGGCGTGGGACACCCCAAGCAGGGCATCGTGCACATCATCGGCCCCGAACTGGGATTCACCCAGCCGGGCATGACGATCGTCTGCGGCGACAGCCACACTTCGACCCACGGAGCTTTGGGCGCCGTGGCGTTCGGCGTGGGGACTTCGGAGGTCGAAATGGTCTTCGCCAGCCAGTGCATCCTCCAGACCAAACCCCGCACGATGCGCATTACGGTCGACGGCGCGCTGCGTCCGGGCGTCGAAGCCAAGGATGTCATCCTCTATATCATCTCGAAACTCACCGCTTCGGGCGGCACGGGCCATTTCATCGAGTTTGCCGGCAGCACGATCCGTTCGCTCTCGATGGAGGGCCGCATGACGGTCTGCAACATGAGCATCGAGTGCGGCGCGCGCGGCGGCATGATCGCCCCCGACGAGAAGACCTTCGAATACCTCCGGGGCCGCGAACGCGCTCCGCAGGGAGCCGCCTACCACGAGGCCGTGGCCCGCTGGCGGGAACTTTACAGCGATGCGGACGCGGTTTTCGACAGGGAGTACCGCTTCGACGCTGCGGACATCGCCCCGATGATCTCCTACGGAACCAATCCCGGAATGGGGATGGCCGTCGACGGAACGATTCCCGCCGACGCCGATCCCAAGGCGTTGGAGTACATGGGTTTCAGACCCGGGGAGCGGATGTTGGGCAAAGCGGTCGACTACGTGTTCGTCGGCAGTTGCACCAACGGCCGCATCGAGGACCTGCGCCGTTTCGCCCGTCTGGTCGAAGGCCGCCGCAAGGCGGACAACATCACCGCATGGATCGTTCCCGGCTCGAAGGGCGTCGAAGCCGCCGCGCGGGCCGAGGGACTGGACCGCATCCTCGCCGCAGCGGGTTTCGAACTCCGCCAGCCGGGCTGTTCGGCGTGCCTGGCGATGAACGCCGACAAGATTCCGGCGGGCAAATACAGCGTTT
>ERZ834694.2482-NODE-2482-length-12820-cov-3.281316_pt1 | contig 12820 bp, 10 predicted proteins | sample MGYA00519691_ERZ834694 | MGnify/ENA primary metagenome ERZ834694 (study PRJEB31850, sample SAMEA3708758) | human gut metagenome | biome: human gut; feature: human-associated habitat; material: faeces | place: China | collected 2014 ... | reverse complement strand
GAGAAATGCGGAAGAGTGAACAAGTGGAGCCTGGATCGGGTACTGAAAGCAGTACGGATTCAGATGGGAATGGAAGAGAAGACTACATAACTGTTACGAATATTTATTTTCGATAATGGTAACTATAGGAAAAGGAGGCGATGTCCATGACAACAGTTGAAAGATTAGAAGAGTTGAAAACAGTTGATATCAAAGAGATTGAACGAGATAGTTTGCCCAAGTACAAGGATTTGATTTCAGAGCTGGATAGCAGGAAAAGCAATAAGATGGAAGTGCTGCTTAATCACTCTGATAACCCATATGTATATGAAGATATGGGCTATGTCGTAAAAAGTGTTTTTAATGCAGCAGCTTCCCTTTCCTATATAGACTGTACAAAACAGCTTGTAGCAAAGAAAGCTGGATTGGCATAAGGGAATAACTGGAACAACAAAATTTCATATTCACACAGAAGACGAAGTGTGCTATAATGCTAACAGGACTAAATTTGAATAGAGCACTTCTATTTAAGGGTTCTGTTTTGGCAGAATCTTTGGATAGGAGTGTTTTTTATGCAAAAAAATATCTGGATAGCAGCCAAGTACCTTCGTCTTAGTATTGAGGACGGAGATAAGGCTGAAAGTGAATCTATTGTAAATCAGTCAATTTTGATTGATAACTATATGAAATCGACATCTGATATTACTATTGTTGAGACATTTAAAGATGATGGTTTTTCAGGTACTGATTTTAAGCGTCCTGGTTTTCAGGCAATGCTCAAGGCAATCGAAAATAAGGAAATCAACTGTATCATTGTAAAAGACTTGTCTCGATTCGGTAGAGAGCATATAGATGTTGATCGGTATATTCAAAAAGTATTTCCACAACTGGGAGTACGATTTATAGCAATCAATGATAATTATGATTCTGAAACAGCAAACATTACCGATACGCATCTTGTATTACCGGTGAAATCCTTTGTTAATGACACGTATTGCAGACAGAATTCTCAAAAAGTAAGAAGCCACTTGAGTGCAAAAAGAAATATTGGAGAATATGTGGGAAATTACGTGTCATATGGATATAAAAAGTGTGATGCTGATAAAAGTCAGATAGAAATTGATCCGGTTGCTGCAAAGCATGTAAGAGATATTTTTAACTGGAAGATGGAGGGCATGAGCAATCAGCTGATTGCAGATAAACTGAATGAACTGGGAGTTCTTGCACCGGCTGATTACAAACGTGCGACCGGAGTAAACTTCAAATCGTCATTTCAGACACATCTGACATCCAGGTGGTCAGCAGTAGCAATTATCCGTATCTTAAAGAATCCAATCTACTATGGAGTGCTTCAACAGGGAAAATCCCAAAGAATTAACTATAAAGTTAAGGTGCAGAGGGCATTACCAAAGGAAGAATGGGTGATTTTTGAAAATCATCATGAAGGTATCGTTACAAAAGAAGAATATGAAACAGTTCAGATGTTGCTTGCGAAGGATACCAGGATAGCACCCGGAGAAAACAGACTTTATTTGTTTGGTGGGTTATTATCCTGTGGAGACTGTGGAAGTAATCTGATCCGGCGAACTAACAGTTATAAAGGAGAAAAGACAGTTTTTTATATCTGTTCTTCTTACAATAAAAAGAAGGATCAATGTTCCAGACATAGTATCAGAGAAGATGTGCTGATTCAGCTGGTAATGGATTCTTTGAAAATATACAGTAAGATGACGGATGCCATACGGAGTGCAATGGAGTATTTGAAAGAGAATTCTTTGGATACACAGACATTGATACAGCATGATGACCAGATACTTGAGTTACGAAACAAAGTCAATAAATATTATAAGTTGTTACATTCATTATCGGGAAATCTTGCGTCAGGAGTTATTTCTAGGGATGATTACGCTTTGCTTAGAGAACGGTATCAGACAGAAATTAAAAGTCTGGAAAGCAATATTGAAAAGCAGGAAGAGTATATGGAAAATCTCCTTGAAAATAAACTGCTGTGCGAAGAATGGGTAAACACATTTCTTGAGAAACCGTCGCTGGGAGATCTTGACAGAGATATGCTTCTTCAGTATGTGGAAAAAATAAATGTCTTTGAAGGAAAAAAAATAGAGATTGTTTACCGATTCCAAGATGAGTTGGTAACAGCTGCAAGACTGGCAGAACAGATTGGAAAAACAAAACAGGAGGTGGCTGTATAATGGCAAGAACAAGAAATCGCCAGATGAAACAAGCTGAAGCATTTGTGCAGGCATCACCGAAGAAGATCTGGAAAGCCGGTATTTATACCAGAATATCTGTAGATATCAATGGTGAGAAGAGAGAATCGCTGGAGACACAGAAACTGATCGCTCTTTCTTACGCAGAATCTCATCCGGATATTGAAGTTGTAAAGTTTTATAAGGATGACGGTATATCAGGTACGAAATTTGATCGAGATGACTTTGTGAGAATGCTTGGTGACATCAAAACAAAAGAAATAAATACGGTCATAGTAAAGGATTTATCACGATTTGGTCGAGATTTGGAAGAAGTATCAAAATATCTGGAAAAAATATTTCCATTTATGCAAGTGCGCTTTATATCAGTCAATGATAACTATGACAGTATCAGTCCAGAATGTGACAATCAGATGCTGGGAATCATGATATCGAATCTGGCAAATGATATGTATGCAAAAGATGCATCTGTAAAAATGACAAGTGCCATGAAAATTAAGATGGAGTCAGGTGAATATTGTGGTGGAGATGCTCCTTATGGGTATAAGAGAGCTAGAGATGAAAAAGGAAAATCTACTACTGTTCCCGATCCTTTAACTGCACCGTATGTAGTAGAAATATTTGAAAAACTTGCTGCAGGGCAGTCATATTTGAAAATTTCGAGAGAGTTTAATACCATGCTGCTGGCTTCGCCAAGGGTATACGCAAGAACTGGGAAGTTATTCTTGGATAGAATTGACGAAACGGATATGCATTGGCAATCATCTGTAATTAAACAGATTGCGGAAAATAGGCACTATTTGGGAAATACTTATTCACATAAAACAAGAACTTCACTTCTTACAAAAGAAAAAAATGTAATGTTGGATAAAGAAGAATGGATTGAACATGTGAATACCCATAAGGCTATAGTGAGTGCTGAATTATTTGAAAAAGTACAAAATGTAATCAAATTAAAGCAGGAGAAAGCATTGCCCAAAAAAGATTTATCGAATATGCAGACTCATGGAAAACAGGATAATAAGTATGTTGGATTGATATACTGTGGTGACTGTGGCGCTAATATGGTTCGGAGATACTATTACAGCGAAAAGAATGGTGTTTTGTATTACAATTACTATTTCATTTGTGGTAATTATGCAAAAATTTCCAAGGAAAAATATAACTGTAATCGCTGGAAAGAAGAAGTAATTGATGAACTGGTGTATCGGGCACTCATCATGCAGCTAAAAACAGTATGTGAATTAAAAACGCAACTGAAACGCTTTAATGGTGAATATTTTGAAACATTCCAAAAATATTTGAACAGTGAACAGAGTAAAATTGTTCAGCTCAATAAAAGGAACGAAGCAAGACGATTTGAATTATATGAGCAATATGTTTCGGGCGAGATTGATACGGATGCATATAATCGTATGACAGAAAGAATAACCGTGGTCGAAAAAGACCTGGTTACAAGACAGAAAGAAATTGAGAAGAGTAGAAAAATTACAGAAAAATTGTGTAAAAAGAACTTCTCGTGGCTTGCTGAATTCAGTAAAGGAAAGAATTTGGAATTCCTTACAAAAGATGTTGTCCGTTCTTATATAAAGAAAATCTCTTTATATGAAGACAAACGTATAGAGATCGAATTTAAATTTCAAGATGAAATACAGGCGTTATCAGAAATTTTAGAGGAGGGGGTGATCAGATGTCAGATGGTAAATGCATAGTAAAGTATTTAAGATTGTCGCTGGAAGATGAGGATATGCTGGATGAATCCAATAGTATTACCAATCAGAGAATTGTGATTGGGCAATACATAGCCAGTAAAAATGAGTTCAAAAATACGGAAGTGTTAGAATTCAAAGATGATGGCTATAGTGGAACGAATTTCGATCGCCCAGGATTCCAAAGTATGATGGAATTAGTAAGAGATGGAAAAGTCAGCACAATTATAGTGAAAGACCTTTCTCGATTCGGCAGGAATCATATAGAGGTTGACACATATCTGGAACAAATTTTTCCATTTATGAATGTGAGATTCATAGCGATCAATGATAATGTTGATAGTATGAAATATGAATCTGGTATGCCGGGAATAGATGTTGGTTTCAGAAATATTATTAACGAACATCATAGCATTGATACTTCCGTTAAAGTAAAAAGAACTTTGATACAGCGTCAGAAAGCTGGAAAATATATGGGAGCGAGAGCACCGTATGGATATTTGAAGCCTGATGAAGATGTGACCAGCCTCGTGATTAATCCGGAGACAGCGCCTGTTGTGAAGATGATATTTCAGAAATATCTTGATGGAATGAATATTACTCAGCTGGCACGTTACCTGAATGAGCAGAAAATTATGAGTCCAGGTCAATATAAAAGAGAAGTTCTGAAAACTGGTGTGAAGAAAACAACAGAAAAATATATCTGGTATCCAGTAACTGTAAGACTGATACTGATGACAGAAACGTATACGGGAACTACGATTGGCGGCAAGTGGAAAGTTGCTTCGGTAGGAAGTAATAAGCATTTGAAAACAAAAGAAGAAGACTGGATTGTGGTTGAGGGTACGCATGAAGCGATTGTTTCTAAAGAGGTGTTTGATGCTGTACAGGAAAAGTTGGAATTAAATTCCAGAAAGAGGAGCAAAACCCACAATAATAATTATCCGCTGAAAGGATTGGTAAAATGTGGGGGATGCGGTCAGAATCTACAGCATGTAACCAGATGCAATCCGCACTTTAAGTGCCCAAGGAAATTTAATGCGGCAAATCAAGATTGTGTAACAGACAATTTATATGATGACGAGTTCAATGAGATGATTTTCAGGGCAATAAAGCTGTTTGCAAAGATCAGTGATGATGCTGAACCGGTACTCGAATTACAGAAAGCAGAATTAAAATCAAAAGTGAATGGAGCTGCAAAAAAGATTCGGGATGCCAAAGACAGTATTAGCAGATACAAGCACCAGAAGACTGAACTATATATGCGATATGCAATGGAAGAAATCTCAGAAGAAGAGTTCACCAGAAAAAATGACAAGCTGGATAAACAAATTGAGAAAGAAACCTTAGCGATAGCGCAAATGGAGACAGAACAGAGTGAAGCGGCTGAACGTTTATTTGAACTTCCGCCCGATGGCAGACAGTGCCTGACAGACCTGATCGAAGGAAATAAGCAATTAACCAGAGAGATAGCAGTAACTTTTATTCGTGGTATCAAGGTATATAATGATAAGCGAATAGAAATTGAATGGAATTTTGCTGATGAGCTGGTGAAGTATGTAGAGCAGGTGCAGAAAATCTGCAGTTGAAGTGATGATGGACAAATTACAAAAATTTTGTGTCATTAGCTTGACACAAGGGGGACGTCACGCTGACAATACGGTGGATTTACAGGAATTCATGATTATGCCGACGGGAGCGGAAAATATGGAGCAGGCGATTCGAATGTGTGCGGAAGTATACCAGTTTCTCAGAATTATCCTGAAACAAAAAGGTCTGTCAACAGCAGTCGGAGATGAGGGAGGTTTCGCACCGGATCTTTCCGATTCAGAAAGCGTCCTGGAAGTGATTCTGGAAGCAGTAAAAAAGGCAGGGTATGAACCCGGAAAGGATATCAGCATTGCAATTGATGCTGCGGCAAGTGAACTGTACGATGAAGAAAGAGGCGTTTATGTTTTCCCCGGAGAAGGAAAAATGAAAGGGGAAGAAGTTCTCAGGGATTCCGGCGAGATGATAGAATATTATGAAAAACTTGCAGAGAAGTTCCCGATTGTTTCCATTGAAGATGGACTTGAGGAAGATGACTGGGAAGGCTGGAAACAGATGACAAAAAGACTGGGAGACAAAATACAGCTCGTAGGTGATGATCTGTTTGTCACGAATATCAAACGTCTTGCATGTGGTATCAAACTGGGAGCGGCAAATGCCATTCTGATAAAATTAAACCAGATAGGAACACTTTCAGAAGCATTGGATGCAGTGGAAATGGCACAGAAAGCGGGATACAGGGCAGTAATTTCTCACAGATCAGGAGAATCGGAAGATTCATTTATCGCAGATCTGGCAGTTGCCACAGGTGCCGGCCAGATTAAGACAGGTGCACCCTGCCGTTCGGACCGAAATGCCAAATATAATCAGCTTCTTCGTATCCATGAGGCATTGGGAGAACTGGCAGTGTATGAAAATCCTTTTAAAGAAAATGAAAAAAATTGTTAAGAAACCTGACAAAAACTCTGAATTGTGGTTGAAATCCCCATCCGGCTATGTTACAATGAAACTCAGTTGATTAGGAGGTGTAACGAAGTGCAGATTATTAAGATCATTCTGAGTGTCATTTTCATAATAGATTGCATCGCTCTTACAGTAGTAGTTCTTATGCAGGAAGGTAAGCAGCAGGGACTTGGTGCTATCGCCGGAGCAGCAGAAACATACTGGGGTAAGAACAAAGGTCGTTCCATGGAGGGCGGACTTGTTAAGGCAACCACTATTATGGGAACTTTATTTTTTGTAATTTCTGTAGCATTAAATATGCTTGGTTAATCAGAAAAGAAATTTGAAACACTCTTGTTATGTGCAAGAGTGTTTTTTGTGTCATAAAGAGCTGAATCAGATAAAAGTCCTCTGCGGAGGCTGTGAGGAGTAATATGAGTAAAAAAGATATGGACAGAAGAAAAAAGTTTATCCTGGAACTGATGGGAGATCCTATTTATCAGCCAATGAGACTCCGCGAGATTTCTTCTCTTCTGAGACTTTCAAAAGAAGAGAAAAGAGAGCTGTATGATGTTCTGGACGAACTTTGCGAGGAAGGAAAGGTATCTGTAGACCGCAAGGGCAGATATGAAAAGGTCAAAGGAAAATGGAAAAAGAAAAAAGATGACCGTTATTACGATGACCGAAGAGAAGAATACGGATCAGAGTATGGCAGAAAGAAGAAAGATAAAAATAAAAAAGATAAAAATAAAAAAGAGCAGCCGGAGGGAATCCAGGCTGAGGGAACATTCATCGGACATCCCAAAGGTTTCGGCTTCGTAGAAATTGAAGGGCAGGATGAGGATATCTTTATTCCTGAAAGTGATACAGGAACAGCTATGCATCAGGATAAAGTAAGGATCATCATCAGAAATGACAAAAAAGAGGGAAAACGCCAGGAAGGCGTAGTTGTGAAGGTTCTGGAGCGTGGTATGCCTGAAATTGTAGGAACTTATCAGTTAAATCGGGATTTCGGTTTTGTGATCAGTGATAATCCGAAATTTTCCAAAGATATCTTCATTCCGAGAAAAGAAGCGGCAGGAATAAAAAATGGTGATAAAGTAATCGTGGTGATTACAGATTATGGCTCCGGAAATAAGAATCCTGAAGGAAAAATTAAGGAGAATCTGGGAAATATCCGAACACCGGGTACAGATATCCTGGCAATCGTCAAGAGCTTCGGAATCCCAAGTGAATTTCCTGAGAAAGTAATGAAGCAGGCTCAGCGTGTTCCGGATCATGTGCTGGATGCAGACAGAGATGGAAGACTGGATCTGAGACATCTGCAGACAGTCACTATTGATGGCGAAGATGCCAAAGACCTGGATGATGCGATTTCCCTGACAAAAGAGGGGGACATTTACCATCTGGGAGTCCATATCGCAGATGTAAGCAACTATGTACAGTACAACAGTGCTCTGGACAGGGAAGCACTGAAACGTGGAACCAGTGTTTATCTGGCAGACCGCGTTGTGCCAATGTTGCCGGAACGTCTTTCCAATGGAATCTGTTCTCTGAATCAGGGAGAGGACAGACTGGCGTTGAGCTGCCTGATGGACATTAACGAAAAGGGTAAGGTAGTTTCCCATCAGATCGCGGAAACAGTGATTAACGTAAATGAGAGAATGTGCTATACTGATGTAAAGAATATTCTTGAGGACACAGACGAAGAAGCAAAGAAACGGTATGAGGCACTTATCCCGATGTTCTTTATGATGAAAGAACTGTCCGGAATCTTACGAAACAGCCGTCATCACAGGGGTTCCATTGACTTTGATTTTCCGGAGAGCAAGATTATTCTTAATGCAGCAGGAAAAGCAATCGATGTTAAGCCATATGAAGCAAATGTGGCAACCAAAATCATTGAAGATTTCATGCTGATGGCAAATGAGACTGTGGCACAGGAATACTGCACAGAAGAGATTCCGTTTGTATACAGAACCCATGATAATCCGGATCCGGAGAAAGTGGAGAGTCTTCTGACATTACTTCACAATCAGGGTGTGAAGATTCAGAAAGCAAAAGAAGAGATCACTCCAAAAGAAATTCAGCAAATCATCGAAAGTATCGAAGGGCTTCCGAATGAAGCAATGATCAGCCGTCTGGTGCTGCGTTCCATGAAACAGGCGAAATATACAACAGAATGCAGCGGTCACTTTGGACTGGCAGCAAAATATTACTGCCATTTTACATCTCCGATCAGAAGATACCCTGATCTGCAGATCCACAGGATCATTAAGGATAACTTACGAGGCAGACTGATGCGTGAAGGCAGAACCGAACACTATGCTGAAATCCTTGATGAAGTTGCGAGACAGTCCAGTGTATGTGAACGCCGTGCAGATGAGGCAGAACGTGAATCAGACAAGCTGAAGAAAGCAGAATATATGTCCTACCATCTGGGAGAGGAATTCGAGGGAATTATCTCAGGCGTTACCGGATGGGGGCTTTACGTAGAACTCCCAAATACAGTAGAAGGTCTGGTACATGTCAACACTCTGCGGGATGACTACTATATCTTCGACCAGGAAACCTACGAACTCCGCGGAGAGATGACAAAGAAAGTCTACAAATTGGGAGATAAAGTCTGTGTCCGTGTGGCAGATGCAGATAAAATGCTCAAAACAGTAGATTTTGAGCTGGTTGCTGATATCTGGAATGATGAAGAAGAGAATTAAATAAAAATGGCTTGGAGGATATTATGGCAAAGAAAAAAGGAATGAAGCTGATTGCCAATAATAAAAAGGCATTTCATGATTATTTTATAGAAGATACTTATGAAGCCGGTATTGCCCTTGCAGGAACAGAAGTAAAATCCCTGCGTATGGGCAAATGCAGCATCAAGGAATCCTTTATCCGTGTAGAGAACGGAGAGGTTTACATCTACGGAATGCATATCAGCCCTTATGAAAAAGGCAATATTTTCAACAAAGACCCGTTGAGAATCCGTAAGCTTCTGCTTCACAGATATGAGATCAATAAGATTGAAGCAAAGCTCAAAGAAAAAGGGTTAACTTTAGTACCTCTGAAAGTTTATTTCAAAGACAGTCTGGTAAAAGTGGAAATTGGAATGGCTCGAGGCAAGAAACTTTATGACAAGAGACAGGATATCGCAAAGAAAGACCAGAGAAGAGAAGCAGAGCGTGAATTTAAGGTTAAGAATCTATATTGATAATATTACTAAATCCTTTGGCTCAAAATTGTGAAATGTTATGAAAAAATTAATGGATATTGCAAAAATATTCGAAAATTCTTATAATCTATCATATAGATAAAAAAATAACAATTCATTTTCAGGCAGATGAGCTGAAAGGAGTGGTGCCCTATGAAAACAATCACGATCAGCGGACAGTATGGAAGCGGTGGAAGATATATTGCAGCTTTGCTTTCAGAAAAAATGGGAGTTCCCTGTTACGACAGTAAATTTTTGCCGAAGGAAGCAGAGAGGCATGGAATCAGTCAGGAAATCATCAATGAATTTAAAGGCAAGACCAGTCTTCTTTATGCAATCGGAGTAATGATGTCAGAAGAATCGCAGGATAAAAAACGCCTGACGATTCCGGAGAAGATGTTTCATGCGCAGAAAGAGACAGTGAAGCGCCTGGCACAGGAAGGTCCATGCATTTTTGTGGGAAGATGTGCAGACCAGATTCTGAAGGATGATAATCAGCTGCTTCGCGTGTATATTTATGCATCTGATATGGAAGACCGTATTAAACGGATTAAGAAAAATAAGCATATTTCTCAGGAGGAAGCACTTGACAGGATTGCATATAAAGACCGTCAGAGAAGAGATTATTATAACTTTTATACAGGACATGAATGGGGAAAAATGGAAAATTATGATATCTGCCTGAATACTTCGGTTTTATCAGAGGAAGAATGCGTGGAACTTCTGATGAAGCTGGCAGAATAGAAATATATTAAATATGACCACAAAGAGATGAGAAAGGACTGCCAGAGCAACATGGTAGTCCTTTCGTTACTGTTCACTGGTAATATTCCGCGAGGTGTTTTTTGCGAGTGAAAGTCACAGTAACATCCTTTCTGGTGAGTATCCGCTGATTACAGTGAGCGTTTCCTTTTGTGCAATAATATGAAGTAGGAAAAATGTGATTTTTTCATAAGAATGCGTCCGCAGGCAGAGATTTTAAAAATCTGAAAGTCTTAAAATTGTATGAAATCGGCAGAGGCTTAGTTGACAAGTTTTCGATACTCTGCAATAATAGGGAATTGAAAAAATGACATTGTTAAAAAGAAAAAAGATATTCCATATAGCAGGAGGGAATATATTATGAAGAAACGTTATTTAATACTGGCAGGTCTGTTAGTAATGACAGTGGCAGCTGCCGGATGTGGTAAGAAAAAGACAACAGAGACAGCACCTGTAGAGGTAACAGCTACCCCGACTCCTGAAGTAACCAAGGCAGTCGATATGGTGGATATGCAGCAGACAGCAGATGAAGACATAAAGAATGTAATGGGGGAGAAAACTTCCACAGCATCTAAGATTGTGTTTGTAAATAATACAGGGGATGACATCCAGTCACTCTATATCCGGACTCATGTGGATGAAGACAGTGAGGATTATGATGCAGACGAGGATGGAGGATGGGGAGATGATCTCATCAATGGAATGTTTACCCTGACAGATAAGGACAAGGCACTATATTATATGCAGACTGCAAATACACAGACATCAGGTACACAGACATCAGATACACAGACATCAGGTACACAGACATCAGATACACAGACATCAGATACACAGACAACATCCAACAAGAGTACAGCTTCCTATGATATCCGTATTGCATATACTGATGAGGACACGAATGAATGCTTTTTCCGCGATATTCCGCTTGGAACAATTTCGCAGATTACGTTATGTATGGATGGCACAGATGATGATGCGATCCCATATGCAAAATATCTGACAGGTACATCAACAAAAGAAGTATCCACGCTTGATGCGGTAAAGGAACGTCTTGGCATTACAGATGACAGTGAGTCAGAATCAGATTCCACAGACGACAGTGATAAGAATTCTGCAGATAATTCTGATTCCACAGATAGTAACAACAGTTCTGATCAGAATAATAACAGTGGCAATGGAACCGGGGATAGTTCAGATGATCCGGGCAATGGGGGAAACTCAGACGATCCGGGTACTAATGATGATCCGGGCAGTAACGATGATCCGGGAAATGGCGGCGATATGATTTCCACAGCAGAACAGTATATCGGTCAGTCTCTGGATGCACTGGAAGGCGCATGCGGTTCTCCACAGGGCAGCAGCTATGAGGATGATCCTGAGACAGGTAAAACAGGATTCCATTATTACAGCAATTTCACAGTTTCTACAACAGTTGATGAAAATGGTAATGAAATTGTTGCCGGAATATGGTAGAATAGAACTACGAATGTAACAGAGGAGGTATTCCGATCCTCTGTTACCTGCGATAAAATTAATTTCAGGAGACAGTTACTATGAAACGTGTATTATTAAAATTAAGCGGTGAAGCCCTTGCCGGTGAGAAGAAGACCGGATTTGACGAGGCGACTGTTATTGAAGTTGCAAAGCAGATCAGGACAATTGCTGAGGAAGGACTGGAAATCGGCATCGTGATCGGCGGAGGTAATTTCTGGAGAGGACGCACCAGTGAGACTATCGATAGGAATAAGGCTGATCAGATTGGTATGCTTGCAACAGTTATGAACTGTATTTATGTATCTGATATCTGCAGATACCTTGGATTAAAGACAGAAATCTTTACACCATTTGTATGCGGTGCATTTACAAGCCTTTACTCTAAGGATGCAGTGGAAGCAAGCTTTGCACAGGGCAAGATCGTATTCTTTGCAGGCGGTACAGGACATCCTTACTTCTCCACAGATACAGCCACTGTACTTCGCGCAGTAGAGATCGAAGCAGAAGCAATCCTTCTTGCAAAAGCTGTTGACGGAATTTATGACAGTGATCCGAAGACAAACCCGAATGCAGTAAAATATGATGAAATTTCCATTGAAGAAGTAGTTGCAAAGAAACTGGCAGCTATGGATCTGACAGCATCGATCATGTGTATGGAACAGAAGATGCCGATGCTGGTATTTGGCCTTGAAGAAGAAAACAGTATTGTAAATGCTGTACATGGTAAATTTACAGGAACAAAAGTAACTGTATAAGAGAATTCTAAAAAATAAAATATAACCGGAGAAGGAGAATTCGACAAATGGATGAAAGAGTTCAGAAATATGAGCAGAAAATGACAAAAACACTGGATGGCTTTGAGGCAGAGCTGACTACGATTCGTGCAGGACGTGCAAATCCGCATATCCTTGACAAGATCACAGTAGATTATTATGGCAGCCCGA
>ERZ834694.2480-NODE-2480-length-12828-cov-3.261724_pt1 | contig 12828 bp, 9 predicted proteins | sample MGYA00519691_ERZ834694 | MGnify/ENA primary metagenome ERZ834694 (study PRJEB31850, sample SAMEA3708758) | human gut metagenome | biome: human gut; feature: human-associated habitat; material: faeces | place: China | collected 2014 ... | reverse complement strand
CCTTATACGCCATATTATTATGGAAATGAAAAAGCAACTTTCGAGCAGGATTTTCTGATTCAGAAGGCAAAGAGTATTGTGCCGATTGAAGTAAAGGCGGAACAGAACATTCGATCCCATAGTCTTAAAACATATTGCGAAAAGTTCCAGCCGGAAGAAGCAGTTCGATTTTCAACATTGAAGTATAAAGAGCAGGAGCGGATGGTAAATATACCATTATACGCTGTTTGCAACTTATAAATTAAAACAGCTATAAATCCCACGAAAGAAGGTGATCCCCATGCCATTTAAAATCATCCGAAACGACATCACAAAAGTTCATGCCGATGCGATCGTCAACACAGCCAACCCTTAGCCAATTTATGTGAAAACGTATCAGAGGGGCGGTTACTTTAATCAAAGCCAGACATTCCACCCGTTTTACCAGCCGGAGCAGATCAAAAAGGAAGAACTGGACAAAATTCTCGAAGCCGACAGCATCGCTGATGACAGCACAATCCAGAATGCTTTTTACGATGCCCCGACAGTTGTCTATCTGTTTGCACCGTATACCTACCCAAACGACGCACAGGACTGCTGCGTTGCAAAATCATTTACGATCAGGCAGAATAAACCGAAAAATCCCGGGAAATATGTGAACTTCCTGGGTGCTTTTTGGATGGAAATATTCTTGCAATTTTACAGCACAGTTATTATAATAAAGACAAGTTCTGCAGTAAACTCGTTTTTCGCAGAAAACGCCAGAAGCGGAGGATGACGTTCAAAAAACAAAAAAGGAGCGTAAGAGAAATGGCAAAAATTTTAATCAGCCCTTCCAAATATTTACAGGGCGCAGGGGAAATGAAAAACATCGGAACATATGCTGCAAAATGCGGAAAGAAAGCACTGGTTCTGATCAGCCAGGGAGGCTACAGACGGATCGGAACAATGATCGAAGAAAGCTTTGCGGGAAGCGACTGCAACGTTGTTTTTGATTATTTCAACGGCGAGTGCTGTGAGAGTGAGATCAACCGTCTGGTTGCTATCGTGAAAGAAAAAGGCTGTGATCTGGTCATCGGTGTCGGCGGAGGCAAAATTTTTGATACCGCAAAAGCAGTTGCCTACTACGCAGAAAAACCAGTATTCATCTGCCCGACCATCGCATCGACCGATGCACCGTGCAGCGCACTGTCTGTTGTATACACAGAAGAGGGTGTATTCGAGAAATACCTCTTCCTTCCGGCAAACCCGAACCTGGTTCTGATGGACACCGACATCATCGTAAAATCTCCAGTCCGCCTGACCGTAGCCGGAATGGGTGATGCACTTGCCACCTATTTTGAAGCAAGAGCCTGCCAGAGAAGCGGAGCTACTTCCTGCGCCGGTGGAAAAACAACCGAGGCAGCGATGGCACTCGCGAAACTCTGCTTTGACACTCTGATGGAAGAAGGTGTAAAAGCCAAAATCGCTCTTGAAGCCGGCGTATGCACCCCGGCAGTCGAGAAAGTCATCGAGGCCAACACCCTCCTTTCCGGAATCGGTTTTGAAAGCGCAGGCCTCGCAGGAGCCCACGCCATCCACAACGGCTTCACCGTACTCGAAGAGTGCCATCACATGTACCACGGTGAAAAAGTAGCCTTCGGAACCCTGACTCAGCTCGTCCTGGAAAACGTACCGCTCGATGAACTCGAAGACATCATCTTATGGTGCATCGAAGTCGGTCTCCCAGTCACCTTGGCTGAACTCGGTGCCGGAAACGTAACCGACGACCAGCTCATGGAAGTAGCCAAAACCGCATGCGCAGAGACCGACACCCTCCACAACATGCCATTCGAAGTAACCCCGGAGACCGTCTTCGCCGCCATTAAAGCAGCCGACGCCTACGGTAGATACTATCTCGACGAAGAAGAATAACCCGTATGAAAAAAGATCTCCTGCCAACCCCAGGAGATCTTTTTTCATACCCAAATTTAATCAATACAAAAAATAGAAGTTTCCAACTCCCTTTCTATATGTTAAAATAAACTCACCCCATTTCACAGAAAAAACATAAACCCATGTTAAAGTAAAATGGTAAAAATATCAAACATAAAAACACAACGAGATTAGGAAAAAGCACGAGCGGGCGGGCAGCCGTTTTTTTTCCGTCCGTCAAATAAAGGAGACTTTCAATCATGGACAAATTAAAAATCCTAGTAGTAGACGACGAAAGCCGTATGCGCAAACTTGTCAAAGATTTTTTAGTAAAAGCCGGATACGACGTCATCGAAGCCGGTGACGGCGAACAGGCCGTAGACACCTTCTACGCCCAGAAAGACATCGCCCTCATCATCCTCGACGTCATGATGCCCAAAATGGACGGCTGGCAGGTCTGCCGCGAAATCCGCCAGAACTCCAAAGTCCCGATCATCATGCTCACCGCCAAAAGCGAAGAACGCGATGAACTCCTCGGCTTTGACCTCGGCGTAGACGAATACATCTCAAAACCATTCTCCCCGAAAATCCTCGTCGCCCGCGTCGAAGCCATCCTGCGCCGCAGCGGCAAAACCGGCGAAGACGACGTATTAGAAGCCGGCGGCATCCGCATCGACAAAGCCGCCCACATGGCATCCATTGACGGAAAACCAATGGAGTTAAGCTATAAAGAATTCGAACTCCTCACCTACTTCCTCGAAAACCAGGGAATCGCCCTCTCCAGAGAAAAAATCCTGAACAACGTCTGGAACTACGACTACTACGGCGACGCCCGCACCATCGACACCCACGTCAAAAAACTTCGCAGCAAAATGGGCGACAAAGGCGATTTAATCAAGACCATCTGGGGCATGGGCTATAAATTCGAGGCGGACGAATCATGAACGGAACAGAAAAACAAAATGAGACTTCCATGGAGATACCTGCAGAAGATTCTCGTGTGACAATGGGAAACCAGACGGAGAAAAAGCACCGGTTTCACTTGAAAATGCCACAAAAGGGAAGAAAACACTCCGTCAAAAAACGAATTGCCTACACTTTTATTGCGACCATGGCGGCTACCCTGCTTATCATCGGCCTGATCAATTACTTCTTTCTCGGGTCCTTTTATATCCGGGATAAAGAACACATTCTGGCAGAGAGCTTTCAGAAACTGAATGCGACAGGCGGAGACAGCGACGATATCCCTGATACCTTCGAGCAGTTCTGCGTTACCAACAACCTGAAAGTCATTATCACCGGACCGGAGCTCAGCAGCTTCGTCTATTCCAACGCAACCGACCGCCAGAGCCTCCAGACCCTGATCTTCGGCCTGATCAGCGGAAACGAGCAGGCAAATACCAAAGTCGTTGACAGCAAAGACAACTATCAGATCCAGAAATTCTACGACAGCCACGCCGATGCCGAGTATCTGCAGATCATCGGCTGGTTTGACAATGGAAACTGCTACTTTGCAAGATGCCCGCTGGAGAGCATCACGGATGCGGTCGGCCTTTCCAACCAGTTTTACCTCTTTATCGGCATTCCGATCATCATCATCGGTGCCATTGTGATCTGGATCATCACCCGCCAGATCGTCCGTCCGGTGCAGGAGCTGACCGAAATTTCGAAAAAAATGGCAGCCCTTGACTTCGATGCCCGCTACGTGAGCGGCGGAAAAGACGAGATCGGCGAGCTTGGAAACAACTTCAATGTCATGTCCGAACAGCTTGAGCAGGCGATTTCCGAGCTGAAAAGTGCGAACGTTGAGCTGCAGAAAGATATTGACAAAAAAACGCAGATTGATGAAATGCGCCGCGAGTTTCTCGCAAATGTCACACATGAGCTGAAAACCCCGATCGCTCTGATTCAGGGTTATGCGGAAGGCCTGAAAGACAACATCAACGACGACGAGGAAAGCCGCGAGTTCTACTGCGATGTCATCATCGACGAGGCGGCAAAGATGAACGAGATGGTCAAAAAACTCCTGAACCTGAACCAACTCGAGTTCGGTGAGGATCAGGTCAATATGGAACGGTTCGATCTGAACGCCGTGATTAAAGGCGTGCTGCAGTCCTCCGACATCCTGATCCGCCAGAAAGAGGCAAAAGTGCTCTTTACCGGCGGCGACCCGCTCTATGTCTGGGGCGATGAATTCAAAGTCGAGGAGGTTATCACCAACTATCTGACGAATGCCCTCAACCATCTGGACTACGACCACACGATTGAGATCAGCTGCAAAAAAGAAGGGAATGTCGTAAAGACAACCGTTTTCAATACCGGGGACCCGATCCCGGAGGAGGATCTCGACAAGGTATGGGTGAAATTCTTCAAGGTGGACAAAGCGAGAACAAGGGAATACGGCGGAAGCGGCATCGGCCTTTCCATCGTAAAAGCCATTATGGATTCCTTCCAGCAGCAGTGCGGCTGCCAGAATTACGACAACGGTGTGGCATTCTGGTTCACACTGGAGGCAGATGGAAAAACGGAAGAAGCATGATTGCAAAAAGCGTGCCAGAAAAAGGAAATACAGCCTTTTCCTGGTGCGCTTTTCTTGCATAAAGGAAAAAGATGGTGTAGAATAATAGCACAAACGGTCGAAAAGAGAGGGAGAGAAGAGATGGCGGATTCCAACAGTACAAAGAGTGCGCTTGCAGATGCAATGAAAAAATTGATGGTATGCAAGTCTTTTGCGAAAATCAGTATTTCAGATCTCTGCGAGGAATGCGGTCTGAACCGGAAAAGCTTTTATTATCATTTTAAAGATAAATACGATCTGGTAAACTGGATCTTTTATGTGGACTTTCTGACAAACATGGGCGGAAAGAACTTTGAGAATGAATGGGATGTGCTGGTGGCGGTCTGCAATATTTTCTATCAGAATAAAGCATTTTACCAGAGTGCCCTGAGGATCGAAGGGCAGAACAGTTTTAAGGATTACTTTTACGAGATGCTCGAGCCGGTCATGGCGTTTTTTGTACAGGATCTCTTTCAGGTACAGAATCAGAAACTGTTTGTAACGTTCTTCTGTGATGCCTTCCTGACCGCGGTTCTGCGCTGGTTTTCCATGGAAAGCGAGCTGGAACCGGAAACGTTTGTCGAAGAACTGAAAGAAGTGATATGCAGATCATCAGAAAAAATAGCAGCCAAAGCGGAACCAAAGAAATAAAATTCCGCTTTGGCTGTACTTTTATGCATCTGCGAGCAGTTCACGGTAAAATATATTCCGAAGAGACAACTCTTCAAAGGAAACGGTGGGCGTATCGAGTGTGCGGGCCATGTGATCCGGCAGAAGCAGCAGATACGCCGGATTGGCGGTGATAATCTGCTCAATTTTGCGGGAGTCTTCCTGCACTTCGATCGGGAAGAATGGCTGTATGGGGGTGAAGCGGTACTGTTGAACAACATCGGAAACAGCCCGGATACTTTCTTTTGAGCACGAATCATCTGCGACCAGAAAGAAAAAGACACTCTGTTCCATCTGGGAATACAGGTGGTCAAAAGAGAGCAGATAAGCGGCAGCATCTGCATCCTGATAGACTTTGTGCATACCGAACAGCGTTTTCTGACGGCGCAGGGCTTTTGCCATGGAAGCCGTTGAGGGGGCATCAATTGGAAGAGAAACCATCAGGTTCGGGCAGGATAAAAGCAGTTTCTGCTGTTTTTCGGTAAGCGGCGTATCGGAAAGAAACCAGAGAAACGCGCATTCCGGATGCGACTGGATAACGGCAAGGTAGGATTCCATATCCTCATGATGATCCATGGAGCGGAGCTGATAAGAGTAGATGCCGTATGTCAGACCGGTTCTGACCACGGATGCAAAAAACGAGGAATCGTAAGTGTCCGGGATGCGGCTGTCGAGACGGAGCTTGACAACCCAGGGAACAGCAAAGGAAAGTTCTTTCTGCTTCTGGCGCAGAATCTGCGCACCGTAGGTAAAACTGTTGTAGCCGATGTTGATGCCGAACTGACGAAGCGCTTCCGGATCGTTGCTGCGCAGCAGAAAGTCGATCGCCTGATAATACGGGCTTTCATCGTTGCGCAGAAGATCCTGAAAAATGGCAAAAATCTGATTCTGAAAGCGGCCGCGGGAAAATTGGCGGCCAAGATCGCAGAGCTTGCGGACGCTGCGTTTCGGATCTGCGTCCATCTCCACCATCGCGCGTGCAACTGTTGTGTCGATCAGTGCGCGGGTGATGTCCTGTGAATTCATAATGTGTTCCTCCGATCAAGTAAAATAAGCTGTTTTTATCATAGCAAAAAGAACACGGTAAAAACAGGGACAAAGAACAGGAATTGTCTAAAAACTCCATTCTTTAAGGAAAATTTACCAGATCTTCAGAAGAAATTTCTTTTTCTTTTGTGGAAAAAGTGGTAAAATAAAGTTAGATGGTACAAACTATCGATTCTGCCGCGCCAAAAACGCGGCGGAACCATCCGAAACGATTCCAGAAAAATAGGAAAAACGAAATGGTTTTCGAACATGGAAGATAAAAGGAGGCGTTTTGCATGAAATTTGATATGCACTGCCACACAAAAGAGGGTTCGATGGATGGAAAAGTCATGATTGAGGAGTACATCCGAACACTGAAACGAAAAGGATTTGGAGGAATGTTGGTATCCGACCACGATTCCTATGACGGATACCGCGAGTGGAAGAATGCCATCAAGGGAAGAGCACACCAGGATTTTGTGGTATTAAAAGGTGTTGAGTACGATACGTGCGACTGCGGCCACATTCTTGTGATTATGCCGTTCGGCGTAAAATTAAAAATTCTGGAGCTGCGCGGCCTGCCGGGATCGATCCTTGTCAAGATCGTCCATGCGTACGGCGGAATTTTAGGACCGGCGCATCCGTACGGCGTAAAAATTATGAGCATGATAAGCACGAATGAACGGAAGAAAAAGTATCAGCAGCGGATTGCCCAGCTTCTCCCGCAGTTCGATTTTGTTGAAATTTTCAATGCGTGTGAAAGCGCGGAGACGAACGCAAAAGCGAAACGGCTGGCGGAGAAATTCAATAAGCCCGGCTTTGGTGGAAGCGATGCGCACCGGCTGGACTGCATCGGAAAAGCGTACACCGAGCTGCCGGATACCATCAGAAGTGAGGATGATCTGATCGCCTACGTAAAAACGTGCCCGCAGATCGAATGCGGCGGCGAACATTACAACGGAACGACGAAAGACCGGATCGGCCGCCTGAACATGGTGCTTGTGGATTCGTTCTATTTCTACAACAAACTTGCAAATGGCTGGCGCTGGCGGAAGCGGAGACGTGAGCTGTTTGATATCATAGAGAAAAAACTCTGATGAATGCCTGGCAAAAAGCGTGCCGGAAACGTTTCGTTCGGCACGCTTTTTCCTGCCCTGTATTTGAATCGAAAAAGAGAGGAAACATACGTATGCTTGCAATATTTCTTGCGCCGGTCTACATACTGGCAAATGTATTTACCGCCTACTGGCTGCTGCGGTGGATGAAGGAGGTGCATCCTCTGTTCCGCCATCCGGCCGTGCTGGGTGTCATTTTGGTGCTGTATGCATTTTTTGCACTTTCCCTGCTGACGAGCTTTCTGATCAAAAGAGATCCCGTTCACCGGATTTTAAAGGTCATCAGCAACTGCTGGCTCGGCATGTATCTGTATTTTCTTGGCTTCACCGCGATTCTGGTGCTGCTGCGCTTCATTTTTGCGCATACGGTACTGACGAAAACTTGGCTGTATTCTCCGATGGGATTGAAAGCGGTCGGCCTTGGCGCGATCCTTTTTGTGACGGGAATGTGCATCTATGGAATGGTGCATGCAGTCCATATTTACACGACACGATATGAGGTTCCATCGAAAAAGGATGCACATCTGAAAATTGCGCTCGTCGCAGATCTTCATCTGGGGTACAGCATCGGCAGTCATCAGATGGAAGAGATGGTGGAAAAAATCAACGCTGAGGAGCCGGATGTCGTTGTGATTGCCGGGGATATTTTTGATAATGAGTACGATGCCATCTATGAGCCGGACCGCGTGGCGGATCTTCTGGCGGGCTTAAAGAGCCGGTACGGCACGTACGCCTGCTACGGCAACCACGATCTCGATGAGAAGATTCTCGCGGGCTTTACGTTTGAGACGAAGGAGGAGCGCGTCGCCGACCGCCGGTTCGGTGAGTTCCTGGACCGCGCGAAGATTCATCTGCTGGAGGATGATGTGGTTTGTATCGATGATGCCTTTTATCTGGCGGGCCGAAAAGATCCCGACCGGATCCGCAAAACGCAGGAGACACGCGACACGCCGTCCGAACTGCTTACCGGACTGGACCAGTCGCTTCCAGTTTTTGTGATTGACCACCAGCCGTCGGAGCTGACCGAGCTGGCAGAGGCAGGCGCAGACCTTGATCTTGGCGGCCATACGCATGACGGACAGCTCTTCCCAGGAAATATCCTTACCGGCCTGATGTGGGAGAATGCCTGCGGGATGAAGAAAGTCGGAGACATGTACAGCATCGTCACATCCGGCGTGGGTCTCTGGGGACCGCCGATGCGGATCGGGACGAAAGCGGAAGTGGTGATCATCAATTACGGAAAATAAGGGTTGACAAAACCGGAACGCAGAATTATAATACAACAAAACTACGAAACAGAGGTTATCAACGATGAACGAGATGCACAGCGTACAAATGCACAGGGACGACGATTGATAGCGCTTGTATCAAAGTGAAGACTACTATACTTCACAGGTACAGGCGCTGATTGTGTTGTACCTGTGTGGAAGATAAGGCAAAGGGAAACCACACTGGGAGAAAAAGAAATACCCCGTGTGGTTTTTCTTTGCCATTTTTTATCCATGCGGGAATGACTTGAAATTTACATCAGAGAAGGGTTGTGATCGTATGGGACATACAGATTATGTCCATATGGATTTTCTGCTGATTTTGCGGCGATAAAGAAAAATCAGAACAGAAAGGCAGAAAAGACTATGAAGACAGAAATGAATACCGTAAAAGTAAGAAAAACAGAGGAACTCGAAGCAGAGCAGTTAGGAGCACACATCGGCGAAATCGTGCGGCTGCATGGAAGCATTTACAAAATCCGAAAAATGAGCTCATTTGCATTTGTGCTGCTTCGGACGAAACGGCAGATGGTACAGTGCGTGTACGAGCCGGCGTATGCCCGGTTTGCATTGGAGGAATTAAAAGAAGAGGCGTGTGTCCGGTTTACCGCGGAGGTGATCCGTGAAGAGCGTTCCAGAAGCGGGTATGACCTGCATCTGTTAGACGTGGAAATCCTCTCCGAGCCGGAAGAAGTACCGCCGGTTGTCATCAACCAGAAGCGGGTCAACACTTCCATCGAGAACCTGCTGGACTATCGCCCAATTACGCTGCGCAACGAAAAAGAGCGCGCGATTTTCCAGATCCAGGCAAAGATCTGTCAGGCGTTCCGCGAATTTCTGGATGGACAGCACTTCACCGAAATCCACACACCGAAGCTCGTAGCGGCGGGAGCCGAGGGCGGAGCTAATATCTTCTCTTTGTCGTATTTCGGCGAACAGGCATATCTGGCGCAGAGCCCGCAGTTTTACAAGCAGATGATGGTCGGCGTCTTCGAGCGTGTCTACGAGATCGCACCGGTCTTCCGGGCGGAGAAGCACGACACGGCGCGTCATCTGAACGAATATACAAGCGTGGACTTTGAGATGGGCTATATCGAGAATTTTGAGGACATCATGGCGATGGAGCAGGAAATGCTGCGGTACACATTTGGACGGCTGCAGGAGACATGCGGAGCGGAGCTTTCGCTTTTAAAAGCAGAGGTGCCGGTGATCACGGAGATTCCGAGAATCCGTTTTTCCGAGGCGAAAGAGCTGGTGAGCCGCGTATACAAAAGAGCCTTTTCGGAGAAACTGGACTTTGAACCGGAGGAGGAAAAACTGCTGTGCGAATACGTGAAGAAAACGACAGGCAGTGACTTCGTATTTGTGACACATTATCCAAGCGCCAAGCGCCCGTTCTACGCGATGGACAGCAGAGAAAACCCGGCAGAGACGGAAAGCTTTGACCTTCTGTTCCGCGGCCTTGAAGTGACGACCGGCGGCCAGCGCATCCACAATTACCGGGAGCAGGTGGAAAAGATCGAAAGCCGCGGCATGCATGTGGAAGCGTTTGAGAGCTATCTAATGATGCACCGCTGCGGCATGCCTCCGCACGGCGGTCTCGGTCTTGGGCTGGAGCGGTTTACGGCACGGCTTCTCGGATTTGAAAATGTGCGGAACGCATCCCTGTTTCCAAGAGACATTCACCGTCTGATTCCGTAAACCAGAAGAGTGTAAAAAACTCCGGCGAAGCTGTGGCGCAGATCCACGGGCTTAGCCGGAGTTTCATAAGATTTCCCTCCCTTTTGAAAGATAGCGTAACCGTTTGGATATTTCTGTTATACATCAGGGGAGTGAAAATGACAAATTGTTTATTGCAGACAGGATTGCTGTATAAAAGTCAGAATTTTTGCAGAAATGAGCCTTGTAAAGCGTCCGAAAATAGGCTATACTAAACAAGGTTTGGCTGCCGGCAGAATCTGGCAGTATCGGCAAATATTGGAAAAAAGAAAGACGGGAGTTTCCCGGTTTGAGGATAGGAAAATATGAAATTATATGACATTTCCGGAGAGCAGTTTTCCGCAATGGACGCGCCGCGTCATCTGATGACGGAGGAAGGAACGGCGCAGACGACGCTCGATCGGTCACTTGGCATCTGTCAGGTGGCGGAGCTTGAGGGAAAAGTGACAAGAGAAGTGCTCGAGGAGGTCATGGAAGAGGACTGTGAACGTCTTCTGATCCGCGGCGATGCGCAGATTACACGCGATGGGGCAGATTACCTGGCAGAGAAAAAATTGGTGCTGCTCGGTGTGGAGCAGGAAACTGTCGGAAATGAGACATCGGGGAATGATGTTCATCAGCAGCTGCTGAAAAAAGGTACGGTGATTGTCGAAAATCTGAATCTGGAGAAAGTGACCTCGGGTCATTATTTTCTTGTGGCTGCTCCGGTCAAAAAGAAACACCAGTACGGCGGACCGATCCGCGCGGTTCTGATCGAAAATTAGAAAATGCTTTGTGTGAATCTGAAAATGCAATGTAAAATATAACGGAAAGAGAAAAACAGGAAAAAGTGTTCCCTTGTGGGACACTTTTTTTGATGTGTCCAAAACGAGGGAATTTTGGGTTGTATTTTCCAAATATGGAGAATATAATGGGAAAAAGCCAGGATGTGGTATTCAAAACCAGATCAATTCCGGGCGAAAATATTAAACTATTACAAAGGAGATCGTGAACAATGGATGCAAAAATGAAAGTAGAAAGAGCCGCTGCAGGCGCTGCGATCGATGGTGTTTTAAAATATGTGAATCACGGAGACGACAGAACAAAAGCGCTGTTGAATCTGACGGATTTTGTACAGAAATTTACCGGAAATATGTTTGCGGAGAAAACCTTCGACAACATCCGCACCATGCTGCAGAATCCGGACAACAAATGGGTACAGTATGTCAACCGCGGACTGGACGAGCTGGATCCGCAGGTGATCAAAATGACTGCTTTGAACCTGGGATTCCAGGCAGCTTTCGTCGGAACGAAACAGATCCGTATGAACCGTGAAAAATACAACTGCAACATCCCATGGACGATGCTGATGGACCCGACAAGTGCCTGTAACCTGCACTGCACCGGATGCTGGGCAGCAGAATACGGCCACAAGCTGAATCTTTCCTATGAGAAACTTTCTGATATTATAAGCCAGGGAAAAGAGCTGGGAACCTACTTCTACATGTTCACCGGCGGCGAACCGCTTGTGCGCAAAAAAGACATCCTGCGTCTGGCAGAAGAGCATCATGACTGTGAATTCCACTGCTTCACCAATGGAACCCTGATCGACGAGGAGTTCTGTGAGGCGGTTCAGAAGCTCGGCAATATCTCCTTCTCCCTGTCTCTGGAAGGCTTCGAGGAGGTCAACGACGGACGCCGCGGCGAGGGTATTTTCGATAAAGTTCTGGCAGCCATGGATCTGATGAAAAAACACGGTCTGCTTTTTGGTACTTCCATCTGCTACACAAGAGCAAACCTCGAGACCGTTACAAGTGACGAGTTCCTGGATCTTTTGATCGAGCACGGATGCCGTTACAGCTGGTATTTCCACTTCATGCCGGTCGGCATGGACGCTGCACCGGAGCTGATGCCGACGGTTGAGCAGAGAAAATATATCTATCACAGACTGCGTGAGATCCGTTCCGATAAGAGCGACAAACAGATCTTTGTTATGGACTTCCAGAACGACGGTGAGTTCGTCGGAGGCTGTATCGCAGGAGGAAGAAACTACTTCCATATCAATGCAAACGGCGATGTGGAGCCGTGTGTTTTCATCCATTACTCCGGCGCCAACATCAACGAAGTTTCCCTGATCGAAGCACTGCAGCAGCCGCTGTTCCAGGCATACCGCGATGGACAGCCGTTCAACCGCAACCACCTGCGCCCATGTCCGATGCTCGAAAATCCGGAACTGCTGCGTGAGATGGTAGAGAAGACCGGCGCGAAGTCAACCGACCTGCAGTCTCCGGAGAGCGCAGAGCATCTGTGCGGAAAATGTGACCTGTATGCTGCTGAGTGGAAAAAAGCCGCAGACGAGCTGTGGGCAGAGAATCCGCATCACAAACAGAGATATGAGAACTATAAGAAAGAGAACCTGGACGAGGAGGCAAAAGCTTCCACAGAGGAAATTCTTTCCGGAATCCGCGGATAATGCGATGCATGAACTGAATCAATGACAGAAATAAGACGCCGGGAAACGGGATAAAGCCTGTTTTCCGGTGTCTTTATGTTTCAATTCAATTCAATCTATAGCAAGACCCGAAAATAATGCAAAAAAGGC
>ERZ834694.2469-NODE-2469-length-12869-cov-4.184720_pt1 | contig 12869 bp, 8 predicted proteins | sample MGYA00519691_ERZ834694 | MGnify/ENA primary metagenome ERZ834694 (study PRJEB31850, sample SAMEA3708758) | human gut metagenome | biome: human gut; feature: human-associated habitat; material: faeces | place: China | collected 2014 ... | reverse complement strand
TTCCCCTCGACCCCCGACATTGGCAGTTTGCAGTTTGAAGATCTGCGCAGCCCGCGGAATCGAATGCCTGCCAAGTGTGGGTGCTATACGATTTGAGTTGCTTCTATTACCCGCTGCCGCTCTGCCTGTATGAGCGAAAAATTCATCATTTCACTATTTTTTCTCTCACGGTTTCGCAAGCATCTGCACTGACGACCCCCTGTTCTTTCAGCAGTGCCAGCACTGAAGCAAGCGCATCCTGCGGATCACACCAGACATCCGGAGCATAGCCCCTGTGATCGACATTTTCTCCGTCCCCATAGAGGAAAAGCGTTGACCCAAAGCGCACACCGATGCCGGTATATGGCAATGTAAAGGTGCTGATATTTCCGCAGAGCTGGTATCCCGCCGTGTTGCTGCCGACAACGAGCACATTGTCAAGCGTTTTCAAAAGCTGTACCGCGCCCTCGCCGGACGAGCCGCAATGATCGTCAACCAACACGATGATCGGAATATCATTTTCATACCAGGTCCCGTGGACTTCACGGGCAAAGCAAGTTCCCTCATCTTCCGGCAGCAGACTCTCGCTGTTTTCCGCAGCAAAAAGGGCGCTGTTTTTCTGCGCATACAGCATGGAGGTCTCAATACTGTTCTGCGTTCCGAGGAAACTCTGTATCCACTTTCTCGGCCAACTGTCCGAGCCGCCAACATTGCCGCGCAGGTCATAGATCACCGCTTTGCTCCCGCGTGCTTTTTCCCCTTCCCGAGCATAGCGTGCAAGCATATTATCATATGTGCCGGAAACAAGGCTGCGGAGGGAAACATAGGTAAGACCGTCTTCCTGTATCAGGCGGTAATCCAGCGTGCCGAGGTCAACATCAAGCGGCTGACTCTCCGTCCAGTCAAGGCGATAGATTTTCGCTTTTCCAGAAGAATTTTTCAGTGTGACACTGCTCTGCACGGCGTCCTTCCGCAGCGCAAAAAGCGTCGGCTGATAAACAATGCGTCCGTCTTGCAGAAGTGTCGGCTGCACGCTGACATGTTCATCGGAGAAGCTACTCAATGTCCACCTCTCCCCGTCATTCACCATATAATAGCTGCCGTTGACATCCTTTGAAAAATAGAAGCCGTCGGCAAAGAAGTATTCATATCGCACCTGCGCTTCGATCTCTTCCGCCGCCGGTTCATAAATCACGGCATGCGCGTCGTGCGCAAGCATGAATGCGAGAGATTCCTGCAGTTTTTCTCCCAGCGCAGAAACTTCGATCTCATCATCCTGTGAGGAAAGCCATTGTGTCACAGCGTCCTCCGCTGCGTCAAACTTTTCCTGCCCAAAGTATTCGTAAGCGCCGTAAGCGCTTTGCAGCGTGCGGAACAGCAGGGAAACATCAGACTGCGCCTGTTCCTTCGACACCGTCTCCATCGCGGCATGACCTCGTAAAAGGCTCTCCACCTCGCTCTCGCTCAGCAGCCCTGCCGAGGCAGGGTCATCCGAAATCGCATCGGCAAAATCAGCCGCAGAGGGAATGTGCTCCAGTTCTGCGCGGTGAGTTTGTGAAGTCTCCACCATCAAAGAAGAAAGTTCTTCTCCTTCCGGAGCGTAGGAAAAGTCCAACGCCTGCGGTGCGCCGCAGGCTGACAAAAGCAGCAGCAAAACTATTGTGCTGCATATAGCAAATCTTTTTTTCACAAATTATCCCCCTATGGAAAGTGTGAAGGTATCATAGCAAATTAAAAAACCGTTTTCAATCATTGACAGGGAACGTTCTTATAAAAAACAGGACACCCAGTTCGGATGTCCCGTATCTATTTGGCCTACCGAAGCAAAAACAACGCTTTTGCGCCGTACAAGCGTTTTGCGCAGCAAAACCTTGGCGGAGGGCGAATTCACTTCGCCCGAGCATTTTAATTTCTCACAGGAATCCCAAAAAAGAGGTCACAACTTACGTTGTGACCTCTTTTTTGGAGCGGGCGACGAGGCTCGCTCGCAGCACTGCCGTGCCGCGACACGCACAGCGGGCGACAAACGCCCCACCGGGGCGTTTTCTCGCTTCGCTCGCGCCCTGTTCGACCCTCTGCCCGCTGGAACCAAAAAATAAAGGCATGACCTACGTCATGCCTTTATTTTTTGGAGCGGGCGACGAGGCTCGAACTCGCTACCTCCACCTTGGCAAGGTGGCGCTCTACCAGATGAGCTACGCCCGCGGAACAAGATGTACTATACCAGACATTTTTCGCTTTGTCAAGCATAGATTTTAGGATTCTGTTGCAAAATGCGGGGGGCTGTGATAAACTTGCCCGGTAAATCGTATTTTTCAGGAGGCAGTCATGGCCACTTTACAGGAAGAGATCTCCCGCCGCCGGACGTTTGCGATCATTTCGCACCCGGACGCCGGTAAAACCACGCTGACGGAAAAGTTTCTGCTCTACGGCGGAGCCATCGCGCAGGCGGGTGAAGTCAAGGGCAAGCGCGAGCGCGCGGCAAAATCCGACTGGATGGAAATCGAAAAGCAGCGCGGCATTTCGGTCACGTCGTCAGTTATGCAGTTCCAGCACGGCGGCTACTGCATCAACATCCTCGACACGCCGGGACATCAGGACTTCTCGGAAGACACCTACCGCACGCTAATGGCCGCGGACAGCGCCGTCATGGTCATTGACGGCGCGAAGGGCGTCGAGCCGCAGACGCGCAAGCTCTTCAAGGTCTGCGCCCTGCGCAATATCCCTATCTTTACCTTTATTAATAAAATGGACCGCGAGACGCGCGACCCGCTCGAGCTCTGCGAGGAGGTCGAGCGCGAGCTGGGCATCGACACCTATCCCGTCAACTGGCCGATCGGCTGCGGCAAGGAGTTTGCCGGTGTGTACGACCGCGATAAGCGCTGCATCCTGCACTTCACCGACGCGGGCCACGCCAAAAAGGCGGGCATCACGGAAATCGAGCTCGACGATCCCGCGCTCGTCGACCTGATCGGTCAGTCCCGCCGCGATACGCTCGCCGAAGAGGTCGAGCTGCTCGGCGCGGGCCGCGATTTTGACCTCGACGCCGTGCGCCACGGTAAGCTCTCCCCCGTGTTCTTCGGCAGCGCGCTGACGAACTTCGGCGTCGAGCCGTTTTTGAACGCGTTTTTAGAGATGACCACGCCGCCGCTGCCGCGTGTAAGCGACGCGGGCGAGGTGGACGTCTACTCCCCCGAATTCTCGGCTTTCGTCTTCAAGATCCAGGCCAACATGAACAAGGCCCACCGCGACCGCCTCGCGTTCATGCGCATCTGCTCGGGCAAGTTCGAGCGCGACACCGAGTATTTCCACGTCCAGTCCGGCCGCAAGATGCGCCTCTCCCAACCGCAGACGATGATGGCCGCCGAGCGCGAGATCGTCGACGAGGCCTACGCGGGCGACATCATCGGCGTGTTCGATCCCGGTATCTTCTCGATCGGCGACACGATCACGATGCCCGGCAAGAAGTTCCGCTTCTCCGGCATCCCGACGTTCGAGCCCGAGCACTTCATGCTCGTCTCACCCAAGGACACGATGAAGCGCAAGCAGTTCGTCAAGGGCGTGGAGCAGATCGCGCAGGAGGGCGCCATCCAGATCTTCAAAATCCCCGACAGCGGCTTTGAGGACGTGGTCGTCGGCGTGGTCGGCACGCTGCAGTTCGACGTGTTCGAGTACCGCATGAAAAACGAGTACGGCGTCGACCTGCGCATGAGCGGCCTTCCCTACGAGCACCTGCGCCTGATCCGCGAGTGCCCGTGCGACGTGAAGGACCTGATGCTCTGCTCGGGCTCCCGCGTGCTCGAGGACTTCAAGGGCCGCAAGCTCATCGCCTTCGGCGGCGAGTGGAGCGTGGGCTTTCTCACCAAGCACAACGAAGGTCTTATCCTCGACGACTGGCTCAGCGTGTAACAGATAACACCTATAATATAAGGAGAGACGCGGCTTTCGCCGCGTCTCTTTCGTTATAAAAGCATCGCAGACTTTGCCGCCCGCAGGCGGCAAATGATCTGGATCGTTTTTTCTGGCGACACGCGCGTCAGAAAAAACACTCTGCGCGGAGCGTGTGTCGAGCCCGCGAGGCACAAAGCGAAGCGAAACTTTCTCAAAAAAGTGGTGACACCACTTTTTTGAATGATCTTACGCGTTGTAAACGTCCTCGTTCAGCGCGCCCTCGGACTTGGCGACATAGATGCTCGTGGCGGAATCGCCGACGACGTTGAGCGCGGTGACGAGCATCTCGATGGGACGGTTGATCGCGAGGATCAGGCTGTAGGCCAGCATTGCCGCATCATTCACATAGCCGAGGCCGGAGAGGATGGTGAAAAGGATGATCGCGCCGGAGCCGGGGGCCGCGGGCGTACCGGCGGAGGCGATGAGTGCGAGCAGCGCGATGACGACGAGCTGGGTGAAGCTGATGCTGTAGCCCGCGCAGCCGGCGATGAAGAGCGTTGCGATGACCTGCATGATGGCCGTGCCGTTCATGTTGATGGTCATGCCGAGCGGCAGGACGAAGGAGGCGATCTTCTCATCCACGCCGAGCTCCTCGACCGTGGTCTTGACATTGAGCGGGAGCGTGGCCGCGCTCGAGGAGGTGGAGAAGCCGAAGACCGCGACGCGCGTGATCTTTTTGGCAAACTTGAAGGGATTCAGGTGCGCGAAGACCGCGATAAAGGCAGGGTAGCCGACGATGAGGAAGATGAGCAGCAGCACAACCGTGAGGATGACATAGGCGACGGCGGGCTTGAGGTGCTCGACACCGTAGGAGGCAAAGGTGCGCGTGAGCAGCATGAAGATGGCAACGGGACCGAACTTGCTGACCACGAAGTTGAGGAAGACGATGACCACGTCGTTGAGTTCCTGAATGAGCTTGCGAAGCGTGGCAGTCTTCTCCTCGCCGAGCGTCTTCATGCAAAGGCCCAGCGCGATGGCGAGGAAGACGACGGCGAGCACTGCCGTGTTGCTCGAAAACGTCGAGGCAATGTTCGAGGGGATGACGTTCAGCACAACGAGCAGCGGATTGGAGCCCGTCGAACCGGAAACGCTCTCGAGCCCGTCGACGGCGATGTGGAATACGCCCATGTTATAGAAGACGATGCCGCAGACGCAGGCGAGCAGGAGCGCAAAAAAAGAACAGATCAGGAAACCCTTGATACACTTGAAGGAAATTCTGCCAAGTGTACTGGTATCAGAGATCTGTCCTATTGCCAATGTAATGGAAGTAAACACCATCGGCACGATGACGAGCTGGAGGGAACGAATGAACATCTGACCGGCCAAATAGAAAAGGCCAAGCGCGCTGCTCGCTCCGGCAGCGGTGATATCCTGGAATAAAAGATTATTGATGGTCGCCCACACCGCTTCCTGTCCGGAGGAATTCAAATGCTCGCGGAGGAACAAAAACAGGAGACCGGCCGTCAGTCCCGCAACCAGGGAGATGGCCATTTTCGTTGCCAGTGTTTTCTCTTTCCTTACTTTCATGTGTCGTATCCTTTCTTTTCCCGCGCCCGCCTGCCCCATTTTGAGGCCCGCGTTTGCGATTTTTACGAGCATACTACGCGGCGCCGCAATTGGCAAGTGGCGTTTCCGCTAAATATGAACGAATTTTGAACGCGTTCCGCGTTGGTATTGACAAAATTCCAATTTTTTCGAAAAAATAAAGAAACCGCTAAATTATCTGTTGACAAATGTCGAACGGAGGCATATGATGCACACGTAAAAAAAGAGTAGGTGCAGCCGCTTCGACCGCATCTCAAACGATAATAGCAAACCCGGTGAAAACCGGCGACGCAAAGCTATAGGGCCTTACCCCTGGGAACAGGGCTGGCAGCCAGTTACCGAAAGGAGATCGCCGTATGAAACGGCTGTTTCGTCATGCCTGCGCTATGCTCGCAGTGCTTATTGTCATGTCCATGTTCACGGTTGTGAACGCCAGCGCTGCCAATGGCACCACCATTGACACCACGAATGCCAAGTATGGTTTCGTCACCGTCAACTACACCTCCAATGCTAAATTGAAGGTCGGCATCCAGTACGGCAGCGAAAAGACGTCTTACAAAAACTGCCCGAGCGGCAAGGACGCCGTCTTCTCCCTCGAGCAGGGCGACGGCACCTACACCATCTCCCTCTGCGAGAACATCTCCGGCACGACCTACCGCATCGTGACCAGCAAGCGCGTCAACGCCAAGATCGAAAACGCCTACGCCCCTTACCTCATCGCCACGACCGACGTGCAGTTCACCTCCGGTGACGATGTGTGCAAGAAGGCCGCCGCGCTCTGCAAAGACGCCAAGACCGACATGGACAAGGTCACCGCGATCTACAACTACATCGCCGGTCACTACACCTACGACACCAAGCTCGCGAGCGACATCACCTCCGGCAAGGTCAGCAAGTACATCCCCGACACCGCCGCCACCCTGAACAGCAACAAGGGCATCTGCTACGACCTCGCGTCCCTCTTCGCCGCCATGTGCCGCAGCCAGAACATCCCCTGCACCCTCACCAAGGGCTACGCCGGCAGCAGCTACCACGCCTGGAACAAGGTCAACGTCAGCGGCAACTGGTACCAGATCGACATGACCTATGCCGTCACCAAGCGCGTCATCAACGAGACCACCTTCGCCGGCTGCGTCTCCCCCCTGACCTACTCCCAGCAGAGCGACGCGCTCGCCGTGTCCGCGGTGGCGTAAGACCTCACAATTCGTCGAATCACGGCGGCAGGTATTCCTTGCCGCCGTTTTTTTCTGCGCGGTATTAGTTCTGTTAATATCTTATATATTTTTTGAAAATCGCCTTGCATTTTTGGGCAAATCTGGTATACTGTGAACATAAAATATTGGCAAACACAAATATCTGTGCGGCTCGCAGAAGAGCAACTGTACAGAAAAAGGCACAGCAGGCGAAAGCCTGTGTCGCAAAGCCACGGACCTAAACGGCGCTCGCGCCGCACGGCAGCCGGTTGCCAAATGCAGATCACCTCCCCCCTTCTTCGCGCCGTACAGGCAGAAGAAGGAGGATTTTTTTATGTCTGAGAAGAAAGTTGGCAAGCGCCTTCTCACCTGGGTCCTGGTCCTCGTGATGACCCTGTCCCTGCTGCCGCTGAACGTACTGGCGGCAAACGGTGGCAGTCCCCACGATGCTGTGGTCAATGGCTACTATGATGACAACGGTACATGGAAGCAGGGCACCAGCTCTGCGCAGCCCGACGTCGTTCCGGGGATCGTATCCGTCAGCAAGACCGCCGCACGCGCTGCTAATACCAACCCCGAGGACAACACCTATGAGGTCACATTGCGCGTGGAGACCGAAGGCATCAAGGACACCAACAAAGCGGCAACGGTGCTTGTCATCGACACCTCCGCTTCGATGAACGAATGCATGAAGGAAGAGCACACGCACAATAAAGATTGCTATACCTTCACAGGACCAGAATGCACTCCCGATAGCAATCCTGATCATTGGTGGATTGACATTTTCGACAAATCCCATCATAAGGAGTTTGTTGATTGCAATTATGACAGCAAAACCGATAAGCACTATATGACCGATGAAAAGGTGCGGATCTGTGACAAAGAAGAGCATTCCCACCGCGACGGCAATTGTTATACCAGATTGGACGCCGCAAAGAAAGCTGCGATCGATTTCCTCGATAGCTATCGAAATGGTGCCCAGTCGGATTCCGGCCGTTATGTTGCACTGGTCGCATTTAACGTGGACGCTTCAAACTCCACCATGTGGAAGGACGTCTCTTCCAGTACCGATTACACGGCCGCCAAGGATTGGATCAATGGTTTGTCCGCCAACGAGGGTACTAATCTAGACGCCGGTCTGTCCGCGGCAGGAACAAGATTCAGTGAAGCTCCTGTCAGCTCCATCGCAGCTGAAAACAGGAACATTATCGTCCTGACTGACGGTGGGCCGACGTACTGCTTGGATTCGGACGGCGATGTATACGGTTTGGGTTCGACCTCCTTGCCTACGATTTTCAAGAACACCAATGCGACAGCAAAGGACATTCGAGACAACGTTTGCCCAATCCATACCATCTGCTTTGCAGCAGACAATGAAACGATCTTTGACCACAACACACTTCGTTTCATTTCTCTCAGCGAGTATCTTAGAACCTACATCGCGTCTGACAGAAAGGCTTACAATGCCAGCAGTTACGACGAGTTAACCGATGCTTTCTCTGCGATCTCTGACATCATCACCTCCCATCTGACGGAGGCAGTGGTATATGACTCTCTGCCCACGGGCGTAACTGAAACAGGTAGCAATCTCTTCAATAGCAACGGTGAGGTTGCGTGGAATCTCTTTGAGGATTTTGAAAAAGAGGAGACCGCAGGTGACACCACTGTCTACACCAAGACATACACCGTTACGATCGACCCCGAGACTGCGGGTAAGGCCGACGGCGAGTATTGCCCTCTCAATGGCCAAACAACTCTGACGGTCAAGAGTCAGAGCACCCCCAATGGAGCCACTCTCCCCTTCCCCATTCCCGCTGGTCTTGTGACGGTTCAGAACACTCCCGAACCCGAGCCCACGGAGCCCAGCAAGGAAGAAGTCAAGAAGCTGCTGGGCGACAATGCGGTACAGATCATCTGCACCAACGGCGAATCCAACCACGGCGACAAGGCCTTCGGCTTGATCGACGACACGTTCACCGTTCGTTACGACGGCCAGTATACCTGCGAAGTGAAGATCGATTCCTTCAACAAGTATGTGGAGGAGTTCAATACCGAGTTGGGCGTTGTGCAGGGTACGCACATTTCCGATACCAGCAAAGCCAGTGAAGAGCAGAGCATTGTCAACCTGAAATGGGAAGATGGCGCGTGGACTGCGGTGAACGCTCCTGCCAAGCACTATGTCCTGTGCGTGACTCCTAAGTACACCGTGACCTATACCGACGGCGTAGACACCGAAGAGGTCTTTGCCGATCAGGTGTATGGCAACCTCCTGTCCGGCACCACTACCCCTGCGTTCAACGGTACCCCGACCCGCAAGAATTACACCTTCGCCGGTTGGGATTCTGCTGTTCCTGAAACCATGCCCGCGAATGACCTGACGTTCACGGCGAAATGGGAGAAGAACCCCGTCAGTGACGGCACGTTTGACTTCAACGATGTCGTTTATGGCGACGGCAAGGTCACTCCCGCCATCACCAAGACGGTGAAGGGCAATGTCGGCAGGAACTTCAAGGAGACCTTTAAAGTGACCGTCGAGCCGAAGAGTGATAATGCAAAGAACAACACCATGACCCCCGATTATTACACCGGCAAGGCCGAGGTCATCGCTTCTAAGAGCCTGAAGGATGTTCCGTTCCTGTTTAAGCCTGAAGCGATGGCTAATGCAGTTGTTCCTTACGGCAAGCTCCGCTTCACCGAGGCAGGCACCTACACCTACACGGTGCGGGAGGTTCCGGGCGGGACCAGCCGCATGAGCTACGACACGACCGAGTATACCCTGACGATCAGGGTCGCGTTGGATAAGGAAGCCAACACCTATCAGGTCGAGTCCTGGCAGTTCGCGGGCAATAGGGAATACCCCGCCAATACCCCGCTGAACATCGTCAACACCTACCGCACCTACCATCCCTCCACCCCGAGCAAGCCCACGGTCGAGATCCCGGACGACGATGCGCTCGGCCTGAACACGACCGACCACTTCGCCTATATCGTCGGCTACGGCAACGGCGAGGTCCGCCCGCAGAACAACATCACCCGCGCCGAGGTCGCGACCATCTTCTTCCGCCTGCTGACCGATGACGTCCGCGACGAGAACCTGACCAAGACCAACCGCTACTCCGACGTGACGCGCGCCGACTGGTACAACACCGCGGTCTCGACCCTCAGCTCCATGGGCATCATCACGGGCTACCCCGACGGCACGTTCCGCCCGAACGCCGCCATCACCCGCGCTGAGTTCGCCGCCATCGCTGCCCGCTTCGACTCGAACGGCGACAAGACGACCGCGAAGTTCAGCGATATCGCGAACCACTGGGCCAAGGACGAGATCAGCATCGCCTACAACAACGGCTGGATCAACGGTTATCCCAACGGCACCTTCGGCCCCCAGCGCGACATCACCCGTGCCGAGACCATGACGCTCGTCAACCGCGTGCTGAACCGCCAGCCCGAGACCGAGGACGATCTCCTCCCGAACATGACGGTCTGGACGGACAACGCGAACCCGAACGCCTGGTACTACCTCGCCGTTCAGGAAGCGACGAACAGCCACTACTACAAGTTCAAGACGAACTCCAAGTATGAGAAGTGGACCGAGCTGCGCGAGACCCGCGACTGGACGCTGCTCGAAAAGTAAGCGAAAATCCCTCCACCCCCTATTGTAAAAGGAAGAACCGCTCGCAAGAGCGGTTCTTCCTTTTTGCCCCGCACAGAGCGCAAAATCCATTGACAAAGCAAGCGTTCCTGTGTATCATATCAACATACTTATAAGATAGGATTTATCTCAATGACCACTATTTACGCGGACAACGCCGCGACGACCCAGATGAGCCGCGCCGCGACCGACGCCATGCTCCCCTATCTGGAGACGATCTACGGTAACCCCTCCAGCCTGCATTCCGTCGGCCAGCAGGCGGCCGGGGCGCTGCTCAGCGCGCGCGACCGCATCGCAAAATGCCTGAACGCCTCCCCGCGCGAAATTTACTTCACCTCCGGCGGCAGCGAGGCCGACAATCAGGCCATCCTCTCCGCCGCGCGCCTCGGCGAACGCAAGGGCAAAAAACACATCATTTCGACCGCGTTCGAGCATCACGCCGTGCTGCACACGCTCCAAAAGCTCGAAAAAGAGGGCTTCGAGGTCGAGCTGCTCCCCGTCGGCCCCATCGGCACCGTGACGGCGCAGCAGGTGAAAGACGCCATCCGCGAGGATACGTGCCTGGTTTCCGTCATGTACGCCAACAACGAGATCGGCTCCATTCTGCCGATCCGCGAGATCGGCGCAGTCTGCCGCGAGGCGGGCGTGCTGTTCCACACCGACGCCGTGCAGGCCGCGGGACATCTGCCCATTGACGTCAAGGCGCAGAACATCGACCTGCTGTCGCTCTCCGCGCACAAGTTCCACGGTCCGAAGGGCACCGGCGTGCTGTACGCCCGCCAGGGCATCGCCTTGACGAGCCTCATCGAGGGCGGCGCGCAGGAGCGCGGCAAGCGCGCCGGCACGGAGAATATTCCCGCCATCATGGGCATGGCCGCAGCCTTCGAAGACGCCTGCGCACACATTGACGAGAATGCAAAAAAGGTCAGCGCCCTGCGCGACCGCCTGATCGATGGCCTGTCCAAGATCCCGCACAGCGCGCTCAACGGCGATCCCGTGAATCGCCTCCCTGGCAACGTGAGCTTCTGCTTCGAGGGCGTCGAGGGCGAGAGCCTGCTGCTTCTGCTCGACGCAAAGGGCATCTGCGCGTCGTCCGGCAGCGCGTGCACATCCGGCTCGCTCGACCCAAGCCACGTACTGCTGGCCATCGGCCGCCTGCATGACGTGGCGCACGGCTCGCTGCGCCTGAGCCTGTGCGAGTGGAACACCGACGAGGAAGTCGACCGCATCCTCGAAGCCGTGCCCGAAGTCGTGGAATACCTGCGCGGCATGTCACCGCTGTGGAAGGACCTCGTCAGCGGCAAAAAGCCGTTCACTTTATAAGCACGCGGCAAAATAAGGCAAAGCGATAAACGCGGCATCGCTTCCGTCATAGAAAATCTCTGCGCGGAAACGTGCCGCATGATGTGAGGAAATATGGATAAGGTACTCATTGCGATGAGCGGCGGTGTGGACTCAAGCGTCGCCGCATTTTTGATGAAGGAGCAGGGCTGCGAGTGCATCGGCGCGACGATGAAGCTCTTTCACAACGAGGACATCGGCGTCAGCCGCACCAAAACCTGCTGCTCGCTCGAGGACGTCGAGGATGCGCGGCTTGTCGCGCTGCGCCTCGGCATCCCCTACTATGTCTTCAACTTTTCAGACGACTTCAAGGGGCAGGTCATCGACCGCTTCATCTCGTCTTACGAGCGCGGCGCGACGCCAAACCCCTGCATCGACTGCAACCGCTACCTGAAGTTCGAGCGGCTCTACGAGCGCGCCCGCATTTTAGGCTGCGACGCCATTGTGACCGGCCACTATGCGCGCATCGAGCAGGAAAACGGGCGGTGGCTGCTCAAAAAATCGCTCGATGAGAGCAAGGACCAGAGCTACGTGCTCTACTCGCTCACACAGGAGCAGCTCGCGCATACACGCATGCCGCTCGGCGCGATGCATAAGAGCGAGACACGCCGCATCGCGGAGGAACAGGGCTTCTACAACGCCGACAAGCCGGACAGTCAGGACATCTGCTTCGTGCCGGACGGCGACTACGCAGGCTTTATCGCGCGCTACACAGGACGCGACTGCCCTGCGGGCGACTTTGTCGATGAAAGCGGCCGTGTGCTCGGCCGGCACAAGGGCATCGTGCACTACACCGTCGGCCAGCGCAAGGGCCTCGGCATCGCCGCGGACGCGCCGCTCTACGTCAAGCGCATCGATGCGGCAGAAAACCGCGTGGTGCTGAGCGGCAACGACGCGCTTTTTTCTCGTGAGCTGACGGCAAATGACTTCAACTGGATCGCTTACGATGTCCCACCGCGCGAGCTGCGCGCGACCGCGCGCGTGCGCTACCACCAGCGCGAGCAGGCAGCGACGGTCACGGTGCTTTCTGACGGGCACGTGCACCTCGTCTTCGACGAGCCGCAGCGCGCTATCACGCCGGGTCAAGCCGTCGTGCTCTACGAGGGCGACACCGTGCTCGGTGGCGGCACGATTCTCTGATGATATCTTCTCTTTCTCTCTTCCGCTCATCCCCTGAGCGGGCGCGGGGCGCAGACATCTGCGCCCCG
>ERZ834694.2468-NODE-2468-length-12870-cov-3.944752_pt1 | contig 12870 bp, 8 predicted proteins | sample MGYA00519691_ERZ834694 | MGnify/ENA primary metagenome ERZ834694 (study PRJEB31850, sample SAMEA3708758) | human gut metagenome | biome: human gut; feature: human-associated habitat; material: faeces | place: China | collected 2014 ... | reverse complement strand
TTCAGTCATACTTCATTCCGTTTGGCGCAGAACGAAAAAGATTTCCCACATAGCGGATTTATTCTTATTTTTGCACCTAATTAAATAAGATAATTGATAAAAACAAAATAAACTATGGCTTTAAAAGCAGGTATAGTAGGTTTGCCCAACGTGGGCAAGTCTACCCTTTTCAACTGTCTGTCGAGTGCCAAGGCACAGGCTGCAAACTTTCCGTTCTGTACCATCGACGCACAAATGGGACAAATCACCGTGCCGGACGAACGTCTGAACAAACTGGCGGAATTGGTCCACCCCGGGCGCATCGTTCCGGCCACATGCGACATCGTGGACATTGCCGGACTGGTGAAAGGAGCCAGCAAAGGAGAAGGTCTGGGCAACCAGTTCCTCGGCAATATACGTGAGACCGACGCCATCATCCACGTATTGCGCTGCTTCGACAACGACAACATCGTGCATGTGGACGGGTCGGTAGACCCCGTGCGCGACAAGGAAATCATCGACACGGAACTACAGCTCAAGGATTTGGAAACTATTGAAAACCGCATCAAACGCGTGGAAAAAGTGGCCAAGGTGGGCGGTGACAAACAAGCCAAACTGGAATACGACGTGTTGTTGCAATACAAAACAGCTTTGGAACAAGGCAAATCGGCACGCACCGTCACCTTCGAAAGCGAAGACGAACAGCAGGCGGCCAAAAACCTTTTCCTGCTCACGGCCAAACCGGTGCTCTACGTCTGCAATGTGGACGACACCTCTGCCGCCCACGGTAACGCACACGTGGATGCCGTACGCGAAGCCATCAAGGACGAAAATGCCGAACTGCTCATCATCTCCGCCCAGACGGAGGCCGACATTGCCGAACTGGAAAGCTACGAGGAAAAACAGATATTCCTGGAAGACATGGGGTTGAAGGAATCAGGATGCGACCGACTCATCAAAGCTATCTACCATTTGTTGGACTTGCAGACGTTCATCACGGCCGGAGAGATGGAAGTGAAAGCCTGGACCTTCCGCAAGGGATGGAAAGCCCCGCAGTGTGCCGGCGTCATCCACACGGACTTTGAAAAAGGCTTTATCCGCGCGGAAGTCATCAAATACGATGATTACATCCGTTACGGTTCGGAAGCCGCCGTACGCGAGGCAGGCAAGATGGGAGTGGAAGGAAAAGACTATGTGGTGCAGGACGGCGACATCATGCACTTCCGTTTCAACGTATGACCGCTATGGACAACCTGTTATTTATCACGTGGAATCCCGACCTGTTCGCTTTCCACCTCGGCTCGTTCGGCGTGCGTTGGTATTCGCTATGTTGGTGCTTCGCCCTGTTGGCAGCCTACGTATTGGTGCAACGCCTGTACCGGCAACAGCACATCGCCGACAAACTGTTCGACCCGTTATTTTTCTATTGTTTCGTAGGCATCCTCGTAGGTGCCCGTCTGGGGCACTGCCTGTTCTACGAACCGGGCTACTTCCTCGCCCATCCCTTGGAAATGATCCTGCCCATGCGGCAGACGGCCAACGGTTGGGTGTTCACCGGTTACGCCGGACTGGCCAGCCACGGCGGTACGATAGGCTTGATGCTCGCCCTTTGGCTTTACGTCAGGAAAACGAAACTGAACATCATGCGTGTACTGGACAACATTGCCATCGCCACTCCGGCCAGTGCCATGTTCATCCGTCTGGGCAACCTGATGAACTCGGAAATCATCGGCAAGCCGACCGATGTGCCTTGGGCTTTCGTCTTCGAGCGCGTCGACATGCTGCCACGCCATCCCGGCCAACTCTATGAAGCCATCTGCTATTTCGTGTTCCTCATTGCCGGATACGTGCTTTACCATAAATATCCGCAGAAAGTCGGTACAGGCTTCTATTTCGGTTTCTGCCTGACTACCATCTTCACGGCTCGTTTCTTCATCGAATATACCAAAGAGGTGCAAGAAGCATGGGAAGCCGCCATGCCCATCAACATGGGCCAGATACTGAGTATCCCCTTCATTCTGTTGGGAGCCTATTGCATGGCAGGCGGCAAACTCTGCCGCAAGTTAGGCGAACCTCGATGAACCGATGAAGGGCGCGACATCCATCATACGAATTCTTGTCGTGGGCATGGCCTGCCTTCCGGCAGCCTGCACGGACAAGGATTCATGCTTTTCCTACTCATTCGAAAACGGTTTGAAGGGAGAAATCCGCTTGGAACACATACACGACAGTTTGAGTGTGTTACGTCACTTCATCGACGGTACTGAAGTGTCGGAATGGGAACTCCCCTACCCCGTCTACCGTTTCGATTGCGGTGACTTGACTGGTGACGGGACACCGGAAATCGCCGTGGGAGTCATCAAACCCACCCGTTATTTCCCACATCCGGAAAAGCGGCTCTTCCTTTTCAAACTCTACAAGGGCAGGCTCATCCGTCCATTGTGGATGGGGTCGCGGTTGGCGCGCCCGTTAGTGGACTTCCATATCTTGCGTGACTCTGTTCCTGCACGGGTTTGTACCACGGAACGTGTGTCCGACGACACCTTAGTACAGGCTTTATACCGTCAAGAAGGCTTCGGACTGGCATTTGAGCGTGACCTGCCCAACCCATAAATTACCAACACATTAACTTTCACTACTCATGAAACACCATCTTTCCATCTATTGCTGCATCTTATTCCTCACAATGGGCATGGCGGCCTCCTGCAACTCTTATAAGAAAAAAGCACCGACCCAACCACAGCAAGCTCAGGAACAACCCGTACAAGCTGCTCCCGCCTCCCGCCTGCTGACAGACAGCCTTCTTCCCCAAAGCGTGGATTTGGAACAGGACATCAACGGATTGGGCTACGAAGAACTCCGCATCCTCAGAAGTTATCCATACGCCCTGCATGGATACTGGTTTATCGAAGGAGACCTGAACAATTTCTTCTGCCGCAAGACAGATTGGTACTATGACTTGTGCGAGAAGACGCTCTACGAAAGCTATGAGAAAAACCTCGTTTATGCGGACACATACGACAAAGTCAAACTCCTGCCTGAAGAAAAAGCTTTCGTGGAAAAGATCGACCGCCGCATGGCCCAACTCGCCCGACACAAATACAAAACAAGGGACGGACACAAACTGCTCAACTCCTTCCTTTGTGTCAACCTTTTCCAAATAGAAAAGCCCAGCGGAAAGTTCCTTTCAATGTTGGACCGCTGCAACTTTGCCATCGCCCCCATGGGGTACGAACAGCTATTCCATGTATACGAAGCCAACGACTACCAACAAATACCCAGTTTCATCACCACGGATGTCTACCTGCAAGCCTACCACATGTATTTCAGTTATGCACTGAAAAGCCTCGAACGAAACCATTTCAACCCGGCCTTACAGAAAATAGTGCAAGCCCTCTACACGGAATGCATGAACCTGGAACAGCAAGAAACCATTAAGGCTGAGGCAGGATACGCCGCCACCTATTTCGCCATAGCCTATTACCTGCTGACAAAGAAAGAACTGCCCGTGCCTGTCGCATTGCAACCTGCTTACAAGGCTGAGTTACGGAGCACTACGGGTTGCCAAGATGCTCCTTCCGCCTTTTTGGGCTATACGGACATACTCTTCCCTTACAGTTTGTTCAAACCTCGCGGCCATTACGCCCACAACGCAAACGACCGTTGCTATTTCCAGTGTATGACGTGGTTGCAGACGGCCTCCTTCTGCCGCGAGACCCCGGAAACCCTGTGGCGCGCGGCTATAATAGCCGCTGCGCTGAACCGTATCCCGGCTGAACTCCGGCAAGCTTGCCTGAAACTAAATCAAGCCCTTACTTTCCTTATGGGGACACCGGACAATGCCTCCATCCTCGAAATGGCGGACTATATGAGCCGACACGGACTGACCGACCGGATTCTGGCACACGACGAAGATGCCATCCGGCAAATAGACGGCATGCTCAAGGAAGTCTTCAAGACACGCAACCGCATCAAGCCCAAAATCCAATTAAGTTGTGCCGACAAAATCAATTTCATGCCTGCACGCTACATGGCAGACAACGAAGTCTTGAATGAAATGGCAGATGACACCCCCAACAGCAACCGCGCCTATCCCAAGGCTTTGGACGTGTTTGCTGCCTTCGGCGTAAAAAGTGCGACCGCCCTCCTCGACACATGTTACCACGAGAAAGAGAACTGGAAAGACTACCCCGTCATGGCCGACAAGATGAAAAGAAAATTCCAAGACCGTTCCGGAGACACAGTCACCATGTACGACCGATGGATGGAAGCCCTCATAGAATTGCAACGCCCCAACAAGGATTATCCCTGCCTGATGCAAACCCCGGCTTGGCAAATCAAAAACCTATATACGGCCTTGGCTTCGTGGACGGGACTGAAACATGATGTCATACTCTATGGCGAACAGCCCATGTTGGCCGAATGCGGGGGCGGTGGTGAATTGGCCATCCCGGTCGTTGTCGGATACGTAGAACCCAACCAGACTTTCTGGAAGAAACTGAAAGAGCTCATCGCTCGGCACCGACAACTCCTGAAGGAAACGGATTTCGACGATGAGGATTTGATTTCGAAAGCCCGCATCCTTGAAGAACAGGTGGACTTCTGCCTCCGAGTGACAGAAAAGGAACTACGGGGAGACACACTCACGACAGAGGAATACATGGACATACAGAAAATGGGAAGCTCCATCGAATGGTTCACGCTCAGCGTCATCGAGCCGGGAGTCTCTTATAACAGCATAGAAGAGGTGAAAGGTTCCTCACGCTCCGTAGCCCTCGTAGCGGACGTATTCACCCGCAACGTACAGGAATGCGGAAAAAACGGCATCCTGCATGAAGCCACAGGCACTGCCAACGCCCTCTACGTACTGGTTGACATCGGAGGACAAATCTACCTCACCCGTGGAGCCACATTCAGCTATTACGAATTCGTCCGTCCCTTGGGCGAACGGTTGACGGACGATGAATGGCAAAAAATGCTAAAGGACGGCAAAGCACCGAACGTACCTTCATGGATACGTCCCTACCTGTTGGACCATGTACCTACAGTGGACGAAACTTATTTCTACAGTTCAGGATGCTAAAGACATTACTTTGGATTTACCCCCTTCTCTGCCTCTTTTCCTCCTGTCGGCAACAAACGAAAGAGGACACGCTAAGCATCCTTTTCACGGGAGACGTTTTGTTGGATCGCGGTACGCGCCCTTGGATAGAGCGCGAAGGCGTGAAAGGACTGTTTCAGGGAGTCAGCGAGGCATTCCAAAAGGCCGATGCTGTGGTTATCAACTTGGAGTGCCCGCTCACCGAACGCCACACTCCGGTGGGCAAGAAATTCGTTTTCCGAGGCAAACCCACATGGGCCAAAGCCCTCCGGCAAGCCGGTATTACACACGCCGCCTTAGCCAATAACCACACCATAGACCATGGGCGGGATGGATTGGCCGATACTTATCACGCACTCCGGGACGCTGACATTGTCCCACTCGGTTACGGAAAGACGGTTGAAGAGCAGACCACTCCCGTAATCATAAGGAAAGGCAAGCTCGAAGTGGCACTCTTCAACACCATCCCCCTCCCGAGAACTGGCCGCGAGCGGAAGGAAAACCGGATATATGCCGTGCTTCCGTCAAGCGGTTGGCCGCTGCTATCCGGAAATATAAAGCCTCACACCCTTCTGCCCGCATCGTGGCCGTATTGCATTGGGGCACGGAGTTCCAACCCATTCCCGACATGCAGCAGCGTTACGATGCCCACCTGTTGGTACAGGCCGGTGCAGATGCCATCATAGGACACCATCCACACGTCGTGCAACCCTTGGAATACATCGATTCCCGACCCGTATTCTACAGCCTCGGTAATTTCGTATTCGACCAAAGCCACCCTGACTGCCGGAAAGCCTCAATGGCTCTCCTGTGCTTCAAGGCTTCCGAAGTGCAGGCACGGGCCATTCCTGTAGAAATCCGGCAATGCAGACCTCAAATCAGCCGGAAACAACATGAAAACCGATAAAAAGCACTATCTTTGTCCCTAAAGAAACCCATTAACCCTTTTCATCATGAAAAAGCTATTGACTGCTTTAGTATGCCTGCTTGCCGTATGCAGCGGTATGTGTCAATCCCGTATCAAAACCCATGTGCCCTTGGACTCCATCGTCCTGAGCGACCCTTGCATCTTGCCCGACCGCGCCACCATGACCTATTATATGACCGGAACGGGTGGCAAGTTATGGAAAAGCAAAGACTTGCGGTATTGGGACGGCCCTTACACCGTAACGGAAACCGACCCTGAATCTTGGATGGGGCCGAAACCCATGATTTGGGCGGCTGAGCTTCACCAATATAAAGGTAAATACTACTATTTTGCCACTTTCACCAACCAGGCCGTAAGTGTGGGACGTTACAAAGGAAACAACCTGGAACGCCGGGCTTGCCATGTGTTGGTCAGCGACAAAGCCGAAGGCCCCTACCGCCCGATGAAGGATGAGACTTACCTCCCGGCAGACAAATTGACGCTCGACGGTACGTTATGGATAGACACGGACGGACGGCCTTACATGGTCTACTGCCACGAATGGCTGCAAAACTGGGACGGCACCATCGAAAAAATAGAATTGAAACCCGACCTAAGCGGCAGCATCGGTAAAGGAAAACTATTGTTCAAGGCCAGCGCATCGCCTTGGAGCCGGGAAGTCATCGAAGGAGACACGCTTCCCAACCGCGTGACGGACGGCCCTTATTTGTTCCGCACCCAGACAGGACGCTTGGGTATGATATGGACCAGTTGGATTTATAATGTCTATACCCAAGGGGTAGCTTATTCGGAAAGCGGCACATTGAACGGCCCGTGGGTGCAGGAAGAACAGCCCATTACCCCACCCAACTTCGGACACGGCATGTTGTTCCGCACGTTCGATGGCGAGCTGCTCATGTCTGTCCACAGCCATAAGGATATCCACGGCCACTACCATCGTGTGCCCCACCTCTTCAAAGTGGACGATTCCGGCGACAAGATTGTCGTGAAGGAAGAATACCGGTAGGTAAAGGAAATAAAACCAACGAAGCTATCCCAAGGAAAAAGGGCGAGACAGGGCTCTTTTGCCCAAATCTCGCCCACAATCCAAAGTATATATAGAAAAGTTTGTCTTGTGTCCTTACTTCATTATCAGTTTGACCGTTTTATCCCCTGCTTTTACCAAATAAAGCCCGGAACACGGTACGGCCAAATCCATATTCGAACCATCGCACGTTTCTTCATGTAACAAAACACCATCGGACGTATAGACCCGTAAAGGTAGCCCGGCTTTCATGCCTCTTACACGAATATGCCCATGCAAACCGTATACTTCCATCGACGATACCTTTTCTGCCCCTATGCCATCCGCTTTAGATATGGTCAATATCTTCACCACAGGCTCGGCATTCTTATAGTTCCTGTCGCTACTATACTGGCATGCCGTCAAGGTCACGGTGCCCTCCCCCAAACATTCGAGCGTACCGATGCCATCCGACCAATGTAACATGGCCAATTCTTCATCGCCCTCAGCCAATCCGAAGGTAACCAACTGTCCCGAAGTGGAAGAGGCTTCCAATGCCACTTTGTCACCTACATGGAGATTAGACAAATCCTGATCCCACGTAATAAACTGACTTGCCGGAGCGATATACAACTTGCCGGGTCCTGTAAAGACAAACGTATAGTTGTCTGCTTTTCCCCCAGACAGATAGATGGGATACCCATAAATTGTGTCCGCAACGGATGTTTCGGTGGCATCGCATGAAGCCACAGGAAGTTCTGTCAACACGGAAGCATCCTCTCCTTCCACGAAACCGTCGTATTCCAGTTCAAACTCCGGATTCTTTTCTCCGTATATCTTCGTGCAATCCTTAGCTTTCACGGAAAGTTCCTTGGGATAGATGGTACAACGGTAAGGAGATAGGATTTCAAAATTCCTTGTTCCTGTAAAGGTAAACGTAACCGGTATTTCGTATTCTCCCACTCCGGTGGGAATATCTCCCTCTACTTTCATTTCCTTGAATTCATACCCATCAGGTATATTGATAGCGCAAGTCATATCAGGATAATATCCGTTATACACATGTTCATGCCCATTATAAAGCGCAATGGGACGTATTTTATCTCCATAATATGACCAACCATAATTCTCATAGAAGTTAATACCATCCGGCAAATAAATGGCCTGTAACTTGTCACAACTGCCAAACAATCCATTGGGATGTTGGAAGGGGTCTTTGGCTATTACAACCCATTCCAGTTCCTTGTTCTGCGAGAAGGCATAGGTACCGAACGATTTAACCGTAGAAAGAATGAACAGCGAAGTCAGACCTGTGTTGGCAAAAGCCGTATTCCCTATATACTCCAACGAAGCAGGAAAATCAACCGCCTGCAATGCCGTACAACCGTAAAAGGCTGATTCTTCTATGCTTGCCACATCCGGAGGCAATACCACTTCTTTCAATGCCGTACATTGTTTGAAAGCACTGGCACCTATCGTACGGATATGGCTTCCCATCTTCACCATGGTCAAATTGGCATTGTCCTTGCACAACCCGACCGGAACGTATTCCACGCTTTCCCCGAACACGATTTTACGGAATGTATGAGGCAACACGCCCTCACTTCCATTCCCACGGAATGCTTCCGCATTCCAATACACGCTATCCAATGCCGTACAATCGTCAAAAGCCCTATAGTCTATCTTGCGAACTTTTTTACCCATGGTCAACGATACCAGCTTTTCACAATCGGAAAAAGCATGGTCATCTATTACTTCCACATTATCAGGAATGACTATCGAGGTCAAAGCCGAGCAATCGGAAAAAGCGAAACCAGCTATAGAATCCACGTTTTCGGGAATAACAATATTTTCCAAAGCCGAACAAGAATTAAACGCACTATATCCTATATAATTTATTTCCTTCCCCATTACGGCTTCCTTCAAAGCCTCACAGCCCTCAAAGACATAAGACTCGATAGATTTTACTCTATCCGGAATATGGACAGACTTTAATCCTGTGTAGCTAAAAGCAGATCCCCCTATCTCTTTCAAAGATTCAGGCAGTACTACTGAAGTCAAATTCTTCAGTTTACTGCATAAATTCTCCGGAATACGCTCTACGTCTTTTCCAAAAGTAATTTGTGTCACGGAAGAAGCAAAAGGAGTACCGGCATCTTCCATGCTTACGGCATTCCATTCCACCGTTTCCAAGTTTTTACAATTAGAAAAACAGTTGGATGGCATTTCTCTCACATTCCGTCCCACTTTCAACTTCACCAAATTTGTCATTTTACTACACATGTATTTGGGAATGCATTCCACTACATCACCGAACTCCAACTCACGGACAGAAGAGGGAAAGGCAGTTGAATAAGATTCATACACCAACATGCAATTCCTCGCATTGAATACAAGTATCTCCAGTCCAGTGTTATAAAAAGCCGACCTGCCTATGGAATCCACGCTTTCGGGAATGGACAAGGTTTCCAATCCCGTACAACCGGAAAAGGCATTCTCTCCTATTTCACGGAGTGAATTAGGCAATATGAGTTCCGACAATTTGGCACAATCTAGAAAAGCTCGTGCCTCTATCGAAGTCATATTCTCCGAGAATCCGACTGCTTCCAATCCCGAACAATCAGAAAAAGCACTCTCTCCCACTTCCACCACTGAAGCAGGCATCTTGACTTCCGTGATATACCGACATCCACTGCACAATCCATCAGGTATCTTACGTACTTTTTCACCAAACGTTATGGTATACAAAGCAGTTGCACTGAAAGGTGCACCATACGTTTGACCAAATTTACAATCTTCGGCGTTCCATTCCACCTCGCCCAAAGAACGACATCCCTCAAAGACTTCATATCCCATATAAGTCAATGTAGAAGGAACAGTCACTTTGGTCAAATAAGTCTGATTGGCAAACAAGCCCTCTGTTATGCTTTTTGTCCCTTCGGCAATGGAAATGGCCGTCGGGGTACTCATCAGCCCTTTAAAGGCATAAGCGGCTTTATCTATATAGACCAAACCATTGGGTAAATTATCAAACCAAACCGTTTCCTTGAAAGCATCCTTGCCCACATATTCCGTCTTACCGGAAAACTTTATTGCAGACAATTCGCTCTGTCCATACAGAAGTCCGCCGGGAATGGAATCCACTTCGCTGCCGAAAACGACTTCTTTCAAGCGGCAACCGCTGAAAGGACTACTCCCCTGCGTACCATAATCCCTAAAACCATTCTCATTAGCCGTAGAAAAACCATAAGAAGGATAATCTGCCACATCCCAATACACGGACTTCAGGTTACGGCAATTCTTGAATGTCCCAGACCCCACGCCAATAACTCCTCGGGGAATCGTCACGGAAGTCAAACCGGCACACCCTCTAAAAGCCTCTGAACTCATGTAAGCAGTCCCCGTTCCACCCATTCCAAACGTGGAAACCTGCGGCTCCGCGTCCTCATTCGTATTGTGTTGTCCGCTGATGATTTTCATCGACGAAGGAAACAAAAGCTCCTTGATGCCCTCGCAACCATAAAATGCACTGCTGCCTATGGATTTCACCCCTTCGGCAAATGTTACCGCTTGTAAATTGGAATAATCATAAAAAGCATAACTGCCCACATGCTTCACCCCACCTTCAATAACTACTTTCACAATGTTGTCCTTGTAAATGTCCCATGAAGGTAAGTTTGAGCTTCCATACCGAGGATCCGTGAAATCCGTCATGTTCCCTTCACCACTGATGGTAAGCGTACCATCTGCCAACGCCCACGACACGCCCGTCCCGCACGAACCCCGCTGCGCGGAAACTCCTAACGACACACACAACCCAAAGGCTGCCCAACAAAGTCTTAGATTCTTCATACTAAAACGTCTTTTCTTGACACTCCCCTAATCAAGATATTAAATATTAATGAATGGTACATATACGAAAAAAGCGCAGGGAGTCCGTACCTGTTGCCCGTCCCACGCATAGAGGCCTTCGCATTGCCCAATCCTGTCTGAACGAGCAACGCAGAAGCCCCACGCCGATATGTATATATACCTCTCACTATCCTATGCGAAAACGCACAGGTACAATGAGGGTCTGTATAAAACATACCCACAGGGCATCTACCGTTGCCATGTCCTTGACAGGATTAGAAGTTTGCGAAGTTTCTATGCGTCGAAGAACAAAGCGTCAAGTAAACGCCTTTCCACAATATATGTGTCCCCATTCCAACCGCCCTTTTTACAAGGGCTTCGGCATGGCGACAAGGCAAAGATAAAGAAAAAACGTAAAAGCGGACTAAAAAGAATGAAAAAAATTCCTTTTCAAAGACAAAAACCAACCTCCGCAGAACGGAAAATCAATCTCAGCCGAACAATTTTTCAATCTCAGCCAAATGATTTTTCATTCTGCGGAAGAATTTTTCACGGATTCAAATCCTTGTAAAACACATATTTATGTATTTTCTAAAAAACATACAGCCATTAAGACACGGAAAGATGGATGGACATATCAGGATTCAGATACAAAAACACCGCATCCTCCCGTTTTTAAGGCATGCGGCGTTAGCCAATACGGTTGCATCCGAAAAACACAAACCGGATGCTAACGAACGGTACTTTTATTGTTTGGCATCATGAGAACGTTGTTTCCGAGACTCATTCAAAGCCCAAATAAAAATGACCGTAGCCAAAAGACCGATAAACAACAAAAAATAAATAAATGCCATAATCTCTTATTTCTTGCGGTAAGCTATCGTACCCGTGGCCTGGTTGGTAGGCATGACCAACACTTCGGCTATCTGGATATGCTCGGGCAAGGAAGCTGCGAAATAAACCACCTCGGCCACATCATCGCCCGTGAGCGGACGAAGCCCTTCATACACGTTGTCGGCCGCAGCCTTATCGCCCCGGAAACGCACTACGGAGAAGTTCGTCTCCACCAATCCGGGCTTGACGTTCGTCACACGTATGGGAGTATCCACCAAATCTATACGCAAACCGTCCGACAGGGCCTTCACCGCCGCCTTGCAAGCACAGTACACGCTCCCGCCGGGATAAGCATAGTCTCCGGCAATGGACCCCATGTTGATGACATGTCCCCTGCCCCGCTCCACCATACCAGGCACTACGAGGCGCGTCATGGCCAAGAGGGCTTTCACGTTCGTGTCTATCACCACGTCCCATTCGTCAAGGCTTCCTTCGTGCTCTTTATCCACCCCGATGACCAAACCGGCATTGTTCACCAACACGTCTATGGCCTTCCACTCTTCGGGAAGGGAATCCAAGGCAGCACGGACTGCGGCACGGTCGCGCACATCGAACGGCAACAGCCATACTTCGACTCCATATTTTTCTTCCAATTCGTCCTTTACAGCATTCAGTTTCTCCACGTTACGGCCGTTCAGAATCAGCCGGTGCCCGTTCATGGCGAACTTGCGAGCGCATCCCTCTCCTATTCCCGAGGAAGCGCCGGTTATCAATACAGTCTTCTTTTCCATATCACATCGCTTTTAAATCTTTCTAACTGCAAATATAACAGAAAAAGCCGTCCCATATCACACATGAGACGGCTTTTTCATTCCGGATTCTTATAAGACTACTTTACCAGACGTATCAATGCCACACAGTTCCATACAGGCTCCCCCTTATAGGGCTGCACGTCCGTACCGACAGTTTTCGTGGTTACCTGCGAGGACCTTACCCCATATTTATCCACCAACTGTTTTTTCACATATTCCGCACGCTGGCCGGCCAGCTCACGGTTGTAGGCTTCGGAACCGGACGTGGCGTCGGCATAGCCCTCCACACACACGGCTGCCCCGGGATTGTCATGCAAGAAACGAGCCACTTCGTAGAGCTGGGTCTCCTGCCCCTCGTTCG
>ERZ834694.2452-NODE-2452-length-12953-cov-14.178245_pt1 | contig 12953 bp, 10 predicted proteins | sample MGYA00519691_ERZ834694 | MGnify/ENA primary metagenome ERZ834694 (study PRJEB31850, sample SAMEA3708758) | human gut metagenome | biome: human gut; feature: human-associated habitat; material: faeces | place: China | collected 2014 ... | reverse complement strand
GTGGGATTCGAACCCACAACCCACGACTTAAAAGGACGCTGCTCTAACCGTTGAGCTAGAGGGGCAACAGCAACACAGTATACAGCATATTCGGACCAATCGCCACCACGGGCGTCGGACGGGCGTCGAAATGGCCTTCGGAGTGTTGGTGTGCCTACAATCGAAACCATGTCATGTACCACAATTCTTGTAGGCAAAAAAGCAAGTTACGACGGTTCGACCATCATCGCCCGCGACGACGATTCCGGTTCCGGCCGTTACGATCCGAAGAAATTCGTCGCTATCGCGCCGCAAGAGCAGCCGCGCCACTATCGCAGCGTGCTCAGCCACGTCGAAATCGATCTTCCCGACAACCCGTGCCGATACAGCATCGTGCCGAACGTGCTACCCAACCGTGGAATCCTTGCGGAAGCGGGCGTGAGCGAACGCAACGTGGCCATGAGCGCCACCGAAACCATCGCCGTCAACGAACGCGTGCTCGGTGCCGACCCGCTGGTCGTATTGCAGCCAGCCGACGAAGCCAATGGTAAGCCGGAAACCCCAGGCGGCATCGGCGAAGAAGACATCATCACCCTCGTGCTGCCGTACGTCAACACCGCGCGCGAAGGCGTGAAACGTCTGGCCGAACTGCTCGAAACGTACGGAACGTACGAATCGAACGGCATCATCATTTCCGACGTGGACGAAATCTGGTACGTCGAAACCATCGGCGGCCACCACTGGATCGCCCGCCGCGTGCCGGACGACAAATGCGCCATCATCCCCAACCAGCTTGGCATCGACTATTTCGATTTTGATGACGCCTTCAGCGACGCACGTGAATTCATGTGTAGCGCCGATCTGCAGGAATTCATCGAAACGCACCATCTTGGGCGCGCGGCGGGTACGCAGGGCGGCATGAACGGCGGCCACTGCAACCCGCGTATCGTATTCGGCACCGCCACCGCGAAGGACCACATCTACAACACGCCACGCGCCTGGTACATGTACCGCTATCTCGATCCGGCCGACGCGGAAAACCTTACCCCTGAATCGGACGATATTCCATGGTGTCTCGAACCGGAGAATGCCGTGACCGTCGAGGATGTCGACTTCCTGCTCGGTTCGCACTTCGAAGGCACCCCGTATGACCCGTACGGCACGCAGGGAACTGAGGAAAGCCGCCATCGCTACCGTCCGATCGGCATCAACCGCACCGGACACATGGTGGCGATGCAGATCCGCCCGTATGCGCCAGCCGAAAGCCGTTCGATCATGTGGGTTTCGTACGGTTCCGGCGCATTCACCACGTCCGTGCCGTTCTACGCGAACGTCGACGATACCCCCGCATATCTGCGCGACACCACGCCGGAAGTCTCCACGGACTGCCTGTATTGGACGAACCGCCTGATTGCAACGCTCGCCGACGCGCACTTCTACGAGACCAGCAACGCGGTCGAGGGCTTCTCGGAAGATGTCCGTTCCTTCGGCCACCGTCTGGTGGAACGTACGGATGATGCGCTTGCGATTGGTGGGTCGGCGACTGGGGCTGGTGGCGCTGGTTCTGGTGCCGGTTCTGCGGTTGGCGGTTCTGGTTCTATGTCTGGTGCTGCGGTTGATTCCGGTTCCGATGGGCTTGCTAGTCCTACATCTGTTCCGGCCCGTCTTGCGGCGGCTAACGACGAAATGGCGGAATACCTGCGATCGCGCAATACGAAGCTGCTCGGCGACGTGCTGTACACGTCCAGCAATCTCATGCACAACAGTTTCGCCATGTCGGATCGCTGGAACTAAGCCCGCTGGTGCTTTCCGTGTCCGTTTCTCCCGAATCGGACACACAGGCATCAAAATGAAGCGCTCCTGTGTCCGAATCACCAGAAACGGACACAGGAGCGCCTAGCCGATCGCAATAATCGCAATACTCACGCAATATCGCGTAAACCCTCTATCGCGCGAAACCTGCGAAACCCGCGAAACCCGCGCGAAATCAGTTGAACCCGACCACATGTTCCGCCACGAAATATCCCTTTCGAATCACAAACCGGCCGAGCGAACCATGTAGGTTCAGCGCGCGCGACATCGCCTTCTTACGCACGTCCTTGTAAATCGTCGGCGAATACGCCTCGATATCCGCCCACATGGCCTTCTTCTTCTCGTAATTCTCCGGATCGCGCGACAAAATCATGAAAACGCTCGCGACGGAACTCTGAATCGCCAGAAAATGAATCATATAGCGGTACAGGCCGTCTGGCACCGTACCTCGTTCGGGGGTGGCGCGCACCATGCACTGGTTGACGAGCCGCAGCTGGTCCACGCGTCGGATCATCACGTCCGTCTGCACGCTCTGCCCGTCGCGGCCGATGAAATAGTGGTAGAACGGCGTATCCACGTATTGCAGCGACTTGACCCACGGGAACGGCTGGTACGCGTAGATGAAGTCCACGTAGAACGTGTGTTCCGGCAGCTGCATCTTCGATTCGCGCACCACGGCGGTACGGTAGATCAGCGCGTGCATGAGAATGTATTCGGTCAGGCCGAAATGTCCCAGATCGTCCCAAGTGAGCCGCTTGCCGGGCTCCATGGCGTGACGGAAGTTCACGACGTGCTTGTTGCGCTTGCCCACCTTGTCATACACATAGTTGGTGACGAGCATGTCGAGCGGCTCGTCCTTGCCGACCTCGCCGCGCAGCACGGCCATGACCTGTTCGAGCGATTCCGGGCCGACCCAATCGTCCGCGTCCACGACCTTCACGTACATGCCGCTCGCCGCCGCGATGCCGGTGTTGACCGCGCCGCCGTGGCCCTTGTTCTCCTGATGGATCGCGCGCACGATTCCCGGATTGCGCGCCTCGAACGTCTTCGCCATCTCCAGCGTGCCGTCGGACGAGCCGTCATCCACGATCAGCACTTCGATGTCGTCGTTGCGCTTCGACGCGATCAACGATTCGACGCACCGTTCCAGGTATTCCGTCATGTTGTACGCGGGCACCACGAAGGTGAGCGTCTTCTTCTCCTGCATATTCTTCCTCGGATCGGGCTCGTGTCGGGCCGTGCGGCTGGCCGACCGCTCCGGCCAAAAGCATAACGAAACTAACGTAGCACCATGTGCGGTTCCGGGGCGCGGTTTTGCGCACAAACGGCACCCTGAAATACGCAATCTGCACCTGAAATTTCCCCTAGGGTCATTTCGGGTGACGGTATGTCAGTTTTCGTCAATTGTTGATTGTTTTTGCGATTCGTGCGGGCTTTGCGGTTTTTGCGATTCGTTCGTCTCGTCTGATTCGTTTGATTCGTCTGCCGCTTGCGATTTGCCTACTGCTTGCGATCCGTCCGTCACGGTCGTCCCGTCCGTCGCGTCATCTCCCGCAGCAACCGCCTTCTCCTGCGATTTCGCGGCCTTCTTGCCCTGCTTCTCCTGCTTGGCGATCGCCTTCGCTTCCCGCGCGGCCTGCTTTTCCGCCTCGCGGGCGGCCTTTTCGCTTTCGTAGCGCAGTTCCGGCTTGGCTTCCATGCGGCTCAGCCCATACCATGCCAGGTTCACGATGTGCGCGGCGAGCTGCTCCTTGCTGAGCTTGCGCTGGTCGGCCCAGTATTGGCAGGTGTACACGGTCATGCCGATGAGCATCTGCGCGTAATACGGCACGCTTTTGGCCGGCAGATGCTGGCGTTTGAACGCGTCGGTGAGAATGTCCTCGACGCGTACGGCAATGTCTCCAAGCAGCGAATTGAACGAGTTGGACGGGTCGGTTTTCGGCGAATCGCGCGTGAGCACGCGGAAGCCTTCGGCGTTCTCCTCCACGTAGGTGAGCAGCGCAAGCGCGGTGCGTTCCACGATTTGGCGCGGATGCGCCTGCGGGTCGGACAGCGCGTTGATGAGAACGTCGGTGAGCGCGCGCATCTCGCGGTCCACCACCACGGCGTACAGGCCTTCCTTTCCTCCGAAATGTTCGTAGACGATGGGTTTCGACACTTTTGCGGTCGAGGCGATCTCTTCCACGCTCACTGCTTCGAATCCCTTGGCCGCGAACAGCGATCGACCGATTTCGATAAGCTGTTCGCGCCGCTGATACGACGTCATTCTGGATGTATTGGCCATACTGCCTAGTTTTTCACGCCCCGTGGATAGCTCCTTGACCGTCTGACCCCCACGTATCGTCCGATTCTGCGGAATCGGACACGTGTGTCGTATTGACAATGTTCCATTGCGGCTTTAATATATTTAATAAATAATAAATTTTATTAAAGGGGGTGATGTGGACCATCTGCCAGAATGGTTGGCCAACCTTGCGGAGGAGGATTTGGCCTTCATTAAGAACTTCGTGCTATCGTCAGGATCTCTGAAGCAAATGTCTCAGCTGTATCAAGTCTCCTACCCGACCATGAGGCTCCGGCTTGACAGGCTTATCGAAAAAATACGGTTGAACGACAACGAGACGGAGGATCCATTCATCCTTTTGGTGAAGAGTCTCGCCATCGACGATAGATACGACGTCGACACGGCTCGAATACTCATAGACGAGTACAGAAAGAGAAGGGATGAATCATGAGCTGGACATGGATCGCATTATTAATCGAGATCCTAGGCATAATCGCCGTATTCGTTCTGGTCTTCCTCATCGCGAGGAGCCTGATTCGCTACGCAAATTCCCTAAAGAAAGGAGACGGTTCTTCAAAGCAGGCAGCAGAAGACAAAAAAATCACTCTTCACGATTTGTAAAAACGTTACCAGATATATCGAAGTCAAAATCGCATTATCGATGCCTTGCATGGCAGAGCATCTTATTCCCCTGGCGGATCAGACATCCGTGGTGCGTCCGCGGGGCGGAGCCGGAGTGTCCGTTGCGCTTTTTAGGCTGGAACCATGGATACGAATGTGATTATTGCGATTGTCGCGGTCGTCGTTATCGCGGCATTACTTGCGATTGGCGGATGGTGGTTCGGTAAGAGCCGCAAGTCCGCCGTGGACAAGTCCACTGAAGCGGCGAAGGCGAAGGCCGATGCTCGTTTGGCTACGGAGAAGTCCGCCGCGCAATCTGCCGCCGCAAGTGCCGAAAACGCTGAGAAAACCAAGGAAACCGCGGAATCCGCAGCGACGGAAGCCGTGGAATCCGCGACTTCGTCTGCCACACCTGAATCGCCAGTGGCAACTGAACCAACTCCGGTCGGGTCAGCCGTAACTGAATCCGCGACCCCAGCCGTCGAAACCCCTGAAGCCGCCGGCACCCGCATGCAGCGCCTCAAAGCGCGCCTGTCCAAGTCGGGCAATCCGTTCGGCAAGGCTCTGTTCAACATCCTCGCCAAGGACCAGCTTTCCGAAGCCGACTGGGAAGACGTTGAAGACACCCTCCTGCTTGCCGACGTGGGCGCGGAAGCCAGCGAACAGCTAGTTGAAGAACTGCGTAACGATGCCCGAATCGCAGGCCAGTCCGACCCGGCCGAAGTGCGTGCCGCGCTGAAAGACAAGCTGCTGAAGCTTGTAGGCATTGACACGGATCGCCGTCTCAATGCCAATAAGGAAGGTGCCAACAAGCCAAGCGTCATCATCATGGTCGGTGTGAACGGCACTGGCAAAACCACCACCGCGGGCAAGCTGTCCCGACTGCTCGTCTCCGAAGGCAAGCAGGTCATGCTGGGCGCCGCCGATACGTTCCGCGCGGCCGCCGCCGACCAGCTGGAGACCTGGGGCGCCAAGGTGGGCGTGCCGGTCGTGCGTTCCGACAAGGACGGCGCCGACCCGGCGTCCGTCGCGTTCGAAGCCAGCGCCAAAGCCAAGGAAGAGAACGCCGACGTGCTCATCATCGACACCGCCGGCCGCCTGCAGAACAAGTCCAACCTCATGGACGAGCTCGGCAAGATCCGCCGCGTTACCGAAAAGAACCTTCCGGTCGACGAGGTGTTGCTCGTGCTCGACGCCACCACCGGCCAGAATGGCATGACGCAGGCCAAGGTGTTCGCCGAAGCGATCGGCATCACCGGTGTGGTGCTCTCCAAGCTCGACGGCTCCGCCAAGGGCGGCATCGTGATTTCCGTGCAGAAGGAGCTTGGCGTGCCCGTCAAGCTTGTCGGCCTGGGCGAAGGCCCGGACGACCTCGCCCCGTTCGATCCGGAAGGCTTCGTCGACGGTATCCTCGCCTGACGTTCCCATATTTTCCGGATTTGCGATTTCCGTAGCGAAAACCTCCCGTCACGTTCCGTGCGTGGCGGGAGGTTTTCGTATTGCGATTACTGCTCAGCGCCAGCCGCACCGGCAGCCGCAGCCCCCACTCCCGGCACCTTCCGGATCGTCAGCTTCAGCAGCAGCGGCGCGACCAGCGTCACCAGTGAAATGATGAAGATGATCGTCGAATAGTATTCGCTGCCGAGCACATGCTCGTTGAAGCCGATTTGCGCGGTAATCAACGCCATCTCGCCACGCGGTACCATGCCCGCGCCGATCATCAGCGCCGAAGCGCCGCCAAAACCGGCCATGCGGCCACCCAAACCGCAGCCGACGACCTTCGTGATCACGCCGAGAACCGTCATGATCGCAATGAACACAATCATCTTCGTATCATCCACGCCTGTGGTCTGCAGGCCGATGCCCACGAAAAACACCGGCACGAACAACGTGTCTCCAACCGGCTCGATATACCGGTCCGCGTCCTCCGCGTAATCGCTGTTGCTTACCGCGATACCGGCGAAAAACGCGCCCACCGCGTAGCTCAACCCGGCCAGATTCGACGCCCACGCCATCGCCAGGCAGATGATCACGGCCATCACCGCGATGCCGGACGGCGCCTTCAGCACGCCAGCCAGCGTCATCAGCGCCGGCGCCACCCAAACCACCACCACGGCGGCCGCCACAAAGAACAGCACCTGCTTGAGCAGAATCAAACCCAGCCCTGCCACGTCCACGCTGCCGGTGTTGACGAGCGTGCACATCACGGACAGCAGGATCACGCCGATCACATCGTCAGCCACGGCCGCGCCGAGAATCGACACGCCTTCCTTCGAATCAAGCAGTCCGGCTTCCTTCAGCACCGCCACGGAAATCGACACGGACGTGGCGGAGAACACCACGCCGATGAACGCAGCCGGAATCGGCTTGAAGCCAAACAGCAGGCTCACTCCACCCATCACCGCCACGGGGAACACCACGCCCATGCACGCGATGATGACCGCCGCCTTCGAATATTTCTTCAGCAACTGCAGGTCGCAGCCGACACCGCCCAAAAACATGAGGATGATGATGCCGAGGTCGCTGAACAATGACAGCGAATCGCTCATGTGCATCACGCCCAGCAGCGAAGGGCCCACGAGAATGCCGACGAGGATCTGCCCGATCACTTCCGGCAGCTGCGCTTTGCGGCAGATCAGCCCGGAAACCGTGGTCAGCATCAAAATGGCGCACAGTGAAATGATGAACGTTGCCATGGTCCTCGCCGCTCTCTCGTTACGCGCGTCATACGTTCGCCGCACCGCGCGTTCGGTGTACATGCCACGCGCTCGCCGTACGCGGCGTTCTCCCGTCGCGTGCCACGCGTGTTCCGTAAGTTTCAGCTACCCAACTTACTCCGTCCGCAGCGTTGCCCGCCGCTTCCGTCCACCGTCGCAATTTCATATTGCGATTGCCGGGCGATTATGCCTTCCGTATTTCCGTACCGCCAGTTTCGTTGGAATTCCGCCATTTTTCGGCGTAGGTTGACGTTTCGCGCGGATGGCGTTACGTTGGCGTAACACGTCGTAACGTTTTCAAAACGCGGCCGGCGTTCCATATCGTTCTGTCAGCCCCACACGATGGGGACGGAAATGTTGAACCAAATATAGAGAAAGAAAGAGGAGGGTGACATGGGCCAGCTTGATTCTGGAAATGCCGCGTGGATATTGACTTCCGCGTCCCTTGTGTTCCTCATGACGCCTGGTGTGGCGTTCTTCTATGGTGGCATGGTCCGCGCCAAGGCCGTGCTGAATATGATGATCATGGAGGCGGCCGCACTGTCCGTCACGATGATCATGTGGGTGCTGTGGGGTTGGTCGATCGCCTACGCCGGCACCTCGGTCGGCGGCATCTTCGGCGACCCGGCAACCGGCTTCCTGCTGAAGGACACCATGGTTTCCGATAAGGGCGTCTTCACATCGGCCGCACTGAACGGCAACAACTACCCGGTCAGCGTCGACGTGGCCTTCCAGTCCGCGTTCGCCATGATCACCGTCGCGTTGATCTGCGGCGCCATCGCCGAACGTGTGAAGTACTCCACGTGGATGATTTTCGTGGCGCTGTGGATCACGTTCGATTACGCTCCGCTCGCTCACATGGTGTGGAATGGCGGCCTGCTGTCCGCTGACGGCGCCATTTCCCAGGCGATCGGCGCAGCCGCCCACGATTTCGCAGGTGGTACGGTCGTCCACATCAACGCCGCAGTCGCCGCTCTGGTCATCGTGCTGATCATCGGCAAGCGTAAGGGCTTCGGCACGCAGCCGTTCCGCCCGCACAATGTTCCGTTCGTCATGCTCGGCGCCTTCCTGCTGTGGTTCGGCTGGTTCGGCTTCAACGCCGGTTCCGCCTTCGCAGCCAACGGCACCGCCGGCTACGCGTGGGTTTCCACGTCCGCTGCAACCGCTGCGGCAATGCTCTCCTGGGGCTTCACCGAGAAGATCCGCACCGGCCACTACACCGCAATGGGTGCCGCTTCCGGCATCGTCGCGGGCCTCGTCGCCATCACCCCGGCCGCCGATGTGGTCTCCCCGCTGTGGGCCATCGTCCTCGGCGCCATCGCCGGTGTGCTCACCTGCCTGGCCTGCGGTCTGAAGTTCAAGCTCGGCTATGACGATTCCCTCGACGTCGTCGGCGTCCACGGCGTTGGCGGCTTCACCGGCACCGTGCTCATCGGCTTCTTCGGCGAAGGCACCGGCCTGTTCGCAGGCGGCGACTGGAGGCAGCTGGTCGTCCAGATCATCGTCGCTCTCGTGGCCATCGTCTGGTCCGCCGTCATCACCGGCATCATCGCCTTCGCTCTGGAGAAGACGATCGGCTGGCGCGTCACCGAAGCCCAGGAAGTCGGCGGCATCGATCTTGCCGACCAGGGCGAACGTGCTTACGATTTTGCTGGTACCGCCAGCTCCGTCCTCAAGGAGGTGAAGTGAGATGAAGCTCATTACCGCTATCATCCAGCCCCATAAACTCGACGATGTCAAGGAAGCCCTCGCAGCCGCGGGCGTGCACGGCCTGACCGTGTCCGAGGCAAACGGTTATGGCCGTCAGCGCGGCCACACCGAGGTCTACCGTGGCGCCGAATACACCGTGGATCTCATTCCGAAGATCCGCATCGAGGTGCTGTCCGACGACGCCGATGCCGAAACCCTGGTTGGCGTGATCGTCAAGTCCGCCGGCTCCGGCACCATCGGCGACGGTAAGGTCTGGGTGGCTCCGCTTGACTCGGTGACCCGCGTGCGCACCGGCGAAACCGGTTCCGCCGCCATCTGATCCGTCCGGCCTTGTGATCGGGCCGATTCGGACAAGATGAAATAAAGACCCCCGGGCTTGAAGTTCGGGTTATCAATTACGACACATCCCCGTACGTGCCTCGCGCCGTGCGGGGATTGTCATAAGTCGTCATAGGTTTCATAAGGAACGTGCGTTATGACTTCAGCAGTCGATGGTCTCAAACAACGGTTCATGGCCATGAGCCAGCCCGACGCCGACGGCGTCTACCGCAATGGCGCGGCGAAACGCAAAGCCCGCACGGACTTGGCCATGGGCAATCTCACACAGTTGTGGAACGAAGCCTGCGAAGCGGTTTCCTTCGACGTGTCGGCAACCGGCATCGGCCTCGGCGCGGTCGGTTCGCTGGCACGTGGCCAGGTAGGCCCCAGCTCCGACCTTGATCTGGTGGTCATCTACGAACCGCACGCGCTGACCGACCAGCAGCTCAACGAGCTCGCCAACAAACTGTGGTATCCGATCTGGGATTCCGGCCTCGACCTCGACCAGTCGGTACGTACCGTCGCGCAATGCGAGGCCGTCACCGACCGCGACCTGCCCGCAGCTATGGGATGGTTGGACGTGGTGCCGATCGCGGGGGACACTGGACTTATCGAAAGCACAGCCGTATCCATATTGGAACGATGGCGCAAGGCCGCGCGCAAACGTCTGCCGGAACTGCTCGGCTCCGCCAAATCGCGCCTCGACGAATTCGGCCGCATGGCCTACATCAACCAGCCGGACATCAAGGAGGCACGCGGTGGCCTGCGCGACTCCGTATTGGTGTCCGCGCTCGCCGCATCCTGGCTTGCCGACCGTCCGCACGGCACGTATGACGACGCCGTCGAACGGTTGCTGGACGTGCGCGACTGCATCCATCTGGTCGCCGGCAAAGATACGAACATGCTGCTATCGCCCTACCAAGCCAAAGTCGCGGCGATGCTCGGTCTGGCCGATCCGACGCTGCCCGATGGCGAACGTGAGGCGAAGTCGATCGACGATCTGCAAACGTTGCTGGCACGCGTTGGCCGGCAGATCGCGTTCTCCCTTGATTCCACCGCGTCGCGCGCCGAGCATTCGCTGACGCACGACAAGCCGCGATTCGCCTTCTTCCAAGTGTTCCAGCCGCGCGGTGGCGGCAAACGTCAGGCACCGACCTTCGATGTGATCGCTCCCGGCGTGGCCAAGCATGAAGAGGAAATAGTGCTCGCTCCGGGCGCGGAACCGGCCGCCGACCCGAACCTCGTGCTGCGCGTGGCCGTCGCGGCCGCGGAATTCGGCCTGCCGATCGCCCCGGGAACGTTGCGGAATCTCAAAAAGTGCCCTATCGGCGACCGCAACTGGACGGACGAATCGCGTGAACTGTTCATACGATTGCTGGCTTCCGGCCCCGCGCTGCTCAACGTGTGGGAAGACATCGATTTCATCGACGTGCCCGGCAAGCTCATCCCCGAATGGTTGGGCGTGCGCAACCGGCCAAGCGCGTCCGCCGCGCACCGCTATACGATCGACCGGCACATGGTGGAGGTCGTCACGCGGCTCGGCCGTGAAACACCCAGCGGTGGGCGGTACGACGACCGGCATTACGAGGCGCTGCTGCTCGCCGGCATCCTGCATGACATCGGCAAACGACCGGGGGTGGCCAACCATGCGGCGGAAGGCGCTCGGCATGCGACCGTGGTCGTGGAACGCATGGGATTCGACCGCGACATCGTCCGCTGGGTCACGCTGCTGGTACGCGAGCATCTGACATTGTCGGAGTTCGCCACAGGCCGCAATCCCAATGATCCCAACGTCGGCGATGATCTGGCCGGCCGGCTCGACCATAATCCCGTGCTGCTCGACATGCTGTTCGACCTGACCCGCGCCGACGGCTCCTCGTTGGGGGCCACGTCCGGCGAGACCATCTCCAAACAGTACGGGTGGAGCAAATGGCGTGAAACGTTGGTGCGCACCATGTACAACGCCACCCGATACCACATGTGAGCACCGGTTTCTCGCATGCGCCAAGCCGATATGCCCCCGTATTTCTCGTCGTTTACGGAAAAGCGGGGTGCATATCACCTTCCGTTCACTTCGGCAAATCGAAATAAGGGAATCGGGGTACATGCTTTAGGATGTCCCCAAGTTGTCCACTCAGTTATCCCCACTCTGTGGATAAGTCGAAACGTTTTCCACATGGTTATCCCCAATATGTGGATAACTCGGCTTTTTTCGACTTTCTTATCCACACCAAAGCCATTCGCGCGTGTCGTTCGGTGGATGCGGAGATTCATCCATAATCTCAATGCAACACCGGTCGTGACGGCACGCACGTATTATGGTTTTCCTCGGTATTGAACACATTCGATTGACTGCTGCGGTTGGAGGGACATGGCGGAGAACGACTCTTGGAACAACGGTTCGGCGCAGAACCGCGGATTTTCGAACGCTGGAAACGGTGCGAACGGCATGAACGGCCGATCCGGCCAAGCCGTGCGCGACGCCCTGTTCGACCGCGTGCCGCCGCATGACGACGCCGCCGAAATGGCGGTGTTGGGCGGCATGCTGATGAGCAAGGACGCCATCGGCGAAGTATCGCAGATGATCGACGTGTCCGACTTCTACCAGCCACGCAACCAAACCGTGTACGAAGCGGTCATCAAACTGTTCTCGGCCTCCCAGCCGGTCGACGCCGTGCTGGTGGCCAACGAGCTGCTCGCCGAAGGCAATCTGGAAAAAGTGGGTGGCTCCGACTATCTGCACAGCCTGGTCGCATCGGTTCCGACCGCCGCAAACGCCACGTATTACGCCGACATCGTGCATCAGCGCGCCATCCTGCGTAATGTGATCGCGGCCGGCACCAAAATCGCACAGCTCGGCTACACCGCAGAAGGCTCGCAGGCCGAAGACGTCGTCAACCTGGCGCAGGCCGAAGTATATGAGATGTCCACCGGCAAAGTGCGGCAGGACTACGCGCCGATCGGCACCGTCATCGCCGATACGCTTGACCAGCTCGACCGTCTGCAAAGCGGCGAAGTGTCCCGAGGCGTGCCGACGGGCTTCCGCGACATCGACGACGTGACGCAGGGCCTGCAGCCCGGCCAGATGATCGTCGTGGCAGGCCGACCGGCCATGGGCAAGTCCACACTCGGTGTGGATTTCGCCCGTTCCGCGGCACTGCATCACGGATTGACGACCATCATCTTCAGCTTGGAAATGAGCAAAAACGAGTTGGCGCAACGTATCATCTCCGCTGAATCCAACATTCCGCTCGCCGCCATGCGCCGCGCGGACGACATCACGCCGGAACGTTGGGCCATCCTGAACGAGTTGCAAGGCAAGCTGCAGAACGCGCCCCTGTTCATCGACGACAGCCCGAACATGAGCCTGATGGAAATCCGCGCGAAATGCCGCCGACTGAAGCAGACGAACGATTTGAAACTCGTCGTCATCGACTACCTGCAGCTCATGACCTCCGGCAAGGCCGTGGAAAGCCGCCAGCAGGAAGTGTCCGACTTCTCCCGTGCGCTGA
>ERZ834694.2444-NODE-2444-length-12993-cov-3.758541_pt1 | contig 12993 bp, 7 predicted proteins | sample MGYA00519691_ERZ834694 | MGnify/ENA primary metagenome ERZ834694 (study PRJEB31850, sample SAMEA3708758) | human gut metagenome | biome: human gut; feature: human-associated habitat; material: faeces | place: China | collected 2014 ... | reverse complement strand
CCGCAAAAAGAATCGAACGTTTTTTTATGAAAGAATACGATTTAGATCACGAGAAAACATTTATTTCTGCATTTCAAGCCGGAGAGGAGAAGGTTTTCCGGTATGTTTTTGAAAAATTTTATTCTTCGTTGTGTGTGTATTGTCTGCGTTTGATTCGGGAGGAATGGGTTGCAGCCGATCTGGTGCAGGAAGCTTTTGTAAAATTATGGGAAAACAGACAGAATTTTAGCTCGCTTTTGACGATACGTTCCTATCTATATACAATCGTTCGTAATTCCGGTATCAATTATTTGCGGTATGTGAAAATGAAGGCGGAAAAATTGGAAGAAAGAGGAGAGGAGACTGAAACTTCTGCTGTAGAATTGATCATCCGTCAGGAAGTAGAACGGCAATTACTGGAAATGATACAGGAATTGACTCCGGAATGCCGACGGGTAGTAAATTTGTTGTCTGAAGGAAAATCTTATAAAGAAGTGGGCGAACTACTGCACATTTCTGCAAATACAGTAAAAAATCATCGGGTCAGGGCTGTAAAAATTCTGAGAGAGAGAGTTCAGAAGCTATGGGGCCTTTTTATTTAAAAAAATTAATTTTCATTAGTCCATTTTTCGTTTTCGATTGTTTAAGTAATACAAGTGCGTTTTAAAAGAGAATTATGAATCTATTTGAACAATTGTATATTGCTGATCTGATCGTGAAAGCGATTGCCGGTTCTTTGAGCGGAGAGGAAGCTGCGGAACTTCGTCTTTGGAGGGAAAGTAGTGAGGAGAATGAACGTTTGTATCAGGAACTGCTTACAATGGGAGGAATGGAATTGCAACAAAAGGAGGTTGCTCTATTTGTGCCGGAGACTGCCTGGAAAATGTTATCGGAAAAAGTATCGGGAAAACGGAAACACCGGGTCGGATCGAATATATTGAAGTATGCAGCGGTGGCTTGTGCTGTATTGGGAATTGCTGTTTCGGTTTTCTATATATCCGGGAATAAAACACCGGAAACGGTAGAAACCGTAGCTGTTGCACAGGTTTCGGTTCCGGCCATAGCACATGGTTCTTCTAAAGCAGTATTGATATTGGAGGATGGTTCTTCTGTAAAACTGGATCGGCAGAGCACTTTTCAAACTGCGGACGCTACAGTCCGGAATACAGAACATTCGGGTATAATTTCTTATAAAAAGACGGAAAAAACGGAAAAGAAAGAAGTAAAAATGAATCGGCTGATCGTACCCCGGGGAGGGGAGTATAGGGTCGAACTTGCCGACGGAACACTGGTGTATCTGAATGCCGAATCGGAACTGCAATATCCGGTTACCTTTATCGGTGAAAGCAGGGAAGTGACCTTGAGGGGAGAAGCTTATTTTAAAGTGACCAAGAACAATGAAAAGCCTTTTATTGTAAAATCCGACGACTTGTCGGTACAGGTGTGGGGAACGGAATTCAATCTGAACACTTTGAATCAGGAAGGTTATTATGCGGCAACTTTGGTGGAAGGGAGTGTGGAAGTGAAAGTTCCGGGCCGGCATTCGGTTTTTCTCGAACCTTCTCAGCAGGCACGGGTCGATTGTACGACTTCGGATATCACTTGTCTGAAAGTAAATACTTTACCTTATACGGCCTGGAAAGATGGGAAATTTGTGTTCAATCATGAGGATATGCAGCACATCACCATGAGACTGGAGAAATGGTACGATGTAGAATTCACATATTCCGAAGAAACTTTGAAAAACCTGAAGGTATTCGGGGTTATCAGCCGGTATGAGGATATTACAAAGGTACTGAAGCTATTGAGCGCTACAAGACTCGTCAGTTTCCGGTATGTGAATCATAAAATAATGGTGGTACCTTATCAAAGATCCTGATAAAAGGCAGGAAATCTGGACCATTTCCTGCCTGTTCAAGATAATAAATCCAATGTCCGTGCGGGACATGAATTGTTTAATTACTTAAAACTCTCAAATGTATGAAAAAAATGCGAACTAAACCGCTTTTCGGGCGGGGTAAATTGCAGAAAATGTTGCTGGTAACGCGTATCGGTTTGCTATGTATACTGGCGTTTAACATTACCGCGGCTGCAAATGTATTTTCACAGGCTTTTAATTTGAAAATGAAGAATGTTACTTTGGAAGAAGTGCTACTGGAAATTCAGAAAAAAAGTTCTTTCGATATCATCTGCAACAGCGAACAAATCAGTAATATTAAGAATCTTTCTGTGAAGGTAGAGAATGCGAATGTGGAAGAGATTTTGAAACAATGCCTGAAAGGGACCGTCCTGTCTTATGAAATTGTAGATAATACAGTGGTGATCTACGAACAAAAGCGGCTTGAAGCAGCTCCTCAGCAGACAAAGATTGTGATCAAAGGTTTGATACTGGAAGCGGACGGACGTCCGTTACCCGGGGCTGCCGTTTATTTAAAAGGCAATAAGGTTATCGGGACCGTTTCGGATGTAGACGGGAATTTCCAGTTGAGCGTATCTCCGGATTTGATCGGAAAAGAAACTCTGGTCGTATCGTTTGTGGGATTGAAAACGAAGGAAATGCCTTTGAAAAAAGAACCTTATCGCATCACCATGGAGGCGGAGGCCACCCAATTGAACGATGTGGTGGTAACAGGTTATCAGACTCTTTCCAAGGAGCGTGCTACCGGTTCGTTTGCCGTTTTAACGAATAAAGACTTCGAACATAAATTGCAGCCTGGTATTATTTCACGTATAGAAGGTATGGCTGCCGGTCTGACGAATTACAAAGGAGATCTGAGAATTCGTGGTAAGGCTACGATTTCCGGAGTTTCCACTCCTTTATATGTGGTCGACGGAGTGCCCTATGAAGGTTCCCTGGATGCGATCAATCCGTCTGAAATTGCCAATATTACTATTCTGAAAGATGCGACGGCCGCTTCCATCTACGGATCACGTTCGGCAAACGGGGTGATTGTGATTATGACCAAGAAAGGTGCCGGAAAGAGTACGATCGAATACAACGGTTCTGTTGTTATCACTCCTTTACGGGATGACAGGGATTATCTGAATCTCATGAATAGTGAGGAACTGGTAGATTGGCAGGTTGAAATGTTCAATACTTATCATTCTCCTTACAGTAGCTCTGACAAAAGATATTATCAGAATGAAGTGCTCAATTTGTTGTACGAGAATGAAGCCGGGAATATCAGCGATGATGAAATGAACCGGCAGTTGAATATTTACCGGAACCGGAACAATTACAATGAACTGAAAGATAATTTTCTCCGGACTGCGATCACTCATCAACATAATCTGGCTTTACGCGGAAGTTCGGATAGATATCAATATTCCGCCAGCGTCAATTATATGCAGAATATTTTGCAAACGAAGGGGCAGGATAATGACCGGGTAGGTTTTAACCTGAGAAGCTCCTATAACTTTTTTGAATGGCTGAGGGCTGATCTGGGAGTTGTCGGTAGTTATACAAAGGCAGATTATGACAATGGTTTTACCCCTTCGACTTATCTGACCGGCGGACGTGCTTCCTATCAGACTTTATTCGATGAAGACGGTAATCCATTGAACTGGTATCAGACAAAATCCCAGTCGGAGATAGACCGCCTGGTCGGCTTGGGGCTCAACGACGAGTCTTTTTATCCATTGGAAGAAATGCACCGGAAAAGTTATTTCAGCAAGAGCAACTATTCCAATGTGAATGTGGCCCTGAATGTAAAGGTTATCGAAGGGCTGGATGTGGATTTGCGGTATCAGCTGGAAAAAAACAATTCGCTGGTACAGAATTATTATGCCCCCCAATCCTATACGCTCCGTAATCAGATCAACAATTCATCCATCGTGAATGCTGATGGAAGTATTAAACATCTGATACCGGAAGGGGGGTATATCGACGAGACCAGAAGCGATAAAAATTCCTATACTTTGCGTGCTCAGATCAATTTCAACCGCACGTTCGATGAAAAACACGAGGTCAGTGCGATCGCCGGTGGTGAGCGCCGTGCTGTACACAGTACCAGTACCTATGTAGAGAAATACGGTTATGACAAGGTCAGCCTGGCACATAAATACCTGGATGAAGCGACACTGAACCAGACCCAACAGGGTACGGAGGCGATCAATAATTCTTATACCCACGTTCCGAACGGTTATCCCGATACTTTCGGCGATAAAGAGGACCGTTACGTTTCGTTTTATGGAAATGCTTCCTATACTTATGACCGCCGGTATGCCATTACGGGGAGTATCCGTATGGACCAGTCCAATTTGTTCGGTACGAATCCCAAGTATCAGTACAAACCTTTGTGGTCGGTCGGTGTCAGCTGGCATATGGCACAGGAGAAATTTATGGGAAACATGGACTGGCTGGACCAGCTTTCCATCCGTTTTACCAAAGGAATCAACGGTAACATTGCAAAACAAAGCGGACCTTATATGATCGTATATTCTGCCGGAATCAATTCCTGGACCGGTGAATATTCCAGTTCCGTATCCAGTCCTCCAAACTCCGGTTTACGCTGGGAAAGAACCAACCAGACCAATCTGGGTATCGACTTCAGCTTCTTTAACAACCGTTTGGGAGGATCGTTCGACTATTATGCGAAAAATACTTCGGATTTGCTGGGGTCGATCGCTACAGACCCGACTTCCGGTTGGGGTTCTCTGACGATGAACTATGCCGAGATGTACAACCACGGTTATGAGATTGTATTGAACAGTGTGAATATACAGACAAGAGACTTCCGCTGGGCAACGAATATTAATTTCAGTTACAATAAAAACCGGATCACAAAACTGGAAAACAGTTCTAACTCCGTTTCCAGTTATATCAGCGGTACGAATACGAGAGAAGGGATGGCAATGGGAACTTTATTCAGTGTACGTTGGGCCGGATTGGACGAGAGTGGAAATCCTCAGGCTTATAAAAAGGACGGAACGATCGTGAAATCGCTCGCAGACCTGACGGTCGAGGATCTGGTACGCTCCGGAACAAGTATACCTCCCTATTCTGCATCTATGTCGAATATGCTGACTTATAAAGGTTTCGATCTTTCTTTTATGTTTCTGTATTACGGCGGACATGTGATGAGGGATGTCATGCCTAAATACTTCACGTCGACAACCGGAACTACGAATGTGGACAGGAGTATCCGGAATTACTGGAAATCTCCGGAAGATTCCGACGATCCCGATAAAGCTCCGGCCTTTATGAGAAATGCCAGTACCAACTATACCTATTTGTGGTATGCTGCCGATAAACACATCAAAAAAGCGAATTACATAAAGCTGAAGGAGGTAACCCTGTCCTATAATTTGCCGGAACGTTGGCTAAAAAAAGCTTTTATTTCAGGAATGAGTATCAATGCACAGATTCAGAATATCTGGTGGTGGGGTTCTCAGAAAAGACGTTTGAATCCGGAATCCTGGAACGGGACTTCTCTGACATCTATTTCGAGAAGCGCGCTCGACCCGACCATATATACGCTAGGTTTATCTTTAAAATTCTAAAAGGAGATGATTATGAAAAAAATATTTTTATGGATTGTTTGGGGCATGTTCCTTTGTCAGGGGTGTGACCGTTTTCTGGACATACAGCCGAAAGGATATACCATTCCTTCGAAATACGACGACTACCGTCAGTTGATGAATTACGCACAGATGGCTAAAGCGCTGGATCATTATCCGGTGTATATTACCGATGATGCTCAGCTGGGAAGCGGAGATGAAGAGAATAATTTTACCTCTATGGATGATGAAATTAAAAATCTCTATGCTTTCGAACACGGGGCTGTTTTCAATGACGGAGTTTCTGATCCGATCTGGAACTATGCTTACAACCGTATCTATGTGTGTAATACGGTGATCAATAATATTATGAGTGTGACGGATGCTTCGGAATCCGATAAGCTGAACTTAAAATCGGAAGCGATGGTTGCCCGGGCTTTCGAGTATCTTTGTATGATCGGGGTTTATGCTCCGGCCTATGACGCTGCAACGGCTTCGACCGATTACGGCTTGCCTCTGATCTCCAGCGAAGATGTGGCCGACCTGAATTATTCCCGTAGCACTGTAGAACAAGTGTATACGGCGATCAAGCAAGACCTGGACGATGCCCTGCCTGCTTTGTTGGATAAAACTCCGAACACATTCCGTCCGGCGAAGAATGTAGCCTATGGTTTTCTGGCCCGTATGTATCTGATGCGCGGAGAATATGATAAAGCTTTGGAAAATGCGAAGAAAGCATTGGAAGTCAGTGAAGAATTGATAGACCTGACAGAATATACCGCCAAACCGAATGCTTATATCGGAAGGATTGTACGGAAAGACGATCCCAGCAGTCCTTATCCTGAAGGAATGGATAATCCGGAAAATATTTACGTACGTTATCCGCCATCCGTCTTCGGGTTACAAATGGCTGTATATGCCAGTCAGGAGTTACTGGATATTTATGACAAGGACCTGGCTCCGGGAGCTGTGGATAAACGCCGGGAACTGTGGTTTGTAGACGATGAATACAGCGGTGTGGAATTCCGTGGGTATACAATTTTTATGCCTTATATCCGGGCGAATCTGGCTTTGAACAATATGGAGGTGATTCTGACGGCTGCCGAGTGTTATGCACGCGAAGGAGGTACGGAAAACCTGGCGGAAGCTGCGCGTCTGTATAATCTGTTACGGGATCATCGCATAGAAAACAATGTACATGTGACTTTTGCCAATGCGGACGAGGCTCTGGTGAAAGTACTGGAAGAACGCCGCCGGGAATTCGCTTTCCTCGGAATCTACCGCTTTGTAGATCTGAAACGTTTGAACAAAGAAAGTCGTTTCCAAAAAACGATCACCCATTCGGCGGATGGACAAACCTGGACTTTACCACCCAACGACAACCGCTATATTATTCCGATACCGCCGGTAGTCAAAGGTTTCCGGCCTGATCTTCCGGATTATGAAAGATAAATACGAATATTTAATATGGTTGATATGAAATTTTTATTTCCGATTTTATTTATCATGGCGGTCGTGTCGGTTCAGGCACAAAATTCTGTCCGTCTGAAGGGGAAATTGGTCGGTATGGGAACCGATCTGGTGAAACTGTCTTACGATGGGGCTACCAGTGTGATAGGGGATGAGGGGAGCTTTATGATCCGTACGGATCGGGAAGGCCATTTCGATACGATTTTACCGCTTTCCAAACCGGCTTTTTACCGGATCAGCCGCAACACCCTTTATCTGAGTCCGGGAGACGATATGGAGGTATATATCACGACTGACAACCGGGAGGCTGTCTTTAAGGGAAAGGGAGCGGAGATGAATACCTATATGAAGGGACGTCTGTTTCCTAAGGGAGGTTCTTTTTTGGGAGAATTAAGAAACCGGAAAGGAAGTTTTGAGGAAATCAAAGTTGCCGTCGATTCTTTGGCTCAATTGAGGATGGCAGAACTGGAGCGGGTAAAAGAGGCTACTCCTGCGTTCAAAGAGTTGGAGAAAGCCCGTATTGTCGCCGACATGGCAAATAGTTATACTGCTTATCCCTCTTACTGTGCTTTACAGCCGGTGAGAAGCCGGGAAGAGCGTGAGAAATTTATGCAGCAGATTGTTCCCGACTTGCTGAAAGTCGTTCTCCGGGTAAATAAAGAGGAATATCTGGATGTGGCTGTTGTCAGAGATGTGATCGGCACTGCCATGGAAACTCCCGGTCTAAAGGAAAAATTGCAATTTCCCGAACGTACTCAAGAACTTTTTACCGCTGCACAGTACGCTTATAAACTGGATAGTGAAATAAATACGGAACTTGTCGGGGAAGTACGGGAATATGCCGGAAAGTTGAAAAATACGGATATCCGGGAAGTATTGGAAGTAAAACTTCATTCTGCCGGGGCATTATTGAAAGGAAGTCCGGCTGTGGATCTGGAATTGCTTGCTCCGGATGGGAAAACGGCTCGTCTGAGTGATTATAAAGGCAAGGTAATTTATGTGGATTTATGGGCAACCTGGTGCGGACCTTGTATTCAGGAATCCCCGAAATTCCATGAGCTGGCGAAAAAATACCGGAACGATAATATCGTTTTCCTGGCTGTCTCTACCGATACAGAGAAAAAGTCCTGGCTTTCATTTATCGAAGGCAAAGAAGCCGGGATACCGGAATACAATTGTACAGACACAAAAAATCTGAATGAAGGGTGGCAGATCAAATATATTCCCCGTTTTTTATTGATAGACGAAAATTTCAAGATCATAGATGCTTATGCTCCGCGTCCTTCTCAGCCGGAAGCGGTGGAATTACTCGATAAAATATTGAAAAAATAAGTCGATCAGGATTGTAAAAACAGCCATTGTTGAAAAGCCCGACAATGGCTGTTTTATTTTGATTTGTTTTTACTTCGGGAAAATAGTAACTTTGCAAAATTAATTAAAATTCTGGAATGATAGTTTGTTGGAAGTAAAACAATTAAAAATATAAAAGATGAGCTTTACGGAATTAAGTGAACAAGAGATTATCCGAAGAAATTCATTGAATGAATTGGCTAAACTGGGGATAGAAGCCTATCCGGCACCGGAGTTTCAAGTGAATGCCCATGCGGCAGAAATAAAAGAGCGGTTCGACGAAACAGCAGAGCCCCGGAATGTGGTGATTGCCGGACGGATGATGAGCCGGAGAATTATGGGTAAAGCTTCATTTTTCGAATTACAGGATGCTACCGGCCGGATCCAGGTGTATGTCAGCCGGGACGATATTTCTACAGATGAAGCATCGACCGCTTACAATACGGTTTTCAAGAAATTGATGGATATCGGTGACATTGTCGGAGTGAAGGGATTTGTGTTCCGCACACAGACAGGTGAGATTTCCGTACATGCCAAAGAATTGACCATGTTGTCGAAATCGTTGCGGCCGCTGCCGATTGTGAAAGAGAAGGAAGGCAAGGTGTTCGATGCCTTTACCGATCCCGAACAGCGTTACCGCCAGCGTTATCTCGACCTGATCGTGAATCCTCAGGTCAAGGAAGTCTTTGTGAAACGTACCAGGATGATCAACGCTATCCGGAATTTCTTCAATTCCAAAGGGTATCTGGAGGTGGAAACCCCTGTGTTGCAAGCCATTCCCGGAGGAGCGTCTGCACGTCCGTTTATCACTCATCATAATGCATTGGATATCCCTTTGTATTTGCGTATTGCCAACGAATTATACCTGAAACGGCTGATTGTCGGCGGTTTTGAAGGGGTGTACGAATTTTCCCGGAATTTCCGGAATGAGGGAATGGACCGGACACATAATCCGGAATTTACCTGTATGGAAATTTATGTGGCTTATAAAGATTATCTGTGGATGATGAACTTCACGGAAGAGATGATCGAAACGGCTGCGCTGGCGATCAACGGGACTACGAAAGCGGTGATAGGCGAAAATGAAATCGACTTTAAACGTCCTTTCCGGCGGGTACGTATGGCCGATGCCATTAAAGAATATACCGGGTACGACATCGAGAAAATGTCGGAAGAAGAGTTGTACGAGGCTTGTGTAAAAATGGAGATTCCCGTGGATAAGACCATGGGTAAGGGTAAACTGATCGATGAGATCTTCGGTGAAAAGTGCGAAGGACATTATATTCAGCCCACTTTTATTTACGATTATCCCAAAGAGATGTCGCCGTTGACGAAGAAGCATCGCAAAAATCCGGAGCTGACCGAACGTTTCGAGCTGTTTGTAAACGGTAAGGAAGTGGCTAATGCCTATTCCGAGCTGAACGACCCGATCGATCAGCTGGAACGTTTTCAGGATCAGCTGAAATTGCAGGAAAGAGGAGATGACGAAGCCATGTATATCGACTATGATTTTGTACGCGCACTGGAATACGGCATGCCTCCGACTTCCGGTATGGGTATCGGTATCGACCGGCTTTGTATGTTCCTGACCAATAGCGCGTCGATTCAGGATGTGTTGTTCTTTCCCCAGATGAAACCCGAAAAGAAAGCTACCGTAGACGGAGATGAGAAATACGAGGCGCTGGGGATTCCGAAAGAATGGATCGCAGTGGTGAAGAAAGCCGGATATCAGACGGTGGAAGCTTTGAAGGCAGTCGGGAATACGAATAAATTGCATCAGGAGCTTTGCGGAATCAACAAAAAAGAAAAGTTGGGATTGTCAGGGTTGACTCCCGAAGAAGTGAAAAAATGGTTGGCTTAAACTAAATTTTATCGGCATGGAAATTCCTGAAAATCCACGGATTGCGATCGTCGGCGGCGGAAGCTGGGCTACAGCTATTGCTAAGATTCTGCTGGAAACGAATGAGCATATCAATTGGTTTATGCGTAATATCGAGACCATCAACGCTTTTAAAGAGTTGAACCATAACCCTCGCTATCTTTGTTCGGTCGATTTCGATCTGTCGCGGATTTCTTTTACGGATAATCTGGACAAACTGATTGCCCGTTCGGATATCATCATTTTTGCTATACCGAGTGCTTTTCTTAAAAATGTGGTGGCAAAAGCCACCCGTCCGTTGAAAGACAAGATTGTGGTGTCGGCGATTAAAGGCATGATCCCGGATGATAATCTGATTATCGGTGAGTTCTTCCACCAGCAGTATGAAGTGCCTTTGGAGCAGATCGTGGTGATTTCAGGGCCTTGTCATGCAGAAGAGATTGCTTTGGAACGCCTGTCTTACCTGACCTTTGCCTGTGACGATACCCGGGTGGCCCGGTTGGTGTCACAATTATTCAACTGCCATTATGTGAAGACGACGATTTCGGACGATATCTATGGTACGGAGTATGCTGCTGTTATGAAGAATATTATCGCTATTGCAGCGGGAATATGTCATGGATTGCGATATGGAGATAATTTTCAGGCCGTTTTGGTATCCAATGCCATTCAGGAGATGGAGCGTTTTGTGGCTGCCGTTCATCCGATAGAAAGGGATATCAAGAGCTCGGCCTATCTGGGGGATTTGCTGGTAACCGCTTATTCACAGTTTAGCCGGAACCGGACTTTCGGGACGATGATCGGTAAAGGATATTCGGTGAAATCGGCACAAATGGAAATGCTGATGATTGCCGAAGGGTATTTCGGCGTGAAAGGAATTAAAGAAATCAACGACCAGTATAATGTGCATATGCCGATAACGAATGCCGTTTATAATATTCTGTACGAACGGATTAGCCCGGCATTGGAGATCCGGTTGCTGACGGAGCAGTTGAGGTAAAAAGTAAAATGCTAAAAGCTAAAAGCTATAGGCTGAGAGAGAGAAGGGGGGAGAGGAAAAAAGAGAAAATAGGATATGGTGAAAGAAAGGATAATCGGTTGTATCAGGAAAGTCTGGCCGGTGGCATTGAAAACCTCTTGCTGGTTTTTGAAGATTATGCTTCCGGTTTCTTTCGTGGTGATGTTGCTTACCTACTTTCAGGTGTTGCCGGCTGTTTCTGCTGTGGTAGCTCCTTTGTTCACCAGAATCGGTTTGCCCGGTGATGCGGCTTTGGTCTTTGTGACCGGTATTTTTACCAATATCTATACGGTGATCGCTTTGCTGTCGAATATGGATTTCACGGTGAGAGAAGGGATTTTGTTGGCTATGATGTGCCTGATTTCCCATAATTATCCGGTGGAAACTTTGGTACAGAAGAAGACCGGTTCTGTGGGTTGGAAGATGGTCTTACTCCGTTTTACCTGTAGTTTTATCGCTGCTGCCGTTTTGAATCTGATCTTGCCGGAGTTTGCAGGGCGGATGATTGCGCAGCCTTCTGTCGACTTGGGATTTCGCGATACTTTGTTCAATTGGCTGCAAACCAGTCTGTGGTTGTCCCTGAAAGTCGTGGCCCTGATTACCGGATTGATGATCCTGCAACGTCTGTTGGAAGAATTCGGGGTATTGAAATGGATCTCTTCGCTTTTAGGTCCGGGTATGCAATTGTTGGGTTTACCCCGCCAGGTGGCTTTTTTATGGGTGGTGGGCAATACGCTGGGGTTGGCTTACGGTTCCGCTGTATTGATGGATTATGCCCGGCAAGGTAAACTAACCGGGACCGAAGCGGATTTGTTGAATTATCATCTGGCGATATCGCATTCGCAGTTGGAAGATCCTTTGTTGTTTGCCGTATTGGGGTTACCTGTCGTATGGCTGATCGTCCCGCGAATATTATTGGCTTTTATCGTCGTTTGGCTCAAGCGATTGGCCGATTTTATCTTTCCGGCTCAAGCAATGGCCTTAAGTCAAAAAATTTAATTTTTTTGTTATGTATACTTTAATTGAAGTAACTACCCGACAACATGAAACGGACTTTCTGGAATTACCGGTAAGACTATATAAAGGAAATCCCTGGTGGATACGTCCTTTGGATAATGATATCCGGAATGTATTCGATCCTGCGAAAAATCCTTGTTTCCAAAATGGCGAATGTATCCGCTGGATTTTGAAGGACGAGACAGGGCAATGTGTAGGGAGAGTAGCTGCTTTTATCAATCGGAAAACCTGTCATCTGGACAAATATAGTGTCGGGCAAATGGGATTTTTTGAATGTATCGACGACCGGCAGGCCGCTTTTTGTTTGTTCGATAAATGCAGGGAGTGGCTCGAAGGAAAAGGTATGGAGGCCATGGAAGGGCCGGTAAATTTCGGGGAACGGATTGAGTGGTGGGGGTTGTTGGTCGATGGATTCGATCAGTCGCCCGTTTATGCGATGCCTTATACCCAGCCTTATTATGTTTCTTTTTTTGAAAACTACGGTTTCCTCCTCCTTTACGCTGTAATCACGGTTGCGGGTGGGCGGGGCCGCCTTTTTCGCGTCCTCACCGGCCCAGCGCCGGATGGTGGCGGCATGGCTCTGATACCGCTTACCGGTAGAGGCCATGTATTCGGACAGCTTTTCGATGTACTGGCCCCATACAGTGGGAAAACTGGCCTGCAAGTCTGCCAGTTCCTCGTCCGTCAGGAAAACATTCTGGTAACGGCCATAGGCGCGGGCGGAGCGTCCCTTCTCTATCTCTCTCTTTATCTCTATCTCTTTCTCTAACTCTATCTCTAT
>ERZ834694.2440-NODE-2440-length-13014-cov-3.772282_pt1 | contig 13014 bp, 9 predicted proteins | sample MGYA00519691_ERZ834694 | MGnify/ENA primary metagenome ERZ834694 (study PRJEB31850, sample SAMEA3708758) | human gut metagenome | biome: human gut; feature: human-associated habitat; material: faeces | place: China | collected 2014 ... | reverse complement strand
GGAGACAAGCACCATGGGCTTCTTTTTCTGGCCGAAGATGTTGGCAAGGCCGAGGCCCGCGGAATAGAGCGCGTTGTCGTTCGTCGTCCAGATGTTCAGGCCCAGGACCAGAATGGCGAGGTAAAACAGGCCGAGGTTGATCATCACCTCGAAGATGTCGTTGCCGCCCACATAGACCGACGAGACACCGCCGAAGAAGAACATCAGAGAGTTGCCGATGAAGAACGCGATCACCGTCGTGATGGCGCCCACCTTGCCGCTCTTAGCAAAGCGGGAGAAGTTCGGCGTCGCCGTGCCGCCGGAGGCGAACGAGCCAACGACCAGTCCCGCGCCGCCGATCACCGTCAGCGTGCCGCTGGACTTGGCAAACTGACCGACGATCGTGCCGTCGCCGCGCATGACGGCGAGCACCATCGCGACCGTACCCAGTACCGCCACCATCGGGACGGCGATATAGCTGACGATCGTGAGCGACTTGATACCGAAGTAGGCCGAGGCCGTCATGCAGATACCGGCAACGATCACCAGCGCCCACTCCGCCGTCTTGCTGCCGCCCAGCAGCTCATTGGCGACCGGAATGGCAAACATGGCGATGCCCACGCCGAACCAGCCGATCTGCGTGAACGAGATCATGGCCGAGGGCAGATACGAACCCTTGACGCCAAAGGCCTTGCGGGCAAGAAGGTCGAGGCTCATGCCCGTCTCTGCGCCCACGTAGCCCAAAAGTCCCGTGTACAGGCTCAAGATCACGCCGCCGACGATCATCGACACGACGAAGCCCTGAAAATCCAGGCCGTCCGCCAACTGCTGTCCCACCCACATGCTCGCGGAGAAAAAGGTGAAGCCCAGCATGATCATAAACATGGTCACGATGCCGCGTCGGGCGCTTTTCGGCACGATCGCCTCTGCGTAGTCAATATCCACTACCGTCTTTTCATTCTTCATGCGTTCTGTCCTCTCTGATCTATAAATTTTTTAAAGGATATACTTTCTCAAGGTCGTGGTGAACTCGTCGATCCGCTGGCGTGCGATCTCCTTCAGCGAGACATCGCGCAGGCCCTCCACAAAGCCGCGCTCCTGCTGATAGAGCCAGCGCGTCGTCTTTTTGTCCAGTTTTTCATAGTGACAGTCCTTCAGCCAGTCCTCGTAGGAGATCGGCAGCGGATGCCCGAGCTTTTCCTCGAGCAGCGCTTGCTTGTCGATGCTGTCGGCGCGCTCTAAGATGCCGTTCCAGAATTCGAGCACCTCTTCAATATGCTCGTGGATCTCGTAGCGGCGGGCGCCGCCGTCGTAGATCGTGCACTTTTCAAAAAGGGGATTCTGCATCGAGAGCGTCTCGCGGCGGAAGGCAGGGGCAATGATGCCGCCTTTCCAGTAGAAGTCGATCAGCGCGCGGTTGATGCCGGAAACGCCCTTGTTTCCCTCTTCATAGCAGCTGAAAATGCCCTCGTAATACACCGTGACAAAGCCCTCGAAGCCCGGCCAGTACACGCGGATCTCCTGCGTCAGCTTTTCCAGGATCTCAACGCCCTGCGTGCCGCCGATCGTGAAGAGGACGATATTGCGCAGCTTGGTCCCCTGCTTGCGGTAATAGTCGATCACATAGCGCAGGCAGTTCACAAGCGTCTCGCCGGAGGCGATGATGTCGCCGATCAGCAGCGTGCTGTTCGGCACGGTGGCAAGCTTGCAGTATTTGATCTCAAGGCCCGTCATCTCGCCGTTTTCAAAAACGCGCTCGCTCGACATAAAGCTGATGTCGTGGACGCGGATGTGCTCTTTGTAGCAGCTCTCCTCCAGCGGGTAGTTCAAGGCTCCCCGCAGGATCGAGAGGATATTCGCCGACGTGATCTTCTTTTTCTCCTTCAGGTAGTACATCATCTGTGAGGTCGCCGTCACGAGCGAGGCGTACACCTCGTAGCCCACCACCTCCGGATGGTTCATCAGCTTTCGCGTCTCCGCTTCTGAGACAATGTAATACTCATTGAGGAAGTGTCCCCCCTCCAGCCGGTAGCAGTCCACACCCTGATCGCAGAACTCCGGCACAATCTGAACGTCCTTCCAATTTTCGATCATCGCTCTCTCCTCCTAAAAAAAAGACCACCTGTCGAGGAATCGACAGATGGTCCATATACTAAATATGAAAAACAAAAAGGGAAGCGAAATGACATTTGTTGCGTTTTTTCAGCAGCATAGCAGGTGGCCTCCCTTTTTTCAACTTATGACACTATATGGATAACGTCATATTTTGTCAATAAGGATTTTACAGTCATTGCGGCGCTTGCGCCGCGGGGAAAGCAGCGCCGCAGGCGCTGCACGAATGCGACCCCCATTTTCTTTCCCGAGAAAGAAAACGGGCGTCGCCCGTCCAAAAGAAAGGCGTTTCCCATTGCGGGCAAGCAGCTCGAAGAGATGCGGCGCTTGCCGATTGCACTGCCCATAGCGCGGCGTTGCCGCGTTGAAGCTGCTATACGATTTGCCTCTGCTCCTATCATCCGCTGCCGCTCTCGAATCTTGCTCCGGTGCAGTGTAATCGCCGTCTACCGATGGTGCAAATATCGCGGCGAGCGAAGCAATGCTGCCTTGGCAGGCAAAAACAAAACAGCGAAAATCCGAAGTAGGCGGAAATTGCGTAAGGGTAGCGAATCGCAGGCAAAGCGACAGCGAAGATAGAAGATAGTCAAGTCGTTTAGATACACTGCTTGGCAGGCACTCCCACTCCGGAGGCATAAAGGTCATTCAAGCCCGGGACTGCCAATCAAAAGCCTTTCTCTTGGGGTTCCAAAGGGGATATTCTCTTTCGCGAAAGAGAATATCCCCTTTGCCCCTGCCGCCCGCAGGCGGCATATCCCTTCGCACCTGTGCGAAAAGCAGAAAACCGCTATATGTTTTCTGTAAAAATGCAAAACTTTTGCTTGCAAACTCACTTTTCCGTGTTATGATGATGACCGAAAAAAAGAACGTGCAGTGCACATGGCAAGAAAGAGTGATCGATTTGTTGGATTTTTTGAAACAGGAGGGGCTGAGTCCCGACCTTTTGGATGGCATTCGTGAATTTAACGCGCAGTATCCGATGCCGCCGGAGCTGCAAAACCGCATCCCGCAGCCGCGGTATCATTATTATGGCAAGGACGTGTGGGAGGCGGCGGTCGCCGCCATTTTGTGCGGGGAGAACTTGCTGCTCGCGGGCAGCAAGGCCACGGGCAAAAACGTACTGGCGGAAAACCTCGCCCAGGTCTTCGCGCGCCCCGCATGGGACGTGTCGTTCCACGTGAACATGGACGCCGCGAGCCTCATCGGCATGGACACGTTCGAGGGCGGCGAGGTCCGCTTCCGCCCCGGCCCCGTGTACCTTTGCGCAAAGCATGGTGGCTTCGGCGTGCTCGACGAGATCAACATGGCAAAAAATGAGGCGCTTGCTGTACTGCACGCGACGCTCGACTTCCGCCGCGCCATCGACGTTCCCGGCTACGAGCGCGTGGAGGTCAATCCCGCCGCGCGCTTCATCGGCACGATGAACTACGGCTATGCCGGCACACGCGAGCTGAACGAAGCGCTCACGTCGCGCTTTGTCGTCATCCAGATGCCGTCTATCGACCAGGACGGCCTTGTGCGGTTGCTTAGCGATGAGCTCCCGACGCTTGAAAAGAAGTATAAGGAGCAGTTCGCCCAGCTGTTCCTCGACCTGCAGAAAAAGTGCGAAAACGCGGAGATCTCCGAAAAGGCGCTCGACCTGCGCGGTCTTCTGGATGCGCTGCGCCTCATTCGCCGCGGCATCGGCGCGGGCCGCGCGCTCGATATGGGCATCACAAATAAGGCGTTCGACGCCTACGAGCAAAGCCTGATCCGCGACGTCATCGCCGCGCGCATCCCCGCAAAGCTTGACCGCAGCCGCCTGTTCACCGACTGACATGGAGACGTCAAGCTATTCCGCCCAGCAGCGCCGCGCCATCAACCTCGTTTGGACGGCGAGCGGGGACTATCAGTTCGAGCCGCAGTTTTTAGCGCTCAAATCAAACGGCGAGCCGGACTTTTACATGAACTGCGTCATCGGCCTTGTGCACAAGTGGTTCGGCAACAAGATGCCAAAGCGTCTCTTTGCCTACTGGGCGGGCGACGCGCGGCAGAACGTTTTCGACGAGCTGTGCTGGCTGGCGCTCGAGAATGCGGCGTATGAAAAGGAGCTGCCCGAGCGCCCTGTGCTTACCGATCTCCGCCGCAAGCACGCGGAGGAATTCTTCGCGTCGGAATATCAGCTTTCGCGACAGGAGTGGATGGAGAAAAATCAACTTGTCTACGCCGTGCAGTCCGACCGCTGGAAGACGATCCTCGGGCAAAAGCCGCCCATTCTCGCCCCGTGGGAAAAGGGGCTCGCGCAAGCACTCGCCTGCCCCGGCACGATGAACGCCGCGGAGCTTGAGATCGCCGTGCGCACGGCATTTGAAAAGTACCTGCAATTCGACGGTACAGTGCATAAAAAAGGCGGGTTCCAGCTGCACTTTGACGACAAGTGGGCGCCGCTTCTCACAAAGCTCCTGCCGACCGAGATCGTCCGCACGGACGATCTGACCATTGGCCGTTCCGCCATGCCGGGCGAAAACGGCATGGTCAAGGTCTCGAACGCGCTGCGCGCGCGTCTGCGCTCCAACGAGCACGAAACGGAGGACCGCGGCTACATCGAGCGCTGCTTCGGCCGCAGCATCTATTCGCCCGACAAGCTCGCGCGCATCGAGCAGCAGCTCTGCACCGGCAACCACTTAGGCTGCCACCTGTGGTTCACAAGGGGCGCGAGCGCGTCGGACCAGCTCATCAGCGCGGACACGCAGCGTCTTTACGAGCAGGCCGAGGAACAGGCTAGGCTGAACCGCGCCGCCTTCGCACACGACCTCGACCTGCATCAGAGCGCGCTCGCGCGCCTGAGCGAACAAATTCGAAACTGCCTGCTCGTCCACCAGCAGCCCGAGCGCATCCCCGCCCGTCAGGGCTGGCTGGACGGGACCAAGGTCTGGCGCGAACCGGTGCTGCACGACGACCGCGTATTTTTGCGCAGCGACGAGGAGAGCCGTCCCGGCTTTGCCGTCGATCTGATGCTCGACGCCTCGGCCTCGCGCCTGCACTGTCAGGAGGCTATCGCCATTCAGGGATATATCTTAGCCAAAAGCCTCGCCTCCTGCGGCATCCCCGTGCGCGTGACGAGCTTTTGCAGCCTGCGCGGCTACACGGTGCTGCGCATTTTGAAGGATTTTAGCGACAAGAACGGCGAGCGCAATGTCTTCAATTACTTCGCCGCGGGCTGGAACCGCGACGGCCTCGCGCTGCGCGGCGCGGGCGAGCTCATCAAGTCCGCGCCCGCAGAAAAGCATCTGCTCATTCTGCTGACCGACGCCTCGCCCGACGACAGCCACAAAATTCTGCCGAGCGGCAAAGTTCCGCTCAGCCGTGACTACGACGGGCAGATCGGCGTCGACGACACAGCGGAGGAGGTGCGCGCCCTGCGCGCACAGGGCGTCCGCGTCGCGGCCGTCTTCATGGGTGAAAACGCGAGCGTTCCCGCCGCGAACGCCATCTATGGCCGCGACCTTGCGCGCATTCGCCGCATTGACCAGCTCGCCGCCACGGCGGGTCGGCTCATTCAGGACGAAATTCGCGAACTCAGCAGTTGACAAAAAGGATCCCGAAAGTTGAACTTTCGGGATCCTTTCTTTTATGTCAGGATGTGCGAGAGCGTCTCCATTGAGCGGCCTGCGTTTTTATTCCCGCACGGTAAAGCAAACGATTTGCATAATTGCGCAAAAAGGAAGGTATCCTGTCTTAAGCCTTTTTAAGACTCCGGTAGTATTGACATTGTGATAAGACTGGAGTATTATGTGTTTGTAGCTACTACTAAAGTCTTATGAAGGAGGCCTTCTCATGGATATCAAACTGTTCGACTCGGAATTAAAGGTGATGGACGTTTTGTGGAAGCGCGGCGATACGCCCGCCAAGGAGATCGCGCGCACGCTCACAATTGATCTCGGCTGGAACGTGAACACGACCTACACGCTCATCAAACGCTGCATGAAAAAGGGCGCGATCGAGCGCAGCGAGCCGGGCTTCCTCTGCCATGCGCTGATCCCCAAGTCCGCCGTGCAGGAGGCGGAGACCGACGAACTCATCAACAAGATCTACGACGGCTCGGCCGACAAGCTCTTCGCCGCGCTGCTGGGGCGCAAAAAGCTCTCCGCCGAGCAGATCGCGCAGCTCAAGAAGATCGTCGGCGAGCTGGAATGAGGGTGAAGGGATGAGCTTTTTGCAGATGAGCCTGCACGGCGCGGTGATGATCGCGGTCATCACCATTCTCCGCGCGCTGACGCTCAACCAAGTGCCGAAAAAGACGTTTCTGGTGCTCTGGGCGCTCGCGCTCGTGCGGCTGCTTGTGCCGTTCTCGCTCCCCTCGCGCCTGAGCGTCTACACGCTGCTTGCGCGTCAGGCACCTGCGGTATCGGATGCCACCGCCGTCTCTCCTCCGCCGGTCCTGCCGGCGGCACCCGTCACCATCACGCCGCAGGTCACTGCGCCTTCCGCGTCGACGGTCTCGCCGTGGGCAGTCGTCTGGCTTGTGGGCATTGAGGTCTGTGCGCTGACATTTGCGGTGCTCTACGTCAGGTGCTATCGCGAATTCCAAACCTCGCTGCCGGTCGAACACGACTATGCCCGCCGCTGGCTTGCAGCGCATCCTCTGCGCCGCAAGCTCGTTATCCGCCAGTCGGACCGCATCTCGTCCCCACTGACGTTCGGCGTCCTGCGCCCCGTCATTCTGATGCCGAAGTCGACCGACTGGTCGGACGAGGGCACTCTGCGCTTCGTTCTGGAGCACGAGTTTGTCCACGTCCAGCGCTTCGACGCGCTCTCCAAGCTCGCGCTCATCGCCGCCGTCTGCGTCCACTGGTTTAACCCGCTCGTGTGGGTCATGTACGTGCTCGCGAACCGTGACCTCGAGCTCTCGTGCGACGAAACAGTCGTGCACCGTTTCGGCGGCGCGCGGGCGGACTATGCGCGCGCCCTCATCCGCATGATGGAAACGCGCAGCGGCGTCGCGCCCCTTTGCAACGGCTTCAGTAAAAATGCCATTGAAGAAAGGATCACAGCAATTATGAAAGCGAAGAAAGCAACCATCATCTCGTTCGTTCTGGCGGCTGTCCTGATCACCGGAACGGCAGCCGCCTTTGCAACCTCCGCCCAAGCGGAGGCAGACAACGGCGACAGAGCAACCGCCGCCTATGGCACAAATATCCAGCCGGACGCGGAGCTCCTCGCCATAGGGCTCACGTATCAGGACTCCACCTGGTTCTATCAGGGCAAGGCCGTTGCCGGCATGTACGACGACAACGGCGGCACCTATACCAACGACGCCGCGGCAGGCGACATCTACCTCGCCATCAAGCGCGGCAGCGACGGCAAGGTCACCGAGCTCGCTCCGATCACTAAAAAGCAGTTTACTAAGCTCGTCGACCGTCACCCGAACGACGTCGAGACCGAGGTGGGCGAAAGCTTTCTGATGTCTTACGTCGACCCGACGGACGGCAAAACGTATTACAGCTTCGACGACGGCAAGACCTTCGAGCCGATGACGGACGAGGAGTTTGATGCCCGCTTCCCCACGCCGAACGTCGAGTGGTGGACGTATGACGAGTACAAGGCGTGGCTCGACAACGAAAAGGTGCAGCTCCAGAGTCTTCTTGGCGAGACCGACACGATCGGCGGTCAGAAATTCACCTGGACGCAGGAGGAGATTGACAAGACCATCGCCATGTACGAGGAGACTCTGGCGGACATCAAAAACGGCATCATGTACTCCAAATCCGTCGACGGAGACGATCAGCTGATAATGAGCTACAACCCCGCCGACATCAGCACGTCGACGGATGAAAAGGGGCTGTACATCAAGTTAGACAACGGCAAAGAATACACGTTCGGCCCGTATGAGACGGACGAAGCGCTCCTCGCCGCCGTCAATCCGTTCTGTGAAAAGCAGGTCCGGCTCGGCAACATGACGCAGAGCGAGGCCGACGAGATCATCGCTCGCCACAGCAGGAAATAAACACAACCATTTGTGAAAAGGCGGAGGCCTGCTGGATAGCAGGCCTCCGCCTTTGATTTTACCCTTGCATTTTTGTTTTCCTCATGCTATATTGTCTTCGCAAAACAAGTTGTAGTTGCAACCTGTTTGTTGTACCTGCAACGATTCAAAGAAAGCAAGGGAAACGATCATGGAACATCCCGCAAGAAAGATCACGAAGATCGCGCGTGAGGCCGAGCACCTCGTTCTGCTCGCGTCGCGCGCCGACGGCATCGGCACGGCGGAGATCGACTGCCTGCACGCTGTGCGCCATCACCCCGGCGTCACGCAATCAGAGCTCGTGGCCATGCTGCACTCTGACAAGGCCGCCATCGCGCGCCGCACGGCAAACTTGGAGCGCAAGGGCTATCTTCGCCGCGAGCCAAATCCGAACGACGGTCGCAGCCAGCTCCTCTACGCGACCGAGCAGGCCGAGGGCCTGCGCAACGCCAAGGCCGAAGCCGAAAGCGCCTTTTACGACTATCTGATGGCCGGACTGGATGAAGCGCAGCGATCCGCCTTTCTCGCGTCTCTCGACATTCTCTATCGCCGCTCGAAAACGGAGAGCCGCGCGCTCTTCCCGCATCTGCGGCCCGTCTTTGAGGAGGGTGCGCATAAAAAGGACTGATTCCTTCCGCCCCGACCGCATTGGCTCGTATTTTCGCATGGAGTGGCTGCCGCTCACGTTCGTCACGCTCTCAGGTCTCGTGTACAACGTCGGCCTCCTCGCAGGCCCGTGGTTCGAGGGTAAGCTCGCCCAGTGCCTTGCCGACATTCTGACCGGCAAAACGGCGGGCAGCGCGATGACCGCGCTCGTCCTTGCCTATGTCGGCGTGACGCTGACGGTACAGGCCGCGCGCTTTGTCAAGCGCTTCTACGTCCGCCGCTTTGCCAACGACGTGAACCGCCGCATGAAGGGCGTGCTCTACGCCAATCTCGTCCGCCAGAGCCGCCGCGCGCTCGAGGAAGAGGGCGCGGGCGAGCTGGTGACCAAGGCCATCTCCGACGTGGACGACTGCGCTGAGGGCATGCGCAAATTCACGACCGAGCTCTTCGACACGGGCGTCGCGCTTGTGGGCTACGTCGTGATGCTGCTCGCCTACGACTGGCGGCTCGCGCTCTTATGCCTCATCTTCCCGCCAATCTCCTACATCTGCGCCGAAAAAATGAAGAAAACCGTGCAGCGCGCGGGCAGCGCCTATAAAAAATCCGCCGCCGCGCTGAATGCCGCGACGCTCGACCGCGCGAAAAACGCCGTCACCTACCGCGTTTACGGCTGCGAGGATGTGCGCGAGCGCCGCTATGAGGACACGCTGCACGTCTATGAAGTCTCTGCCGTGCGTGCCAACGTCTGGCAGTCGGCGCTGCCGCCGCTTTACCAGGCGGTGTCGAACCTGAGCGTGCTGTTCATCCTGTATTTCGGCGCGAGAAACGTGCTCGGCACGGGCTGGCGCGCGTGGGACATCGCCGCGTTCACGACGTTTCTCTCCTGCTTTATGAAGATGTCGGTCAAATCCTCGAAGGCCGCCAAGCTCTTCAACTCCGTGCAGCGCGCGGAGATCTCGTGGAAGCGCATCAAGCCGCTGATGAAGCAGCCCGAACCGCTCGCCCCGCTCGCCATTCCCGCGGCGCAGGAAGTCGCGTTCCGCGATCTGTCCTTCGCCTACGACGGCGGAAAGCCCATCTTCGAGGGGCTTTCCCTCTCGGCCGCCCCCGGCGAGATCATTGGCATCACCGGCCCTGTCGCCTGCGGCAAGTCGACGCTCGGGCGCGTCTTCCTCTGCGAGCGGCCCTACGGCGGCTCGGTAATGATCGGCGGGCGGGAATTGTCAGAATTTGCGCCGCGCGAGGTCGCGGCGGCAGTCGGTTACCTTGGCCACGATCCCGAGCTGTGGAACGACACCGTGCTCGCCAACGTCCTCTGCGGCGATGACGGCGACGCGATGGACTATCTCAAACTCACCGCGCTCGACGGTGAGGTGCGCGCGATGGAACAGGGCCTCGACACCGTGGTCGGCAACAGCGGCGTGCGCCTTTCCGGCGGTCAGGCGCAGCGCTTGACGCTCGCGCGCACGCTGGCGCACCCGCGCCCCGTCCTTGTGCTGGACGATCCGTTCTCCGCGCTCGACCGCGCGACGGAGGACGCGGTATTCGCCAATCTCAAGGCCTACGCGCGCGACAAGGTCGTCTTCCTGATCTCGCACCGGCTGTACCACTTCCGCGAGATGCAGAAGATCGTCTTCATGGAAGACGGCAAAGCCATCGTCGGCACGCACGAAGGGCTCCTTGCGCGCTCTGCGGCATACCGCGCGCTCTATGAAAGCCAGACAAGAGGCGATGAACATGAAGCGTAACAAAAATTCCGGCGTGTTCGCCGCCATCCGTGATACGGCGGGCAGCCACAAGCTCCTCGGCGCGGGGACGCTGCTCTGCGCGGCAGCCTCGGTGCTCTCCTCGCTCCTGCCGCCGCTGCTGCTCGGCCAGATCATCGACTCTCTGACCGGCGGCGCGCCGCTCGTCTTTACGGCGGCGCTGCTGTACTTCGGTTCGCTCGCGCTTGAGAGCGTGCTGTCCTCCGCGCAGGAGACGCTGCTCGAAATTTTCGGTCAGAAGATGACGCACGCGCTGCGCTCGGAGCTCTCCGCCAAGCTGACGCGGCTGCCCGCCGCGACGCTCTCCGCGCAGGACCCCGGCGAAGTCGCCGCGCGCTTTTCCGGCGATGTCGACACGGTCGAGGCGCTGTTCACCTCGGGCGTCATCTCGATGGTGGCGGATGCGTGCCGCATTCTGTCGATCCTTGTCGTCGTCGCGCTCAAAAATCCGGGACTTGCGCTGCTTCTCCTGCTCGTGCTGCCGCTGCTCACGCTCTTCACGCGCCATGTGCAAAAGCGCATGCTCGCAGCGCAGCTCGACAACCGCCGCGCCGTCGCCGCCATCTCCGGTCAGGTGCCGGAGGCGCTGCACAATATCCGCACCATCCGCGCCCTCGGTCTTGAGGACTACATGTCGGAGCGCTACGACTGCCGCATCGGTGAAAGCTACGTCGCCGTCGAGCGCACGAACTTTTACGACGCGATCTACTCCCCCGTCGTGCTCGTGCTCAGCGCCGCCGTGGTCGGCGCGGTAATGCTGCTTTCGGCTTCGGGAAACGCGCGCGTGCTGGCTCTGTTCGGCATGTCCGTCGGCACGTCGGTCATGATCATCGACTATATTTCTCGCATCTTCACGCCGATTGAAAGCCTCGGCATGGAGATCCAGACCATCCAGTCCGCGATGGCGGGCGTCAAGCGCATCGACGCGTTCCTCGCCCAGCCGGAGCGCGACATTCCCGCGCCGCGTGAAGAATCCGCTGCATGCGGAGATGTCGTTCTCTCGCACGTGACGTTCGGCTACAGCGAGCGCACGGTGCTCTCTGATCTCTCCTTCACGGTGAAGCAAGGCGAGCAGGTCACGCTCGTCGGCCGCACGGGTGCAGGCAAGAGCACGGTCTTCCGCCTGCTGCTGGGGCTCTACCGCCCGCAGGCGGGAAAAATCGCCATCGGCGGCGTGGACGTCTCGGCCATCACGGACGAGGAACGACGCGCGTGCATCGGCTGCGTCGAGCAGCACTTCGCCCGCGTGCCGGGCACGGTGCTCGATCAGATCACGCTGGGCGATGCGCGTATCACCCGTGCGATGGCGGAAAACGCCGCGCAGCTCGCAGGCCTCGACGAAGTCATCCGCGCGCTGCCGAACGGCTACGACACCCTCTGCGCGGACGGGCTGTTCTCGCAGGGCGAGTGGCAGCTTTTGTCCATCGCGCGCGCCGCGGCGGCGAACCCCGCCGTGCTGCTGCTCGACGAGATCACCGCAAACCTCGACGCCGAAACCGAAGCGCGCGTACTTGATGCGCTGCGCCGCGCGTCCAAAGGGCGCACGGTGCTCTCCATCTCGCACCGCATCTATGAAAGCCTCGGCGGCCACACGATCGAGATCAAGGCGCTGGAGGGGTAAAAGACGATAAAAAGGAGCGGGGCTGCGCCCCGCTCCTTTTTCTGTGTCGGTCCGTCGGCGGCAGATGCAGTCCTTTTCGCCGCTCTTCTTATGAGCAACCTTTGCGCCTCGCCAAGCCGCGCCGCATCAGGGGATTGACATGCACTGCGAATGATGGTATAAGGTTCTCGTAATTTCCCCGCTTTCAGAGCAGGACTATATTGCAAAAATACAGGAGGTCATCCGTTATGGACAAGACGGTACACGCGCTGCTGAACCAGCAGGTCAACAAGGAATTTTACTCTGCATATCTTTATCTCGAGTTTTCCAACTATTTTAAGGCCAAGGGCCTTGATGGCTTTGCCAACTGGTACATGATCCAGGCGCAGGAGGAGCGGGACCACGCCATGCTGTTCTACACCTATCTGCAAAACCAGAACCAGACGGTGACGCTGGAGGCGATCGATAAGCCCGAGCCCTCGATCACCTGCCACATGGATGTTCTGAAGGCAGGCCTGGCGCACGAGGAATATGTGACCAGCCTCATTAACGGCATTTACAGCGCCGCCTACGATATGAAGGACTTCCGCACCATGCAGTTCCTTGACTGGTTTGTAAAGGAACAGGGCGAGGAGGAGACCAACGCAAACGATCTCATCTCCAAGATGGAGCTGTTCGGCTCTGACCCCAAGAGCCTGTATATGCTCAATCAGGAGTTGGCCGCAAGAGTCTACACCGCGCCCTCTCTGGTTTTGTAAGCAAATCCCCTATGAACAAAAAGCCGCAAAGGAAAACCGGCAGATCTGCCGTTCTCTCCTTTGCGGCTTTATTTCATAGGATCTGCACGGTCTGCTCCCGCAGCAGCAGGCTAAATCCTTTTCGTGTCATGCATATACATAAGATTCTCATTTCGTACGAGCAGCGGCGGCAGAATGGCAGGGCCATTC
>ERZ834694.2426-NODE-2426-length-13081-cov-3.484953_pt1 | contig 13081 bp, 8 predicted proteins | sample MGYA00519691_ERZ834694 | MGnify/ENA primary metagenome ERZ834694 (study PRJEB31850, sample SAMEA3708758) | human gut metagenome | biome: human gut; feature: human-associated habitat; material: faeces | place: China | collected 2014 ... | reverse complement strand
CCTGAATCACTTTCTTACGCAGCGAAACAGCAAGTGTTTCACTGCTGAGTGAACAGTAACGAAAAGTTACCTGTTGTTTGCCGGGTACCGGTGAAGTGTAATGCAGCAGGAAAGAATCCGGTAAAGGAAAAAAGCTCCGCCGGAAAAAAAGGTGGTATTTCCGGTGGAGCTCTGTGAAAAAAGTGATCAGAATTTTACTGATGATAATAAGAGAGGAAGTCGGTGATCTTTTCAACCGCATCCTTTAAAACTTCAATTCGCGGCAGGTAAACAACGCGGAAGTGATCCGGCTGTCCCCAGTTGAAGCCGCCGCCGTGGACGATCAGAAGTTTTTTGTCGCGCAGCAGATCGAGAGCAAATTTTTCGTCGTTTGTGATATTGAACTTTTTCGTGTCAATTTTCGGGAACATGTAGAACGCAGCTTTTGGTTTGACTGCGGTGATACCCGGAATATCGCAGAATGCCTTGTAAACGTATTCGCGCTGCTCGTAAATCCGTCCGCCCGGAACGATGTAGTCGTTGACACTCTGGTGGCCGCCAAGAGCGGTCTGGACAACGGACTGTGCCGGAACATTGGAGCAGAGACGCATGTTGGAGAGCATTTTGAGCCCTTCAATATAGTCCTTTGCGATAGCTTTATTTCCACTTAAGATCATCCAGCCGATACGGAAGCCTGCGATCATGTGCGATTTGGAAAGACCACTGAAGGTGACACAGAACAGATCCGGTGCGAGGGATGCAATAGAAACATGCTCGAGACCGTCCATGACGAGCCGGTCATAAATTTCATCGGAAAAGATGATCAGCTGATGTTCTCTGGCAAGCTCGACAATCTGCTGCAGTACCTCTTTCGGATAGAGTGCACCGGTCGGGTTATTCGGATTGATGATAACAATCGCTTTTGTGCGGTCGGTGATCTTCTTTCGCATATCATCAATGTCCGGATACCATTCGGACTGTTCATCGCAGATGTAGTGGACGGCTTTTCCACCGGCCAGCGTTGCGCAGGCGGTCCAGAGCGGGTAATCCGGGGATGGGATGAGGATTTCATCCCCGTCATCCAGAAGAGCGGACATGCAGAGGTTGATCAGCTCACTGACGCCGTTTCCGGTGTAGATATCATCGATAGAAACATTTGGCAGTTTCTTTAACTGCGCATACTGCATGATCGCTTTTCGTGCAGAGAAGAGACCCTGGGAAGGAGAGTAACCCTCGCAGTCGGTAAGCTGATGGCTCATGTCGTAGATGACCTCATCAGGAGTACGGAAGCCAAATGGAGCCGGATTTCCAATGTTCAGTTTCAGAACCTGTGTGCCGCACGCTTCCATGCGGTTTGCTTCTTCTACGACAGGTCCGCGGACATCATATAAGACATTGTCGAGTTTCGATGATTTTTTAAATTCTCGCATAGGGGAACCTCCTGTTTTTGTCTGGGAAAGGGAAGCGGCAGATGGATCAGAAAAGGATTCTGCCGGATCGGAAACCGTATCTGCCGTATAGTTTACTGTGGAATCTTTTGCAAGCAGCCAGTCGGGATCGACCTGGAGCACATCGGCCAGAAAGTGAAGAATGTCGGAGCGCGGAACCGTTTTTCCGCTGACATACTGGCTGACATGGCTTTTTCCAAGCTTCACACCGCGCCGCTGGGCCGCTCGGATCAAATCGACCTGCTTGAACTGTTTCGCCTGCATGGCTAGTTTCAGACGGTCGGAAAAGGTTTCGTTTGTCATAGAAAATCTCCTTAAGATAGAATACAAAATAAAAAAAAGTTCAAAACTGTGCTTATTGTAGCATGGACAAGAAAAAAGTTCAATAGAAAAACTGAAAATTGTAAAAATGTTGAAAAGTTCAAAATTAAAGCGAAACAAGTTCAATTATAATATTGTCTATTCTGTACAGGTAAAGCGTTAAACCTTGCGCATTTTGCAAATTGACAAACGATGAGATTTCGGTAGAATAAAAAAATAGGATGCTATGCGTTTCTGTTGGGATCCGCCAATAGAAACGGGAGAGAAAGGAAGGAAAATGTATGGGGGAAGGTCATAAAAAACTGAATTTTTCCGATTGTATGGGACTTGCGATCGGACAGATCATCGGTTCGGGCATCATGGTACTGACGGGAATCGTCATCGGTCTGACAGGACACGGCATTGCCGCAGCGTTTATTTTAGGTGCCGTGCTTGCCATTATCACCTGTGTACCGTTCATCATCCTGACGTCCGCAATCCCGTCATCAGGCGCCGGCTTTACTTACATCCGACGATTGATGGGCGAAAAAGCCGGATTTATGTACATTGCGATGTTTGTCTTAAGCCAGGTTCTGATCGCAACGTACGCGAAAGGCTTTGCAAGCTATTTCTGCTCGATTTTTCCGCTGTTTGGCGAGTCGGCTGTCGCAATGGCAGCACTTGTTATCTGCACCGCCATCAATCTTATCGGACTGAAATCGAGCGCACTGGTGCAAAAGGGCATGGTTGTGCTGCTGCTTTTGAGCCTGTTCTTATTTATTGTATTCGGTCTGCCCAAGGTGAGCTGGGATGCCCTGACACCGACGGTATCCAACCTGATGCCGAACGGTCCGAAGAACTTTTTCACAGGCGTAGCGCTTTTAAGTTTTGCGTGCGGAGGCGCAAAATTCGTTGCGGAGAACGGTGATGATATCGTGGAGCCGTCCCGCACGATTCCAAAGGTTATCGTGCTTTCCACGAGTATCGTTGCTGTATTCTACGTGCTGATCGGTATCGTGGCAGGCGGCGTGCTTCCGGTCGAAACGGTCGCATTTCAGAATCTGACGCTTGTCGCACAGGAGATTTTTCCAACCTGGCTGTACCTGTTTTTCGTGTTCGGTGGTGCCGTATTTGCGCTGCTTACCACCCTGAACGGAACCTTGAGCTGGGTGACAAGAGGACTGCAGGCTGCCGCAAAACAGGGCTGGCTGCCGGAAAAAACCGCGGAGGAGAATAGAAACGGTGTTCCGGCGATCCTTCTGATGGTCTTTTTCCTGATGGGCGCTATTCCGATTCTTACGGGAATGGATCTGACATTGATTTCAAACATGGGTGTCGGAACCGATATGGTGACGGAATTTATGGTACTCCTGGCCTGCTGGCGTCTGCCGGATATCTTCCCGGAAGAGTATCAGAAATCTGCGTTTTGTATGAAAAAGCGGACACTTCACATTCTGCTGTTTTTCATCGGCATTCTGATGATCGGAACCTCGTATGTCAATCTGTCGGATCTTACGGTTCCCGCGGCGATCGCATGCGGCATCTATATTCTGGTGATGTTTGTTTACACGCAGGTCCGATACCCGTATGTGAAGGCAAAACAGGAAAAGAAAGAAAACAAATAAAGAAGAGAAATGGAGAAGAAACATGAGGGCAACAACAAAAGAGCAGGGCTTTTACAGCCAGATTTTTAAGCTGGTTCTGCCGATTGTGATTCAGAATCTTTTAAGCGCGGCAGTCAACTCTGCCGATGTCGTGATGCTGAACTACGTGGGACAGTCCGCTATTTCCGCGGTATCCCTGGCATCCAACTATGCAAATGTATTATTTATGGTTTATTACGGACTGGGAACAGGAGCAACACTTCTGTGTGCCCAGTACTTTGGAAAAGGCAATATGCGAGCAATTCAGACTGTCGAGGGAATCGCACTTCGATTCTCCGTCATCATCTCCGTCGTTGTGGCAGGAATTGCTTTTACCATGCCACAGATGATGATGCGTCTGTTTACAGATAATGCGGAACTGATCCGGATCGGTGCTTAGTATCTGCGCGTCATGGGTGTGACCTACCTGTGCTGGGGCATTACGGAGATCTATCTTGCGGTGCTTCGAAGCCTCGGCCGTGTGACGATCAGCATGGCGATGAATATGATGGCATTCGCACTGAACGTATTTTTCAACGCATGCTTCATTTTTGGTCTCTTCGGATTTCCGAAGCTTGGAGCAACCGGTGTTGCAATCGCAACGGCGATGTCGCGTGTCATTGAACTGATCGGCTGCGTGATTGTATCGATTATGAGTAAGGATATCAAGCTCGATCTGCGGTACATGTTCATCCGCAACAAGCTGCTGTTTTCCGATTTTGTGAAGCTGTCACTTCCGGCGCTTGGAAATGATCTTTCCTGGGGCGTTGCATTTTCGATGTATTCTGTGATCCTGGGGCATTTGGGAAGCGATGCGGTAGCGGCAAACTCGCTCGTTGTCGTTGTAAGAAATATCGGAACTGTGCTGTGCTTTGGTGTGGCAAGTGCGGGCGGTATTCTGCTTGGAAATGTTATGGGAGAAGGAAATCTGGAAAAGGCGAAGGAATATGCGTCTAAACTGCTGAAGCTGACGGTTGTTACCGGAGCTGTGGGCGGACTGGTTGTACTGGGTATCACGCCGTTTGTACTGAAGTTTGCTTCTTTAAATGAGACCGCGATGCATTATCTGAAATATATGCTGCTGATTAACACCTATTATATTATGGGGACTGCCGTCAACACAACGCTGATTGCCGGAGTATTCCGTGCCGGAGGTGACACAAAGTTCGGACTGGTCTGCGATACGATTGATATGTGGTGCTACGCGGTGCCGCTTGGATTTATTGCAGCGTTTGTCTTCAAACTTCCTGTCCTTGTGGTTTATTTCCTGCTGTGTACAGATGAGTTTGTAAAATGGCCGTGGGTTCTGAAACGGTATAAGAGCGGACTGTGGGCAAAAAACATTACGCGGGATCATCTGTTTGAGGATGAAGAAAAAGAATAGATGATATAGAAAAAGACATCTGCAGAGGTGAAAAATCACTTCGCCAGATGTCTTTTTTCGTGTTTTTCAAACATGCTCTAGAGAACGGTATATCCCTTGCTCTTTAAGCTTGCTTCTGTCTCGTATACATCCGGTACATGAAACACCATGATCGGGCAGCCGGACTCGCGGTTGAAAGAGAGATAGATATAGTCGATGTCGATATTTGTCTCAAGCAGTGTTTTCAGAAGGGAATTTAAGTTACCCGGCTGATCAACTACCTCGACACCGAGTACATCCGTCTGGCGTGTCATGTAACCGGCAGCCTGAAGCGCCTGCTCTGCTTTATCCGGATCGGAAACGACCATGCGGACAATGCCGTACTCTGCGCTGTCGTTGTTGACGGAACCTAAAATATTGACGTCGTTTTCAAACAGAATCTGTGTGATCTGCTGCATCGTACCTTTTTTATTTTCTGCGAAAATAGAAAGTTGTTTTAACATAATGGGGGCCTCCTAAAATTGATCTCTGATTCCATTATACTGCCAAAATCAAACGCGTCAACGAATTTTGTAAAAGAAGACGAAAAAAGGTAAAAAAAGCGTATCGTTTACAGAAAATCAATAGAATAAAAGTATCAATACAAAAAATAAAAAAAGAAATCAATGAGCAGAAAAAAGACAGAAAAGTCGGATAATAAGAGAAAATGCACAAAATACAAATAAAATATGAGAAAACAGGTGAAAAAACTTTTGCATAATGACGAAAAATGCGTTACAATAAAAGCGCTATATGTGAATTTATTATTGGGAGGTATTAGAATTATGGCAACATTTTATGCATCAAAAACAGGAGAAGTATCTGCTAGAGAAAAAGAACATTCCGCGTTGGTACGTGAACTGGCCGGTGAGTGCATGACACTTCTTGAAAACGACGGAACCCTGCCGCTTGCCGGTGCAGGAAAAGTCGCAGTTTATGGTAACGGCGTCCGCCACACGGTAAAAGGGGGTACCGGTTCCGGAGACGTTAACACAAGAACGGTTGTTACGATCGAACAGGGCTTAAAAGAGGCCGGCTTTGAAATTCTGACCGGTAAATGGCTCGATGAATATGACAAAGTGCTTGCAGATGCGCAGGCTGCATATCAGGCAGAGCTGGCAAAAAAAGCAGAGGAGCTTCACGTTCCGATTTTTGCTGTTATGTTCTCGGAAGTATTTGCACAGCCTGACGTGCCGGTAATTACCGAAAAAGAGGACACCGATACCGCTATCTATGTTCTGTCAAGAAACTCCGGTGAAGGTGCAGACCGCTATAACAGAGCATGCGATTATCTGCTCGGCGAAAACGAGCTCGCTGACATTGCCTATCTGGCAGAGCATTATGAGAAAACAGTTTTAATTTTGAATATTGCGAACCTTGTAGACACCACAGAGTTAAAGAAAATCAAAGGACTAAATGCAATTCTTCTTGCAGGACAGGCCGGAAATGCAACCGGAAACATCGTTGCAGACGTTGTTCTCGGAAAGAGCATTCCATCCGGAAAGCTGACCGATACATGGGCTGCTTCCTATGAAGACTATCCGTCCTCAAAAAATTTCAGCCACAACAACGGTGACACCAACGATGAGTATTACAGCGACGGCATTTATGTCGGCTACCGTTATTTTGACACCTTCAATGTAACCCCGAACTACTGCTTCGGCTACGGCAAAGGCTATACCGATTTTGAGATGGAAGTAAAGGGCGTGGAGGCAGACGCCAAGAACGTTACCGTTACCGCATCCGTAAAGAACATTGGTGATACATTCGCCGGAAAAGAAGTCGTACAGGTTTACTATTCCGCACCGGAGGGAACGATTGAGAAACCGTATCAGGAGCTTGGCGGCTTCGGAAAATCCGATCTGCTCTCGCCGGGTGAGTCCCAGACGATTACCATTTCCTTCCCGACGAGATCTATGGCTTCCTACGATGAGAAAAAAGCAGCATGGGTACTCGAGGCAGGAACGTATTACATCCGTGTCGGCAACAGCTCCAGAACAACGAAAGTGGCAGCAGCCCTGAATCTCAAAGAGACCGTTGTTACGGTTCAGGGAAAGAACCTCTTCCCGGCAGATGACGCTCCACAGGAACTCTCCAAAGCAGGCGTAACACCGTACAGCTATGAAGGTGAGGCAGAAGAAAAAGCAGCTGCAAAACAGATCGATATCTGCAGCAAATGCATCAAGACGGAGACTGTTGTCTACAGTGAGACACCGGAAGCATTCCCGGCTTATGAGGGAGAGAAGCTGACCGCGGCAGATGTAAAGAGCGGAAAAGCGACGTTAAAAGATCTCGTATCGCAGCTGACCGTAGAAGAGATGGCTGCCGTTTGCAATGGTACTGCAGACGGACTTGGCCAGGAAGGATTTATCGGATCTTCTTCCGATATGGCGCCTGGAGCAGCGGGAGATACGACTTCCATTCTTCTTGAGGACAGAGGTATTTACAATACGATTCTTGCAGACGGTCCGGCCGGTCTTCGTCTGATTCCGCACTTTGTCGTTGATGCAGACGGAAAGATGGTATCCTCCGGAAATCCTCTGGAAGATGCGTTTAACAAAAATGAAATCAAAGTTCCGGAAGGCGGCACGGAGTATTTCCAGTACTGCACCGCAATCCCGGTAGCAGCGCTTCTTGCGCAATCGTGGAACATGGATCTGATCCAGAAATGCGGTGATATCGTCGGAAAAGAGATGGAAGAATTCCACATTTCCGTATGGCTGGCGCCTGGCATGAATATTCACAGAAATCCGCTGTGCGGAAGAAACTTTGAGTACTACTCGGAGGATCCGCTTGTGGCAGGTCTGTGTGCAGCAGCCGATACCAGAGGAATCCAGTCCCATGCCGGAATCGGAACCAGTATCAAGCACTTTGCAGCCAACAACCAGGAAGATAACCGTATGTATGTCAATGAGCACATCAGCGAACGTGCAATGCGTGAAATCTATCTGAAGGGCTTTGAAATCGCAGTCAAGACGGCACAGCCGATGACGATTATGTCTTCCTACAACCTGGTAAACGGTGTGCATACTGCCAACAGCCACGACCTTCTGACCGCAGCAGCAAGAGATGAGTGGGGCTTCGCAGGCTATGTCATGACCGACTGGGGAACCTCAGAGGACATGAGCGGATTGTTCGCTTACAAATATAACCTGAAATATGGACATTCCACTTCAAGAGAGTGTGTTCTTGCAGGAAACGATCTGCAGATGCCTGGCCAGCAAGGAAACCGTCAGGAAATTGTAGCATCTGTTGCAGACGGAACTCTGCCGCTTGGACAGCTTCAGACCTGTGCATACCGCATTCTGAATGTTGTTCTGCAGTCCCTCGCCTATGATGACTGCAAACCATACGGTGATCAGTTCGATCTCGAAGAGGCAGTTACCGTTACAAAAGCATAAAAAATCAAAAAAACATAGAAGCAGCCCCGCAGACCTTTACCATAAGGCTTTGCGGGGCTGCTTTTTGTACGGCCAAAGGAGCAAGGCTGTGACTGCAAGAGATAAGCGATTTCCGCAATCTGCAAGCCAAGCTTGGTGGCATAAAATGTAAAAAGCTCACGAAAGAACTGTAAAACTGGAGAAAAATACAGAATAAAATCGTTAAAAAAATAAAAAATAGTGAAAAATGCACAAAAAGATTGTCCATAGAGCAAATAGTGTGTTATAATGAATGCATCTATTAAAACAGGGGGATAGATTATGGCAAAAGAAATGATAGCAATGCTTCTTGCCGGAGGTCAGGGATCTCGCCTTTATGCGCTGACCGAGAAGCTTGCAAAACCGGCAGTTCCATTTGGTGGAAAATATAGAATCATCGATTTCCCGCTTTCTAACTGCGTAAATTCCGGAATTGATACCGTAGGTATTCTGACACAGTATCAGCCAATGGTGTTAAATGAGTACATAGGAAACGGCCAGCCGTGGGATCTGGACCGCCTCCATGGAGGTGTTCACGTGCTGCCTCCTTATCAGAAAGCCTCAGGTTCTGACTGGTATAAAGGAACTGCGAATGCCATCTACCAGAACATTCCATTCATCGAGAGCTACGATCCGGAGTACGTCATCATCCTTTCCGGAGACCAGATCTGCAAACAGGACTACAGCGATTTCCTCCGCTTCCATAAGGAAAAGGGCGCAGAATTCAGCGTTGCGGTTATGGAAGTGCCGTGGGAGGAGGCATCCCGTTTCGGACTTATGGTGGCAGATGAAAATGACAAAATCACCGAGTTCCAGGAAAAACCAAAACAGCCGAAATCCAATCTGGCATCCATGGGTATCTACATTTTCAACTGGGATATCCTGAAAAAATATCTGATTGAGGACGAGGCAGACCCGAATTCTTCGAACGATTTCGGAAACAACATCATCCCGAATCTTTTAAAAGACGGACGCAATATGTACGCTTATCACTTCAGCGGATACTGGAAAGATGTAGGAACCATCTCCTCTTTGTGGGAGGCAAATATGGAAATCCTCGATCCGGAACACAGCGGAATCAACCTGTTTGACAATGACTGGAAGATTTACAGCCGAAACAGCGGAAAAACAGGCCATAAGATCACAGAAACCGCCGTTGTGGAAAACTGTATGATCACCGATGGCTGCCGTATTGCAGGTCATGTCAAACGTTCGATTCTGTTCTCCGGTGTAAAGGTTGCAGAGGGCGCAGAAGTAGAAGATGCCGTTATCATGGGAGGAACCGTGATCGAATCCGGAGCAGTCGTGAAACACTGTATCGTTGCGGAAAACGTTGTGATTGGCCAGAACGCCGTGGTAGGAGAAATGCCGCATGACGGTGAAAAAGGTGTTGCCACCATCGGATCCGGAATCCATATCGGTGAGCGTGCCAAAGTAGGACCAAATGCAATGGTAAATGCAAATGTAAAGGATGGTGAAGAAGAATGGTAAACGCAAATGCAGATGCACTGGGCATCATTTTCCCAAACAGCTATGATGAGCAGGTACCGGATCTGGTAAACGAGCGTCTGATGGCCTCCATTCCTTTTGCCAGCCGTTACCGCATGGTGGACTTTATTTTATCCAGCATGGTAAACTGCGGAATCGGAAATGTATCCATTATCGTCCGCAAAAATTACCATTCGCTGATGGATCATCTCGGCTCCGGACGTGAGTGGGATCTTGCCAGAAAAAAAGGCGGCTTAAACATTGTTCCACCTTATTCCGAGAAGAAAATTCAGGTGTATTCCGGAAGAGTGGAAGCACTGGCAAATGTTCTCGATTTCCTGAAATGGCAGAAAGAAAAATATGTTGTTATGGCAGACACCAACATTGCCTGCAATTTTGATTTCAAAGAGATGCTGAATCAGCATATCGAAAGTGGCGCAGATGTTACTGCAGCTTATACCAAGCAGCCGATTCCGGAAGGCGTCAGAAGCTCTTACGAGAAAACCAATTATCTGCACTACACCTTCTCCATGGCAGGACAGAAGATCAGCAAGATCTTTGTAAACTCGGAGGAAAACGGAGTACAGAATGTATCGATGAATATCTACGTGATGGAGCGTCAGCTTCTGATTGACGAAATCAAAAAAGGCTTTGTCCTTGGAAATAAATTCTTTGAGCGTGATGTCCTGGCACCCCAAACTGAGAAGCTGAACATTCAGGGATATGAGTTTACCGGCTATCAGGCAAGAATTGATGATATGAAGAGCTATTTCGATGAGAACATGAAGCTTTTAAAAGATGAAAATCTGGATAGCCTCTTCTTGGGAAACCCGATTTATACTAAAGTCCGCGATGACAATCCGACCCGTTATATCAACGGATCAAAAGCGAAAAACGTGATGGTAGCAGACGGCTGTGTGATCGAAGGCGAAATCGAAAACAGCATTTTGTTCCGTGGTGTCAAGGTAGCCAAGGGAGCAAAAGTAAAGAACTGCATTCTGATGCAGGATACCGTGATTGAAGCAGGCGCTGAGATTGAGTACGTTGTTTCTGATAAATACGTTACGGTATCTGAGGGAAAACAGCTCAAAGGAACCGATTCCTTCCCGGTATTTATTGCGAAGGATCAGGTGGTATAAAGAAAAGAATAGAATGAAATAGAAATACCGACTGCCAATGTAGAATATATCAATATTGATGGGCAGTCGGTATTTTTTGGAAAAATTCAGAGAAAAATAGTAGATTGAGTAATGCATCTGTGATATGGTAATAAAACAAAACAGTGACAGCCTAAGGAAGGGAAGATTCTTACCATAAAAATTCCCGGTTGTACAGCTGATGGTTACAGTACAGTCTGTTTTTAGGCTTTCAGCGTTGGCAGCTGATACTGTTTTTTCAGCTCTTTATATTCTGTCTCAAATTCTTCTTCTTTCTTTAATGCATGCAGATACTCATGTGTATCGAAGGATCCGCTGTGGATCTGGCTGACGCAGACGGCAATGTTGGAGCAGTGGTCGGAAATCCGTTCGAAGTCGGTCATCACATCGGAAAGGATAAAACCAAGCTCGATCGTGCATTTTCCACTCTGGAGCCGTTCGATGTGGTGGTTCTTCAGGCTGGAATTCAGGCTGTCAATCACCTGCTCGAGTGGTTCCACTTCATTTGCTTTTTTTACATCCTCATTGTTGAAAACGGAGAAGGTCAGGCTGACAATATCTTTGACTGCTTTTCCATAAACAGCAAGCTCTGCGGCTCCGTCAGCGGAGAACTGCAGGTTCTTGTCATGCATCTCTTTTGCAGCCTTCATGATGTTGACGGTGTGATCGGAAATTCGTTCGAAATCGCCGATGCAGTGCAGGATCATGGAAAGTGTCTGGCTGTCCTTCGGGGAAAGCTTTTCACTGGAAAGCTTCACCAGATATGTGCCGAGGGCATCTTCAAAATGATCCACCTTTTTCTCAAGAATATCTACATTTTCCGCATCCGCCTCGTTGTAGGAGGCCATCAGGTCAACAGAAGTAACAAGACCGGTTTCGGTCAGTTCTGCCATTTTTGCGGCTGCAACTTTACACTGCTGCAGAGCAAAAGCCGGGCTGTCGAGGAAACGGGTATCGAGCATCTGAACAGCTTCGTCTGCTTTTTCTTCCGGTCCGTCCGGAATGGTCAGTTTCGCAAGTTTGACCAGTCCGTCTGCAAACGGGAACAGGATCAGTGTTGCGAAAATATTGAAGCCGGAGTGAACGATTGCGATGCCGGCTGCATTTGCCGAGGTTTCCAGGAATGGAAAATGTACAAAGGCATTGATTCCATAGAAGAGAACTAGGAAAAGAACAGTACCGATAATGTTAAAATAAAGGTGAACCATTGCGGTACGGCGTGCATTGCGGCTTGTACCGATGGAGGAGAGCAGTGCGGTAATACATGTACCGATATTCTGTCCCATAATGATCGGAATGGCTACGGCGTAGCTGACGGAACCAGTTGCGCAGAGTGCCTGGAGAATACCGACAGAAGCAGAGGAACTCTGGATCACGGCGGTCAGAATGGTTCCGGCAAGAACACCGAGCACCGGAATTGAGAATTTTACGAGAAGTCCCGTGAATTCCGGTACATCTGCAAGCGGTGATACAGCGCTGCTCATGGTGTGCATACCAAACATCAGAATGGAAAAACCGGTTAACAGGGTACCGACATTTTTCTTTTTATCGCTCTTTGCCAGCATCAGCATAAAAACGCCGATGATTGCAAGAATAGGGGAAAAGGACGACGGGTTCAGCATTTTAATGAATACATTGTCGCCCTGAATGCCGGTAAGACTTAAGATCCAGGAAGTGATGGTGGTACCGATATTGGCGCCCATGATGATGCCGACTGCCTGGTTCAGCTTCATGATGCCGGAGTTTACGAATCCGACAACCATAACAGTAGTTGCAGAAGAGGACTGGATAACTGCGGTAACACCGGCACCTAAAAGAACTGCCATAATCCGCTTTGATGTCAGCTTTTCCAGCAGGTATTCCAGTTTACCGCCGGAAAGTTTGGTCAGGCCATCGCCCATGGCACTCATGCCGTATAAGAACATGGCAAGGCCACCGACAAAGGATAACACTCCAAAAATGTCCATAATTTCTCCCTTTACGTAATTTTCTTTTTCTTTTCGTGGTTTTAACAATAGATACACGTTTTGCAGGTCTTACTCGAGAAAAAACCTACATTTAGAAGATAACACATCTAAAAACAGTTTTGTGTTAAATGTATGTAAAGTTTGTAAAACGGTCAAAACAACTCAAAATCCGGTGCGGCACTGTTTTGTGCCGGTACCGGATCGTTTCTCGATTCCTTTGCATCTATAGCAATCCAATAAATTATTGCACATAATTACACGAATGAAACCACCCTATG